>Ga0116134_1000931_pt1 | contig 14918 bp, 12 predicted proteins | sample June2015DPH_19_5_FD_89737 | JGI IMG/M metagenome (GOLD analysis project Ga0116134, IMG submission 89737) | Peatland microbial communities from SPRUCE experiment site at the Marcell Experimental Forest, Minnesota, USA - June2015DPH_19_40 | ecosystem: Environmental > Terrestrial > Soil > Wetlands...
GCGTTCCGGCCGCCGGCCGAGGTCTCGCTCGACGACCTGCCGCCGACGTACGCGCGGGATGAGACGCTGGCTCATGCCCTGGGCATGCTCCAGCCCGTCGTAGCGGAGGCCGCCCGCCAGCTCGGCATCCCGGCGGACATCCTGCGCGGGCTCAGCGCTCACCCGGATCTGGTCGCGATGGTGGAAGCCGAGCTGGCCGCGCGTGCCCCGGAACCCGCTCAACAGCAGGGGCCGCCGCACCTGGCCTGGCCGCCCCTGGCGCCGTAGCAGCTATCTCACGAGTGCTGCCAGATCTTGACCGAGCGGATCTGCATGGTGCCGTCACATCCCACCGTGGCCGTGGGCTGATCGTCCACGGCCAGGTCGGCCACGAAGTACATGGACTGAGCCGGGACGTACTCGTTCGTTGAGTAGACCTCCTGGCCGTCCAGGTACCAGGTTAGTTGATTCGGCTCCCAGGACACCGCGTACGTGTGCCATCCGCCGAGGTCGGGAGCTGGAACGTGGGTCTCCTGGGTGGGGCCGGAGGTATGCAGATACACCCCGTAGAAGGGCTGACTGTCCCAGTGCTCCATGATGTCGATCTCCGGCGGCCAGCTGAGGTTGGAGGCGGCCAGCCAGAGCCCGGGCCACGTGCCCGTGGCCATGGGCAGGCGCGCCTGCACCTGCACATAGCCGTATTCGAAGTTGAAGCTGCCGCCGGTGGTGACCATTCCCGAGCGGCACCCGTATTCCTCGGCGGCTCCCGACTGCGCCTGGCCCGGCGTCGGGAGCCGGCTGGCGGTAAGGCTCAGCGCTCCGTCACCTGTCTGGACCTGGCCCGGCAGGTACCACTCGTACTCCGTATTGCCGTAATTTGTGCAGCCCGCCCCGCTGTCCCCCCACGGATAACACGTTTGCCACAGCTCGCTGTCGAGCGCCGAACCGCTGAAGCCGGCGTTGAAGGCGAGCCGCCAGCCGGGTCCGGTGAGTCCCGGCGGTGTGTCCGTGGACGCCGCAGGCTTGGGTGCGTGTGACGGAGACGGTGACGGTGACGCGATGGACGCGCGAGCCCACGGAGTCAGGGGTACTGGTGCGGCCACTGGTTGCATCTGTAGTTGCCGCCGTGGGTGCTGCTGCTGTGGTGGTTTTTGTTCTTTCACTCCCGGAACATCCAGCCGCCAGCCGACGAGGGCGCCGATAGCCAGGATCACCAACAGCCCGAAGGCCACGCGACCCCTCATTCGCGGCACGCCTCCTCGGCTGCACAGATGTCACGGACCATTACGCCGCACGTCCACCGCACGCGGGGATTCTAGCGATGAAACAGCCCACACGTGCACCTTTAGGCACAGATACGCGCACGATCTCGACCGCACAGGTGCTCGGCCGCGCCCCCGGCGAGGGGAGCCGAGCTGCCCGGGTCAGCTAGTCCGCATCGGTGACGAGGACCGGTAGCGGACCGGTGCCGGTCCTCGTCACCGGCTCGTCCCGGGGCAGGGGGACGTCAGAGTGACCGGCTGGCCGCTTCACCGGGGGTATGGCAGGCAGCTGGTGGTGAGACCACGCGGCCTCCGTCACGCGAGACCTCCAGGCCTCGGAGACGATGGTCCGCAGGACCCGGAAGCCGTCGGCGAACGTGCTGAGGTTGCTCTCTCCGTGAATGCGCGAGTGCTCGAAGCTGGGGACTTCTGTCACCGTGAGGTTCGACTTGGCCACTCGGACGTGAATGAGCGTCTCAATCTCGAACCCGTCTCCCCACAGTCGTCCGCCGCTCCGGTCCGTGGCCGGGGAAGTGATGTCCAGGTCCAGCACTTCGAGATGGCGCCGCCAGAAGACGTTGTATCCGTAGCACAAGTCGGTGTAGTGCGTCCGGTAGCACAAGTTGAACAAAGTGCTCAGGGTAAGGTTGCCCAGGCGGCGCAGCCGAGTCAGGTCGGCGCTGCCGCCACCTTTGCCGGAACGGGTTCCCTTAGCGAAATCGAAGCCGCTGAGGAGCGCTTCGACGTAGCCGGGAATCTCGCCTGGATCGGCCGAGCCGTCTGCATCGACCGCAGCGATGACGTCGCCGGTAGCTGCGGCGAAACCGCAGGCCAGGGCGTTTCCCTTGCCCTTACGAGTCTGCGTCACCACGCGCACGCCAGGCCATTCCCGGCGGGCGACCGCCACGGTGTCATCGGTCGAGTTGCCATCGACCAGGACGACTTCGTAGGTATCCCGCGGTATGCGCGCGAAGACGTGGGGCAGGTTACGTGCCTCATTAAGGGCTGGAATGACAACCGACACTTTAGGCTGCCACGGCGAGTCAATGTCAGTCGGGTGCATGCTGAACTGTCCTCCAGGGGCAGTCATCATCAGTAGTCCGGCGTGTACTCAGAGCATTCAGCGGACCTGTGGGCTCCGCTTCAGGGCCCAGTCAGCCAAGAGCTGAATTCGATGTGCGAAACGCTACCAGGTGCCATCCGGGGAGGCCGGCAAAACTCGCTTTAACGAAGGCTTTTCTTCCGGGCGGTAACTGTAGCCGGGCGAATCGTTTGAGCTATCTACGCAGCTAGAGCAGCATTTAACCGCGTCGCGGCAGCTAGTGGCCTTTCCGGGGTAGCGGCCTATATAGGCGCTATCCGGTCAGGCGCAGGTGGCGGGTTAAAGTGCCCGCCGACCGCGATGTATGAATCAGCTACGCCATTTGTCTGCAGAAATATATCCGGACCTGGGCGCTGGTCGCTCGGCCGTTTGCCGCCGGTAGTTCCGGACACGCACCGTGGCGCGCTGTTAACGTGTTCGCCGCCCGCTGGCGGTGGCGTTCCCCGGTCCGGGGTTCACCATCAGCCGCTGGCCGCGCGGGATGGCCGGCGACTGTGCCACCGGGAAGCCCCGTTCGGACGGTAGGCCCCGGCGGCCTGGCCTGGACGCAGGTTCGCATCCGGAGGTGGGGGCCTTGATGTACATAACCATGACCTTCCCGAGTGTGCGATGCCGGCGCATAGCCGTCCTGGCTGATCTGATGTACGGAAGACGTCCAGCACGGCGCGATGGTTTACACCGACAGTCCGCTAATCATCCGATAAGCCGCTTCCGTGCCCATTTTGATCCATCTTCTCACGTTAAGGAGTCATTTGATCTCACTCCGGAGTAATCTGGCCGCGCTCCAGTGTGGCTTCGCTGTGCTCGCGATCCCGCCTGGCGCGACGTCGCCACCGGCCTGGGCGCCGTCGGCTGCGGGTACCTGGTCCGGTGCCGGTGGCGCGTGCGCTAGCTACGCACCCATCCGTCGGGGATGCCGAGCTTCCGTATCACCCGGGCCGGTGCGCCCGCGGCAAATGAGTCCGGCGGGATATCCCTGGTCACGACCGAGTTCGCGCCGATGACGGACCCGTCGCCGATGGTCACGCCGGGCATCACCGCGACGCTGCGGCCCAGCCATACGTTGCTGCCGACCACCGTTCGGCCCTTGTGCAGGACCGCGCCCGGCTCGACCTCGTGCCGGTCGTCGTCGATGATCGAAGCGAAGGGTCCCATCAGGACGTGGTCGCCGATTTGCACGTCGTGCCGGGCCTCGATGGTGGCACCCGCGTTCATGTAGAAATGAGTGCCAATCGATAGGGTCGCCCCACCGGACACGAAGATGCCCGGCGGCACCAGGCGCCCGTCAGCCATGAACCGCGCACCTATATTCGCCGTGCCCGTGGACCGGAAGCGGAACTTGCCCAGCAAGGCGGGCCCCGGCCCGAAGCTGGCACCTCGAAACAGCCTGGCGCGCAGGCTGCCGTGCAGGTTGTGCCGCAGATTGGCGGAGCGCTCGAAAAACGTTGCGCGAGCTGACCCGACGGTGCGCATGTTCGGTTTGTCCATTTCCTGGTGGCCCGGCTTCCTGGCGGCCCAGCACGGCGCGCCCGGCGCGCTATGCCGGGGCAAGGCCCGCGGCGCCGGTCCGGCCCGCCCCCAGGCCGGCGATGCGGATCGGCGGTCCGGAATCGTGCCCGCAGGCGGCACGCAGGCTGACTGGCCCGCCGTCCGTTGACTGTAGCCGGGGCCAGGCATCGGAGCCACGGAATCTCCGTTACCCACCAGAACGGTAATGATTACACTGTGTGATGATTTATCTCCATACAGTCGCATATGCCGGATACGCTCCTCGGGTGCCGGGGCTCGCGTAATCTGCGCCTGGAGCGAACGCATGTCATCATGTCCTCATCGGCCCGGCGGGCCAGTTAACGTGTGCTGGGCGGCTTAACGTGTGCTGGGCGGCGCCTCCGTGCGAACGCTGCGTTTCTTCTTTTTTTGTCTGATGTCATTGCCATGGGGAGGGGCAGGTATCGTTCAGGCCCATCCGCATTTATGTGCCGCGGAATGCGAAGGAATCAAGGCCAGAGATGCCCCGGAGATACCTGTGAAGTCCAGCCGTTCGCGGGCACGGACCGTCGCCCTTATCGCGATGATCGTTACTTTGCTGGCCCTGGCGGCCGGCTGCGGAGCCAGTGCCCCCCAAGGCTATGCGCAGCCGCCCGCCTCCAAGCCGCCCGCCTCCAAGCCGCCTGCCCCCAAGATCGCCGCTGATCCGGGCGACTGGGTACTGAAGTTTGATGACGAATTTAACGGCACGCAGCTGGACACCGCGAACTGGTCGACTGGCTGGCTCGCTTCCGGCATTACCGGTCCCGTCAATTCGACCGAGGAAGAATGTTATGACCCGGCGCAGGTAACGGAAAGCGGCGGCACGCTGAACCTCAATCTGATCACGAAGAGTGAGTCGTGTGGCATAGCTGATCCGGTGTATGCGTCCGGCATCGTCAATACCGCTGGGAAATTCAGCTACACGTACGGTTTTGTGCAGACCCGGGTCTGGCTGCCTGCGGCAACGGGTCAACCGGGCGAGATCGCCGACTGGCCCGGCGTATGGACGGACGGGCAGAACTGGCCCGCCGATGGCGAGAACGATATCGTCGAAGGCATCGGCGGGCAGGCCTGCTCGCATTTCCATAGTGCGGTCAGTCCTAGCGGGGTAGGTGCGTCCCGCGGTGCGGCAAAGCGGCCTGACCTATCCGGCTGCGCGAGCGGAGACTATGCCGGCTGGCATACTTTTGGCGCGGACTGGGAACCAGGTTCTGTCACCTATTATTACGATGGCAAGAATGTGGGATCGGTAACAACAGGCATCACTTCCGCGCCGATGTTCCTGATCATTGACTATGCTGCGGGCCCGCCTTTCCAATCACCCAGGACCATGAAGATTGACTATGTTAGGGTATGGCAGCGACCATCGAGTTAGCCTCGGCCCTGGAAGCAGGCACCGGGAGCAGGGGCGGGGTCGTGGGGTCGGCCGTACTCGCGCCGGCAGCCCGGCGTAACCTGATCCGTGCTTTCGCCCAAGTTGGCCCGTTCTGATCCGATTCTGGGGCACACTGACATGATGCCTATCAGGTTTGTGAGCACCTTGCCTCCGGCGGCACAGCGGGCGGAGCTGCTCGATCTGCTGGCCATGGTCACTGCCGGGGGCCTCATCGTGCTCGTAGTCGCAGACGGGCCTACGCTGCCGCGCATTCTGCTGACCCTCGGCTTCACTTTCTTCGTTCCCGGGCGAGCGATCGTGGCCAATTGGCCCCGGATGGCCCGCTGGTCTCAGGTCGGGATGTCCATCGTGTTCAGTCTCGCGGCTCTGACCCTGGCCGCCATGACCGTGCTGTGGGCTAATTACTGGCACCCACTCGGGCTGTTCCAGGTGGAGGCCGTGCTCAGCCTCGGCGGCCTCGGGTTCGGGCTGGTACGCCGGCGGTGGCGGCCGGGGGACGGCGGTGACCAGCCGTACGGGCCGTGGCCGCGAATGGGGGCGCGATGAGGCCGGGGAAATGGGTTCCGGCCGCGCAACGCGGGGCGGGGCGGTTCAGTGAGGAGACGGCTGGATGGTCCGGCAGGGACCGGCGGATCGGCTGACCGGGGACCGAGTGATTACCACACGTAGTCGTACCGCGCCGTCAGCGCAGTCGGCTTCACCGCCCGCGCGGCGGTCGGCGTTCCACATCGCGGATGTTCTCCTGCCCATCAGTCTTGCCCTGTGGGCGTTCGGCCTGAGCCGCACCAATGCGACGGCGCTCGGGGGGTACGGTCTTCCCGCCAACCTGCCCGTGGTGTTCTACCTGGGCCTCGCGCTTCTTGTCGTGTCGGCGCTCATCGAGCTGGCCCGGGGCCGGCCGACGCCATGGCGGATGGCCCTGCACGTGGTGGGACTGGTCGTCATGCTGTACGGCACGGCCCCCATCCTGTACCCGGAGGGACGTTACTCCTGGCTGTATAAAACGATCGGTGTCGTCCAGTACATCAATCAGAATGGCCATCTGGACCGTCACATCGATATTTACCAGAACTGGCCTGGTTTCTTCGCGCTCGCCGCCTGGTTCGGGAAAGTAGCCGGGGTCAGCACCCCGCTGGCCTACGCGAAGTGGGCCCAGCTCGTGTTCGAGCTCGCTGCTCTCCCGCTGCTGTACCTGTCGTACGCGGGGCTGTCCCTGTCCGTACGGCAGCGCTGGCTTGCGCTCATGGTCTATGCGGCCGGCAACTGGATCGCGCAGGATTACTACTCCCCGCAGGCGCTGGGCACGGTGCTTTCGCTGGGCATCATGGCGATGATCATGCGCTGGCTCTATGGCGGCAACCGCGACCCGTTCCCCCGGAGACGCCGGTTCTGGCGGCGGAAGAAGGCGGCCGCACGGCGCACGAAGCAGCCACCGGACCAGTCGGCCCTCGTTCCCCGGGTCGAAGTTTATGAGGCGTACCGGATCGTGCGCTCATATAAAGGGCCGGCCGGGACCGACGGGATGACGGTCAGCGATTTTGAGCGGGATCTGCCGCGGAATCTGCAGCAGGTGTGGGTGCGGCTGCGTGACGGGACCTATACACCCTCTCCCGTCCGGGTGGTCCCGCCGCCGGGCGGCCGGGGCAGGCCCCTGTCCGTGCTGACCATTTCCGATATGGTCGCGCAGATCGTCATTACCCGGAAGCTGGAGTCCCAGTTCCGGCTGAAGCGTGACGCCGACCGCGATCGCATGGTCCAGCCGTCCAGGTCCGCGCCGGGTCCGTGGAAGGTGGAGGTTGACGCCCGGAGCGTCTTCACCGCGTGCCGGCAGGATCTCCTGCTCCGGGTGGTGGAGGCCACGACCGACCAGGAGTGGCTGCTCGAGTACGTGAGCCGGTGCTTGCGGGCACCGGCGCGTCAGCCCGATGGTTCTCTCAGCACCCGGCGCCTGGGCACTATGCCGGGCTCACCCCTGTCCGCGGTCCTGGCTGATCTGTTCCTGTACTACACGCTGGACCTGTGGGTCAAGCACACCTTCCCGGAAACAATGGTGGTCCGGGAGCTGGATTCCGCGGTCGTGCACTGCCGCAGTGAGCGCGAGGCGCAATCAGTGCGCGCCGCCATCTGGCAGCGGCTGGATGATGTGGCCTTGCGGCTGGACAAGGCGGATATCCGGGTCGAAAGAGGTCAGTACGGCGAGCAAACTGAGGTGTTCGCCCTGCCGGCGCTCGGTACCGTCACCAAGCGCGCGCCCGCGGCCGGCCCGGAGGTGGCTCCGGGGCGCCCTGCTCCGGGAGACCGCCGGCCGCGCCCGGCCAGGGCTACCGCCAGCGCCAGGAGCTCGATCATCGTCTGCGGCACGCTCATGCTGCTGTTCTTCGTCCTGTCGTTCACTCACGAGCTATCCCCGTACATCGTGATCGTGCAGCTCGGCGTGCTGGCCGGCGGGCGGCTGCTGCGGCCCCGGTGGCTCCCCCTCGCCTTTGCCGCTATCGCCGTGGGCTACCTGCTGCCGCGTTTTTCCTACGTCAGCAGCACCTACGGCTTGCTCAGCTCCATAGGCAACTTCTTCAGCAATGTCGCGCCCCCCTCGGTAGCGGGCGGCACGTCAACCTTCGTCATTCCGGCCAGCCAGATCTTCATTCAGCGCAGCGCCGAAGTGCTTTCGCTGCTGGTCTGGCTGCTGGCCGTCATCGGGGCCTTTCGGCGGCGCCGGTCGGGACGGACAGTCCTCACGCTGTTTGCCCTGACGTTTTCTCCGGCCCTGGTCCTGGCGGCCCAGGCGTACGGCGATGAAGGGCTTTTGCGGGTCTATCTTTTCTCCCTGCCGTGGGCGGCCGCCCTCGCCGCTTCGGCGCTGGAGCCGCTGAGCAATACGGCTAGCTTGTCTGTGTCCCGGCTACGGGGCGCTACCGGCGGGTTCATCCGGCGGAAAGCGCCGGTGAGCTGGATCGTCGCCCCGCTGGGACTCGGGCTCGTGCTGGTCCTGTTCTTTCCCGCCTTCTTTGGTGATGACGCGTCCAACGTGATGACACAAAGTGAGGTCACCGTCATCTACAATTTTTTGCAGCGCGCGCCTTTGGGGCCCGTTTACCTCGCAGCCGGCAACACGCCTGTCGAAGATACCGCCAGATACAATCTGTTCCAGCTGCCGACCGTCCTCGGTACCGCGGGCGAAGCGCCGCTGGTAAACAATGCGACATCGAATTTGGCCAGTATCATCGCCCAGGATTCGCTCCAGTACACCAAAAACCAGGAACCCGCCTACGTGCTTATCTCGCCCAGTATGATCGCGTACAGCGAAGCGTACGGCGGGCCATCGGCGAGCAGCTTCACCATTCTGCTCGATTCACTGAAGCATTCTCCGAAGTGGAAGCTTCTTGCTCAGGAAGACGGCACGGCCATCTACGAGCTGCCGGCCGGGCAAGGCTGATTTTTGTGTGGCGGCGCAGGTAGCGGCGCCCGTTGCCGGCGGGCTTGAGCGTGGCCGGTTGCTGTGGGGAGGATCCTGCCTGTGCCTGGCGAGGAGGGGAAGGGCATGACAAGTTTCGGGAACGCCGGTGCACCCCGGGTGACGGTGGTAACTCCCGCGTACAACGTCGCCGCGTATATCGGCGAGGCCGTGGACTCGGTCGTGCGGCAGACGTTCACCGACTTCGAATACCTGGTGGTGGACGACGGTTCCGCTGACCACTCGGCCGAAGTGGCCCGGGCTCACGCGGGTGACGATCCGCGGTTCCGTCTGGTGCCGGGTGAGCACCGGGGCCTGAGTGCCGCACGGAACGTCGCGATCCGGGAGGGCAGGGGCGAGTACATCGCGTATCTCGACGGTGATGACCGCTGGCATCCCCGGTTCCTGGAACGTCAGATCGCCTTGATCGAATCGCTGCCTCCCGACGTCGGCCTCGTGTTCTGCCGGTCCCGGATGATCCTCGAGAACGGGACGCCCGTCTTCTTCCAGTGGCAGCGCGCCGGGCGCTACGACTTCGATGACTTCCTGGTGGGCAGCAATCCGGCTCGTAATGGCAGTTCACTCCTGATCCGCCGGTCATGTTTCGAGGACGTCGGCGGTTTCAACGAGGAGCTGCACAGCGTCGAGGATCTCGACATGTGGCTTCGCATCGCCGATGGGTCGAAGACGCCGGTCCTATGGGCGAGCAAGCACTTCCTGGTGGACTTGCGGCTGCGTCCCGGTTCGGTCACGAGAAACCGGACGGCCAGTGAAACCGCCCTCCGTGACCTGCTCGAAGAGCGGATCGGTCAGCTCCGGCGGCTGCCCGCCGGGCTGGCCTATGTCCGGCCGGCGGTCGCGGCCTTCAAGCACGGATCAGACGATGACCTGGCCAATTACTGGGCGGCGAAAGCCAGATCGGCCGGCCCTGGTCAGCTCCTGCGCAGCATGCCGGGGCTGCAGCTGCTGTTCTGGCATAGCCTGCCCCCGAAGGGCCGCCGCGTTGTCCGGTCGGCGCAGCATTCAGCCCGGGAGGCGGTCAAGGCCGTCAACCTGCGGTTGCGCGGCGGTCCCGGCTCACGGGCGGCGGCCAGCCGTGAGAGGGCGGCCCGATGAGACCGCCAATCCTGGTGGGTGAGCTGGAACTGGCCAGCTCCTTTCGGGCCATCGAGCTGCCGGCCCGGGACGATGGTGACCCCTACACCGCCGTGCGGCTTCTCGTCCGCATACACCGCGAACCCGTCGGATACGCATTCCTCGCCCCGGATGCGCTGGACGCGGTGTCTGTCGCAGAGCAGGTGTGGCGGCAGCTCGGCCCGGCCATCAATGCGCGCCGGGAGCGGGACGGCCGTCCCGCGCTCGATGCCTTGCCGCCCGATGGCATCCCCGCAGCCGAAGGCGCCCCGCCGGACAGCCAGGACGCCCCGCCGGTCAGCGTGGTTGTCTGTACCCGGGACCGGCCGGACGGAGCGCTTAGCACGCTGCGCGGCCTCATGGCGTCGCGGTACCCGCGGTTCGAGGTGGTTCTGGTCGACAACGCGCCGAGTTCCGACGCGACCAAGGACGCCGTGCTGGGAGAGTTCGCTACGGACGCGAGAATCCGTTACGTCCGTGAACCGAGGCCGGGCCTGTCGTGTGCGCGTAATCGTGGTGTCGCCGAGTCGACCGCCGAGATCATCGCTTTCACGGATGACGATGTGCGGGTCGATCCGTGGTGGCTGCACGGCATCATCCGCGGCTTCGGCCGGGCCGGCGATGTGGCCTGTGTGACGGGGCTGATTCCGACCGCTGCCCTCGACAACGCCGTGCAGCTCTATTTCGACCAGCGTCAGAGGTGGGGGGCGTTCTCCGAGCCGAGAATCTTTGACCTGAAGGACAACCGCGACGACTCGCCTCTCTACCCCTACTCGGCCGGGATCTTCGGTGCGGGCGCGAACTTTGCCATCTCCCGGCGCGCGCTCAAGGAGCTGGGCGGCTTCGACGAGGCGCTCGGCGCCGGCACGCCCAGCGGCGGCGGGGAAGACCTTGACGTGTTCGTGCGCACCGTTCTGTCCGGCCACCGTCTTGTCTATGAGCCGTCAGCGATCATCTGGCACGACCATCGCGCCAACCTGCAAGACCTGTCCCGTCAGATGCTGGCCTACGGTTCCGGCTGTACGGCGGCGCTCACCGCTCTCCTGCTGCGGAGCGGGAAGGCGAGACGCGAACTACCGGCCAAGATCGTCGCCGGGGCGATCCGCGTCTCGGCTATCGGCGACCGGACGAAGGACAATCCTGTCCTCCCGGCCGGCCTGGCCAAACGGGAGTTCCACGGCATGGCGGCCGGGCCGTGGCTGTACTTCAAGAGCCGGCGTCAGCTCCGCCGCGAAGCCGCCTCGCGGTCAGCCGCCGCCGGCAGCTCCTCGGCCTGACCATCTCCCTCAGGACCTGTCGTGTCCTGGGGGAGAGCTGGGCCCTGGCGCTGGACGGCTTGGCGGGCTCGTCCGGTGAAATATCCGGCCGCCGCGCTCGCGAGCCCGGCGAGGTTCGCCGTCATCCTGGCCGGTGCGGCCACATCCCCGGTGAGCAGGCGGCGCAGCTCCCGGAGCAAGGCCGCGGGAATGACCAGCACAGCCTGCCGCCGTTCCCGCTCCAGACCCGGGCCGGAGCCGGCCAGCCGTACCACGTCGGCCTTGGAGCGGCCCTCATGCCAGCAGCGGCTGATGAAGTAGCCCAGCTTCAGACGCTCCTGGCTGACGTGATGGTCCACCGCCGCGGTGGGTACGTACATGACGGCTGATCCGGGCGATCGGGTGGTCAGCCGGATGGAAAGCTCGGTCTCTTCGCAGCCTCGTGTATTGCCGCCCAGCCGCCCCATTCCCTCGTCGAAGCCGCCGGCTTCGAGAGCCAGGTGGGTGAGCATGCTCATGTTGGCGCCGATCGGATTGCGTATCTCGCCCCCCGACTCCGGTAGCCCCAGGTAACTGCAGCCAACAACCCAGTAGAACTCTGCCGGCAGCCAGCGCGGCGCCTGTTCGGGCCACACGGGGTGCACACCACCGCCGGTGGCTACCACATTGGCGCGCGAGTAAGGCTCGACGAGAGCCGCCATCCAGCCCGGCCGCGCCTCGGCGTCGTCATCCAGGAAGGCCGTGATGGGCTGAGTCGCCGCCCGCAGGCCTGTGTTGCGGGCCCCGGACAACCCGGTAGGCCCCTCGTTTTCCAGCACCATCACGTCGGTGAGCTCACGCCTGGCCCGTGCCGCCAGCGCGGCGTTGTGGTCGACCACCAGCAGCACCTGCGCGGGTGCAGGATCCTGACTCAGCGCAGACTTAACCGCGGCGCAGGTCTGCTCCCATCGTTGCTCTGTGTAGCAGCAGATGACCACGGTTACGCCAGAACAGCCTCGCGCAAGGGGCTTCACCAACGCCCTCCGTCCAGTCTCGGGGCTGCGTCGTCTGAGCTCAGCGATGAGGTCTCGATGACGCGTCATGAAGGCGGCCGTTCACATCCGGCCGAACTGCCTGTGCGACCACCAGATGTGCCATCAGCTCGCAACGGCGACCACACCGCCGCCGGGGACAAGCCCGAGCCGTAAGCGTCACCGGATGCCGCTGAGACCCACACACTATCGTGGCAATACGCGACAGACTGTGCTTTTGGATCAAATTGCGCTTTTCAGCAAATTGTCAGTATCGTCACAGTGTGTTACAACGATTCGTGGGACCTCGGCCCGCGGGTTCAGAAGACCCCGGCTACCAATTCACATTCAGCCGCTTCACATTCAGCCGCGACGGGTGGCCGCAGCGCTCGCGGATGACGGCGCGTGCATTCCTGTTAACCATATGCACGCGCCCCGCTACATAACGTGGCTGTCGACGCGCGATTAACGGGTACACCACGGCGGATTTACTTTCCGTAACAATACTATTACCTAGAGTTTGAGAATTTTTCGCTGTTCCCCGGTGACCAGCAGAAGAGCTTTGCTACGTTGGTCCCTTGATTGTTCCCGGTATAACGCGCCAGGCCCGGGGTCTGGGCTATGGCCAGCACACCTGGCACGACTTCTCATAACCGGCCGACGTCAATTGCCATCAGCCGGGCAGGAGCACAATGACAGAAGCTAGCATCTGGGTCAGCCTCTTGGATCTGGACGATTCTGAACCTGTCCGCGGCATGGGCGGACCGCTCAGTGACCAGCATGGTATGGCCCGGGTACTGGTCCGTATGCACCATGCGCCCATCGGATATATCGAGCTCCCCGCCGGGTCGGCCGAAAACCTGACCGCCCGGGCCATCAGTCTGGCCGAGAAAAAACTTGCCGAGCCGCTACGGCACCATGAAGAACTCGATAAAGCGGCTCTGGACACGCAGGAATCAGCCGGATGGATGGCTTCCGTGTCCTGTCCGGACCGCTTTGCGTCCGGTGGCCCGGGCGTGACGGTCATCATCTGCACCAGGGACCGGGCGGATGGCCTGCATAAGTGCCTGCGGTCAATCCAGCAGGTGAACTATGAACCACTCCAGATCCTCGTGGTCGATAACGCGCCGACCAGCGATGAGACGCGCGAGCTCGTGACGGGCCTGGCCAAGGCGGACGCACGGATACAGTACACATGCGAGCCCGAACCTGGTCTGTCCCGCGCCCGTAATCACGGGCTGGCGCGCGCACAGTTCGATCTGATCTGTTTCACCGACGATGACACCCGGGTCGATCCTGGCTGGGCCGCCGCGGTCGCTGCCGGGTTCGCGGCTGATCCCGGGGCAGCGTGCGTAACCGGCCTGGTCGCTTCGAGCTCACTGAACACCGGCGCGGAGCGATACTTCGACTCGCGGTACTCCTGGGGCGAGGCCTTTGAGCCCCGCCGTTACGATCTCGCCACTCATCGTCATTCTTCGGCGCTTTACCCTTTCAATGCCGGAGTTTTCGGGACCGGCGCCAACTTCGCGATCCGCCGCAGCGCCGTAGAGGAACTCGGCGACTTCGACCCCGTACTGGGCACGGGGGGACCCGGCCGAGGTGGCGAGGATCTGGATATGTTCCTCCGCATCATCCTGGCCGGCGGCCGAATCTGTTACCTGCCGTCATCCCTGGTCTGGCACCAGCACCGCTCGGACGAAGGCGCGCTGGCGGAGCAGATCTACTCCTACGGCCACGGACTAGGCGCCTACCTCGCTAAGCATCTGCTCAGCGGACAGATGCCAGTCGTCCTGCTTACCCGCGCACTCCGGCACGCCACCGCCGTGCTGCGCCGCTCGCGGAAGGCGTCGCGGGCCGGCCAGATGCGGGTGGGCGGCAGGCGACTGGTGCTCACCGAGGCCCGCGGGGCCCTGGTCGGTGCGCTGTCTTACCGCCGGGCTGCGCGCCAGACAGCCAGCGCGCCCCTTCAGACCCGTGATCAAGATATCTAGGTGGCCAGGGACTTGAACGAAACGGTATACACGGAAATTGCGCCTTTGATGTATCACTCCGTGGCGCCCCGTCACGATGACCCGTACCAGCTAACGGTGCGCCCGGAGCGCTTCCGGAAGCAACTACGGTCACTACGTCGTCTCGGCCGTATGGGGACATCGGTCAGCAATTTGCTGCAAGCGTGGCAGCAGGGTTCCCAGAAGCGCCTCGTGGGCCTCACATTTGATGACGGATACGCTGACTTCGCCGAGAACGCACTGCCGGTCTTGCAGCGCTATGGGTTCACGGCCACGCTGTTTGTCATCGCCGGAAGGCTCGCGGGAAGCAACGAGTGGGATCGCGAGGGGACTCGTAAACTCCTGCTGACCGCGGACCAAGTACGCGAGGTGGCGTCAGCAGGAGTGGAGATTGGCTCGCACGGGATGCATCATGTATCGCTCCCTTCCGTCGGCGACGCCGAGCTGGCCAGTGAAATTCACGAGAGCCGGCGCATACTTCAGGAGATCACCGGTCAGGAGGTCACTGGCTTCTGTTATCCGTATGGCCATCTCGATGAACGTACGGTAAAGGCGGTAGAAGCGGCGGGTTACGATTACGCTTGCGCCATCTCGGAAACGCAGTTTACCGGGCAGTATGCGATCAGGCGTACCTTTATCCGTGACGGCGATTCGCCGGAACAGCTATGGCTGAAAAACACGGTGCAGTCGTTGCTGGCGAATAAACCGTCGCGTATGGCCGGCCGAGCATTATAATCCCGGCCCGATTTGCTGATGTCCTGGCCGGCAGGCTATCTTCCGGGCCGTTAA
>Ga0116134_1000932_pt1 | contig 14913 bp, 8 predicted proteins | sample June2015DPH_19_5_FD_89737 | JGI IMG/M metagenome (GOLD analysis project Ga0116134, IMG submission 89737) | Peatland microbial communities from SPRUCE experiment site at the Marcell Experimental Forest, Minnesota, USA - June2015DPH_19_40 | ecosystem: Environmental > Terrestrial > Soil > Wetlands >...
GTGCTGGTCGTGAATTTCACCTCGACATCCGGATGTCCTTCCAGCCAATCGTTGATCGTCTGATCGAGATAATCGACCCCTTGCTCGCTGAGGCGACAGTGAAATGTCTTCATGCGTACCGCCCCGCTCTTGTTCAAGTTCGTCGGCCGCTTATACGCGTGCGCCGCCAGCGAGGTCACCGATGAAATCCCGTGAATCTTACTCTTCGGGGCCTCGGCGGTTGGCTTTTCTTCGTTGACCAACTCAAGTGGCACTTCCCTTGCGGGCGCCGGTCGAATCGGCGAAACGGCAATTCCCGGCGACGGCGGCCTCAGTACGCCTGTGCTCGGCGCGGTTGAGATTCCACGGCTTGGCTGCAAAGTCGGCGAAGCCCCCGGCGTCCCCTGCCCAATGCCAGCGTGTCCCTCAGTCATAACTGCCTCCCTATTCAAATGTGTCTGCCCGCCCTAAAGAATTGATGCTTGGATTATACCACGTTCCACTACGGTTGCCAGTGAAATGCCGAATGCCGAGTGCAAGAGTTCACCCCTCCCCACATTCGGCATTCAACATTCGGCATCCCCCAAACCCTTCCAATCAGAACAATTGCTCCAATATTCTCTGGACCGGCATCTGAACGCAGGTGAAGATCGGCGTGTCGCGCAGCGTGTATTTGCTGCTTTCCGTTTCTCGCAGCTCCATCACCAGATCGAGGAAATCCTTCGGTTCGTCGGCCTCGAACGCGACCACGAATTCCTGATCGTCCAAGCCAAAACTATAGGTCGTGTTCAGCTTCACGCTCGGATATTTGTTGCCGATTTTGATGTGCCCATCCATCAGCGCCTGCCGCTGCTCCAGCGGCAAGAGATACCACGCCCGCGTTTTCACGAACGGATATATGAACAGGAACTTCCGCTTGCCCGGAATGATGTGCGTCCGGCTCTCGGCGGTATGAAACGGATCGACCTTGTCGATGTACATGCTCCGTTTGGTCATCGAAACCAGCGAATGCGGCGTCGTCAGGTATCCCCCCAGCCGCGTCCGGTTGATCGCCTGTGTTTGCGATTGGAATCCATCGATCCCGGGCGAAATCCGCCAGAGCACAAAATCCGTGTCCGGCCGCAACCCCACGGTGCTGTAGGACAGGCACATCAATCCTTGTCTCGGCTCGGCGAGCAGGGCGTTGAATTGGGCGCGGGCGTGCTCCTTTTCCAAATCAGGCAGGCGCCGGAAGGCCGGGTCCAGCTTGAAAAATGCGAAGTTCACGAACTGCCGGGTGATAGGCCGCGGCCCCGCCTGCTGCGCCTGGGCCGCTGATGTTTGACTCATTTTGATCTCCTTCAGAGCCAAGGATTTTAGCCGTTTGCCCAACCATGGTACAAAGTCGCCCCGATGGATCGAAATGTGACGCCAAAGGGATTTGATCCTCCGCGTTCGCGGTCTTGGCGCGTATCCGGCTGCATTTGTTTTGCGTTCGTGGTCCTCCTCGCCGGTTGCGCGACAAGGGTCATCGCGCCGCAGCGCCCCGACACCGTGATCGTTCTCCCGGGCATCGGGGGCGACGGGGATGTCTACGCCCAGGTCGTCCGTTCGCTTCACGATCACGGCAGCGACGATTGTCTTCGCGTCTATAGTTGGGGATATCCTTGGCCTCTGTTCTGGCTCACCAATTCCTCCAGCAACCTGCACGATTTCGCCGAGCGGCAATTGGCCGATCAGATCGCGCGATGGCGAATGGATCATCCCCATTCGCGTATCGTCCTGATCGCCCACAGCGCCGGCGCGGGTGTGGTGGTGGGGGCCTTGTCGCGGCTTTCCGGGCCAATCGAAGTCGGCCCCGTCATCCTTCTCGCCCCGTCGCTTTCGCCGGATTTCGATTTACGCCCCGCTCTGAAACACGCGGACATCATCCACGTGTTCTATAATTCCAATGACGATTTCTGGCAGGGATGGGGACCGATCGTTTTCGGGACGTATGACGGCGCCCACCGCAGCGGCGCCGGCCGAACCGGCTTCTCCCTCGCCCGATTCAGCCCCGGGGAAAAGGCCAGGGTCAACCAACATCCCTACCAAGGCGAATGGAACGACCTCGGCAATCATGGCGGGCATTTCGATTGGATGGCCGAGCCATTCGTCGGCGCGATCATCAAGCCCCTGATCGACCGGTCGCCGCAGGAGGGCAACGCAATTGCTTCCAACACAGCACGATCATCCGCCGCGAATTCGTACTGAGCCCGCTCCGATCGTAATAGCTGTCCCCCATTCAGCGATTCCCCTACGGCGAATACCCGACGATACTGATCTTGTACCGCTGGGCCAGTTCCAAAACCTTCGGCTTTTCCAGCATGATCGTCTTTCCCGGCTCCAGGACCAGCACCGCGGCCCGATTCGCGTGAAGTTTCTCGATCGTCGTCGTTCCCACCGTCGGAACGTCCAGCCGCATATCGTGATTCACATTGGAAACCTTGATCAGCGTCCACCCGCCGACTTTGCAGAGTTGCCCCGCTCGGTCGATCATCGCATTGGTTCCCTCAACCGCTTCCACCGCGATCACGTTCTTATCCAAAACCGCCATCGACTGGCCGATATCCAGCCGGCTGATGGTCTGACACAAATTCCAGCCGTAACGAATGTCCTCCCACTGTTTTTCGGTGGGGGCGTTTCGCGTCATTACGCCGGGCGTGGCCATGTGCTCCATAGAGTATGTCGTTTGGTCGATCAAATGAATTCCCTCGGAAGCCAGTTCCCGGTCGATCGCGCCCAGCACCGTTTGATCGCGCGTGTCGGATCTAAGGGATCGGATCCACACGCCGATGGTTCTCAGGTCGGGAATATACTGGAAATACCGCCAGCGATTGTAGAGTTTTCCCTTATTGACCCGCCCGACAAGGATCGCCTCGTTGCATCCCTCTGCCCGGAGGACGCGAATCCATTGCCCCCAGCGCAGCACGCCCACCCATTTGAAAACATCGACTTCCTGCCGGAGTTCCGGCCAGGCGCTGCCGCCGAACGCCGCCGCCACCACTTTCCGCCCGGCCGCCCTCGCTCCACGGGCAACCAGCAGCGGAAAAATCCCCTCCCCGGCAATCAGACCCAGCGGGGAGTCCGATCCTCGCGATTCAAGCGGATTTTCCCGCGTGGTCATGGCCAAGCATTTTAGGGACGATTTGATCGACGCCAAGAGGACGCGATTCAGTCGTCGTCATCCCCTTTGCCGCGTGGAAGCATTCGACGCATCACCGGAATGAACACCGTCGGGCCTTTGATCGTTTTCCACGAAATCTCATCCGGCTCCGCCGCCGGCGCGGCCGCTTAGGTGGCAGACACGAAATCTCGCCACATCTGACGAAAAACCGCTTCCATATTTCGGGCAAAGCGAGGGGCGTCCATCAGCGGCGACCCGCGCATTTTTTCTCTCAGATTGGATCGCAGATGGCTTAAGCGAGGCAGGTCCATCGCCAGATCGGTGGCGAGGTGAACGTACTCCTCTGGCGAATGAGCAATGAGTTCCGGAAGTCCGATGTTGGTCAGGATGCTTGCGCCGCCACGGGAAATGGCGGTTTGGCCGCGGAGCGTGACAACCGGGACGCCCATCCAAAGGGCATCGCAGGTGGTGGTTCCTCCGACGTAAGGGAAAGGATCGAGACCGATGTCGATGTTGTTGTATTGTCGCAGGTACTGCGCGATGGAAAGCTTTGCCACAAAGCCCAGGCGCTGCGGGTCGATTCGGCAATCGGCGAGCGACCGGGAAATGCGATCGCGATGGCTGCCGGGGGACGCGTGCAACAAGAGTCGGGAATTGGGGACGGCGGCAAGAATGCGGAGCCAGGCTTGTAGCGTTGCCGTCGTTACCTTGCAGAAATTGTTCAGGCAGCCAAAAGTGACGAATCCCGACGACGCGGCGGGCGGCGGCGTTATGTCCGGCGAATCCAGCGGGGGTTCATAGCACCAGTATGTTTCCTCCAGGCGAATCGACCGCTCGGCGTAGGGCTGGTCGCTGGAGCCCGGCGGATCCAGGTGCGGATCGGTAATGCGGTAGTCGATCGTGTCCAGGCCCGTGGTGCCGGCATAGGCGAGATAGGTGGCCTGGATGGGTGCGGGCTTGCGGGCAAATACCAACAGGCGGTTACTGGCCATGTGCATCGTCAGGTCAACAAGGATGTCGATGCGGTCCTGTCGGATCTGGGCGGCGGCCTGTTCGTGCGACAAGGTGCGGATTTCACGCCAGACATCGGCGTGACGCTGGAATCGCGAGGTAACGCCGTCAGGCAGTTGCCCGCAGTCATAGCAGAAAATCTCGAATTGCGCGTGGTCGTGATGGGCCAGCAGCGGCAGAAGAAATCGTCCAACGGGATGCTCCCGAAAATCGGGGGACACATAGCCTATCCGCAGCCGGCGATTCGCCTGACGGTCGTTTTCGTGCGGTCGAATCAGATACTTCAGCGGATCGGCATGGCGCCGGGCCCATTGCAAATGCAACGCGAGCAATTCGGCCGGCGGGCAGTTGGGATCGAAGTAAAGCGTGTAAAGCAGATTGCTGCAGGTGATGGAGTTTTCCGGATCAAGCTCGACGGCGCGTCGGTAACTGGCGATCGCCCGATCAATTTGCCCCATGTCCTTTAGAATGTTGCCGAGGGTCTTATGGGAATCCGCGAGTTTTTCAGCGAGTTCGACGGCGCGAGTGCAGGATCGCAGGGCGTCGTCGAGCAGTCCCTTTTGCCAGAGAGCGGAGGCCAAATTGCGATGAGCTTGGGCGAAGTTCGGTTCGAGCCTGACGGCCGTGGAGCAAGCGGCGATCGCTTCATCAAATCGAGCCTTGTTCGCCAGGGCGTGACCAAGATTGCAGTAGACGCGACCGATTTTCGGGTTGAGCCTGGTCGCCGCGGCATACGCGGCGATCGCTTCGTCCACGCGTCCTCTGCCTTCCAGCGCGACTCCGAGGTTGTTGTGCGCTTCCGCGGAATCGGGTCTGAATGCGATGGCCCGCGAAGCCGCGGCAATGGCTTCGTCAAAACGTGACGACTTTTCCAGGACGGCGGCAAGGTTGAGGTGGGCGTCCAGGTAATTGGAATCGATCTCCACGGTACGGCGATATGCGGCGATGGCGGCATCCAACTGGCCGGCGCCATACAATGCGCCGGCGAGATTGAAATGCGCCTCCGCATCGTCGGAGCGGATCGCGATGGCCCGCTGAGCGGCCGTGATTGCTTCGTCAAACCGCCCCACGATATTCAGGGCGACGCTCAGCCTCAGATGCGCCTTGGCCAGGGCGGGATCGAGTTTGATCGCCTGGCCAAAGGAAGCAATCGCCTCGGCCATCTTGCCCATGCGGCCATAAGCCTCGCCAAGGTTGAGATGAAAGAGAGCAACATTGGGCCGGACCTCGATCGCTTTCTGCATTAAGGCGATGCCCTCTTCCGACCGGCCCATCTGAGCCAAGAGGGTTCCCGAAAGATGCAGGGCATTCGCATCGCGAGGATTTTTCACCAAAATCTTGTTGTAGAGTTCCTGGGCTTGGGAAAAGTGGCCAGATCGATGGTGGTAAAGGGCGAGCTGAAACGTCTGCTCATCTGACATGCAGCGGCATCTTCCTGGCAACGGATCAAACCAGCAAGGCACTCAACCACACCGCCGAAGGGAATCATTGCCGCGGGTGACGACAGCCTTCCTCATTGACCACCGACACCGCGAGGCTGCCATTCAGTTGTCATCACCATCATCCCCTTCGCCGCGTGGAAGCGTTCGATGCATTACCGGCATGACCGCCGTCGGACCCTTGACGGTTTTCCACGTAATCTCGTCCAGCTCCGCGGCCGGCGCCGCATCCGCGTGGGTGAAATCCATCTTCGCCGATTGCAAAGCCATCTCGATCCGCGGATCGCCGGCCGAAAGTTCCGACGGGGCCGGGTTGATTTCCGTGAACAGCGTCTCCGACGGCATCTTCGCCTCGTAAGGCTCCGCGTTTGACGGGGCGTCGCTCCAATCCATGATCGGATCGGCAACCGCGTCATATTGCGACAGCGGCTCAAGCCCCAGCAGCAATTCGATCGTTTTCAGCATGCTGTCCGTGTTGCAAAAATGATGGTCCACGCTGTGCTGCTTGATCCACGGACTGATCACAAAGCCGATCGTCCGGTGCGCATCGACGTGATCCACGCCGCTTTGGGCATCGTCCTCGATCACGAAAATCGCCGTGCTGTTCCAGATCGGGCTGTGGCTCACCGCCTGAACGATTTGCCCCAGCGCGTAATCATTGTCGGCGACATACCCCCGCGGCGTGTGCGCTCCCTCCTTCGCCCCGGTCGTGTGGTCGTTGGGCAGACGCACCATCATCAGCGCCGGCACGCCCGATCCATCCGGTGACTTCGCCAGCATCATCTGAAACTCCCGGTTCCATTCCGAGAACCGGCTGGCCGCCCGGTATTTCCCGTAAACTCGCGTCTTGAACAGCGATCGCTTGCCACCCGTCTGCTGGGCAATCCACGAAGGGGCGTCGCTGTCGGCATAATCCAGATCGAATCGCCGATAGTCGATGTCGGTGGTCCCGACCAGATCGTGTCCCGGCGGCAGCAAACCCGCCGCGGCGGGATAATTGTCCGGACCGCCGACCAAACCGTTGCTGTTGTTGTACGTCAGAAAGAACCCATAGTTTCGCACCGAGATTCCCGCTTCCCTTGCGAAGTCCCAGATGTTCCGACCGGTGTTGGCCACATCGGGAATCGTCGTCGCTCCGCTGCGGAATGACGGAAGCGTCGTTATCGGCTTGCCGTCAGGATTCATTGGGGAATATCCGCCGGTCGGATAACCGTTGTTTTGACCTTCAAAATCAAATTTCCGCCCGCGCGTGGAATAGTTGTACGGAATATTGCGTTCCACATACGCATCGGCCATTCCCTGCGTGCTCCAAACCCAGCCGTCTCCGCTGACCTCGCCGCACGCATACAAGTTATCCAGCAGCACGAATTGCTCGGCCAGCGCATGCTCATTCGGCGTCACCTCGCGCCCAAACATCACCAGCGACTTGTCCCCATTTCCCTCGGGCATATCCCCCAGCACCTGGTCATACGTGCGATTCTCTTTGATGATGTAAATGACATGCCTGATCTTTCCCGCCGCCATGCCCAGATGCGCCAGCGGGTTTTTCGTCGGGTGCGAAAGGACGGTCAGCCGATTGTCCTCCAGCACCTCCTCGGTGCTTCTTTCCAACTCGTCCGGCGATGGAATGCGAACCAGGCAGACGTTCCCCTCCAGGATGCTTAGAATGTACGCGGTTTTCCGATGCGCATCGTGCGGGTCCGGCTTGTTGTTCGGATTGCGAACGGTCGTGCCCTTGGCGTTGGCGACCAGCAAACGGTCGTTTCCGATCACCGCCAGCGCGCTGGGATACCAACCCGCGGGAATATATCCACGCAATTGCATCGCCGCCGCATCCACGACCGCGATCGCATTCATGTCCCCCAGCGCAACGTAAAGTATCTTTCCATCCGCCGACAGCGCCAGCGCCGTCGGCGTCGCCCCGGGCAGATCGCGGGCCATGTCCGGCCTGAGCAGAATTGTCCCCACGACCGCATTCGTTCCCGTATCAATCACCGACACGGTATCGCTCAGGGAATTCGCGACGAACAATCGTGTTTGATCCGGCGATAAAATCAGCGCCACGGGATGGGCGCCGACGACGATATTCGCCGCCAGGGCGGGCTTGGCCGCGCTATGCGTGTCCAGCGCATAAACCGCGTCGTCCCGCTCCGCCGCCACGTACGCCGTTTGCCCGCCGCGCAATACCGCGATGCCCAGCGGGAAATTGGATGTGCCGCCATGGCTGCTGGAAAACGTATATCGCCCGATCTCGGTCTTGGTGGCTGGATCATAAATCGCCACGCTGCCGGATAGCTTGGTTGGGTCCCCGGTGCCCGAAGCGTTGTTGGCGACATACAGCAATCCCCGTCCGTCCAGGGCCAGTCCCGCGGGAAAATCCCTGCTGCGCGTCGGAATGGAATCGCGAAGCGTCAGCGCGCCCTGGTTGCCGACATCCAAAACCGCGATGCTGTCGTGAGCGCCCTGGGCGGCATAAACGACGTTCCCGTCGGCAATGGCGAGGCCGTAATACAGTCCGTTGGATTTCGGCGATCCCGGCTGGGTTGGGGGAGTGTCATCCTCGCCGGCGGGCTTCGCCGGCCGCGTTGCTCGCTTTGCCTTGGGCGGCTCAAAATCGATGTGCGAGACGCCAAGACCGTCTGACGTGCGGATCGACCAGAGCGACTGGTGATACCCCATATCGCTCACCAGCGCGTATTGCCCGCCGGCCGTGAGGGCCAGGTTCATCGGCATATTGCCGACATCCCAACTGCTCTGAGTTGCCGGAGTGATGACCTTTCCCGTGTTCAGCGGCACCGCCGCCTCGTGCGCGCACGCCCACAACACCAGCGTGAATAGAAAAAAGACCGGATATGGCAGAGATCTCATGGCCCGGATTATGCGCCAGAACATGAAGATCGTGCAAAGAGCCGAAGTCCAAATTCATCGAGCCAGCCCCGGGACAGCCCGATCATTTCACTTTGACGCTGATGTTCAGATGCGTGTAGATCCACGCCGCGGCCATCACCAGCACGGGAATCGCGATGCAAATAGTGACCAGGAGATAGCGTCGCACGTTGCCGGTCAGGGGATTGGGCACGACCAGCCGATCGCATCGGCCGGTGAGTTGCACCGTCTCGGGATGGTCCAGCTCCATTTTCATTTGCAATGCGGAGGCGTAGCGTTCCTGGGGATTTCGGGCCATGGCATGCAGGATGATTTCCTCGACCTGCGGCGAGATCATGTCGTTCCGCCTCCGCGGGGCCGCGGGATCGCCGCTGATCCGGCTGTTCATGATGATGAACGGATTGGCTCCCTCGAACGGAACCGAGCCGGTGACCATTTCGTAGAGAATCGCGCCCAGACTGTAGATGTCGGTGCGGGCGTCGCCGCGTTTGCCCTTGACCTGCTCCGGGGCCATGTAATCGGGCGTGCCCATGGCCGGGGTGAACCCGCCGAACGTCAGCCGCCGCTGTCGCTCGAACTTGGCAATACCGAAGTCCATGATCCGGATGCTCCCGTCGCTGCAGATCATGATGTTGTCCGGCTTCAGGTCGCGGTGAACGACATCGTGCTCGTGCATGTAATGCAGCGCCTCGCATACCCGGCTGACGATCTTGAGCGCGTCCGCCTCCGGCATCGGGCGAATCGTGTGCATCAGATGCCCCAGCGTCTGACCTTGCAGATATTCCATGACGATGTATGGACGGCTCTTCTTGATCGTCTCATCGTCCATCATCTTCAGTATGTATGGATGCTGAAGCGCGTTGCCAATGGCCTGTTCGCGCTGGAAACGCTGGTAGAAGCCGGGATCGGATTCAAACTGCATGAAGGGCACTTTCAGCGCCACCACGTCGCCGGAATTCTGGTCGATCGCCTTGAAGATCGACGCCATGCCGCTTCGGCTGACGATGTCGGTGATCCTGAACCGGTCATCCAGCACCTGACCTACTTCCAATTCGCTTCCCATGACTGCGGGGCTCTCTTTCTGGTAGGTGGGTAAACCGCGATAGTAGCTCAGCCGCTCGATCGCCTGCACTTGAATGATCTGGATCGAGAGGTTGTCATCGGCGCCGCGCCGTTCGGCGAGTTTTACTAGCGATTTGCATGCCGCTTCGGCGGGCTGCTTGGTGGCCGCATCGAAAATTTCACCTTCGGTGATCTGCGTCCACATGCCGTCGCACATCTGCACGATGATGTCGCCGCGGTGAACGTTGATCGTGTGATAGTCCACGCGGAGGGTCGGCTCCTGCCCTACGGTGCGCGTCAGGACCGAACGCATCTGGCTGCTCATGGCTTCATCAACGTTGATCAGCCCGAGCTTCAACTGCACGCCCGCATAGGAATGGTCATTGGTCACCCGGCGAATGCGGCCCTGCTGGATGGCATATACCCGGCAATCGCCGACGTGAGCGATGTTCACCTCATTGTGGCGAAATATGCTGGCGGTGAGCGTTGTAGCCATTCGGCCCAGGCCGTTGTGCTTGACGTTCTCGTCGTACACCGTCAGGTTTGCCGCGGCAAACATCTGGGCCAGCGTTTGCGTCGGTACAGCCAGGGGCTTGGCATCCAAAAAGGACTGCACCGCGGCCTTGCAGGCCAATTTGCTGGCGATCTCGCCCCGTTCTTGGCCTCCAACCCCATCGGCCAGAATGGCAATCGCCCCACGACTGCGCCACTCATCCTGGTCCTTTGGCTGCCAGTAGGCGATGCAATCCTCGTTTTGATCGCGGACGGGACCCTCGGTTGATAGCGCGGCGTAGGTTATTTGCATAGAAACGAAAGATAGCGCGGCTGAAGTCAGGATTTTAGATGCGCGCCAAGACAATACAAGAGACGGTCCATTTGCCCAAAGTTCTCAACAACCCCGGCTCATACGCCCAAGTTTGTGGCTGGAAAACGGTGCTCGGGCGCAACATGCGCAATTTATAGGCTACCGCCGAAAACGCTCGCAAAATGCTAAAAATGCGGTTTTGTTCGATTATCGGCTGTTTAGTCGGCATAAAGGGGGGGCGCATTGCAAAGTTCACGGTGGCACACTGTTTGTGATTGCAATTTGCAACCACGCGCATACAGCGTCTACCGCATAAGGAGAGTGATTGTGGCAACTGATACTCCTGCGTCCACATCGGGAACGGGTCAGGGGACGATGAAACCAACGCTCGGCTTGACCGGGCTGACCAGTAACGCCATGGCGCTGATCGCGCCCGGCGCATTCTTGTGGCTCACGTTTGAAGAACAATCCGCCTATGGAGCCCCCTCGGCCGGCTCGGCCATGTGGATGGGCATGCTGCTGGCAACCCTCCTATGCTTGGCCACGGCTGTGTCTTACGCGGAATTGTCCAAGCTCTATCCCGGAGCCGGCTCCAGTTACTTTTTTGCCGAGCAAGCCTTCCTCTCCAAAAAGCAAGCCTACAAATGGGCGCGCCTCTACAAATTCATGGTCGGTTGGGCCAGTCACTTGTATTACTGGGTCTATCCAGGCGTGATGGTGTGCGTCACGTCGATTTTCATAGGATACATGGCCGGACAGTTGTTCCCGTCGAAGTTTACCACGGCAGAGGGAAGTCCAATTCTGATGATCGTTTTCGCGGTCATCTTCGCCTTCGGCGTTTCGTATATCGCCTTCCGCGGCGTGGTGGGCGCGACCAGCGTCAACGTGGCGATCAATGTCATTCAGATTACAGCCCTGCTCATCTTTTCCTGTATGGCCATCACTCATCGACTTCATGTTAAGGAAGGCGATCCAGACTGGACGTTGGATTCCACCGGCACGCCGACGCTCAACGTGCAGGACGCTACGCCCAACATGATCCAGGATCCGAAGTTCCCCAACGACGCCAGCAAGCAGATCCCTGATCCCAGCGGCGCCAACTCACCGAAGGCGGCAGCCGACGGAACCCCGATCTGGGTGATGTTTGCGGCCGACGCCAAGGGCAATGTCATCAATGATTCCAGTGGGAATCCCCTGGCCGTCGCGACGGATGCCACCGGCAAAGTTGCCGACCTGACCGCCGACCAGAAGAAGGCCGGCGCCACGCAAGCTATTCCAGAGCCGAATACCGCTTCGTACAAGGGCGGAATGACCCAGGACCCCAAGACCGGCGTGTGGACGTTCCTATACCACGACAGCGCCAAATCCGTCATTCACTGGCACTCCGGCATGTACGTGATTATTCAGGGGTGTATCGCGATTTTGTGCTTGGTCGGCTTCGAATCCGTCTCGTCCATGGGCGAGGAAGCCAAGAATGCCAAGAAGCACATTCCCATCGCGATCGTCGCGTCGCTTTTGATTCAAGGCGGCTTCTGTTACCTCTTTGAATACTTTGCCGCAAATTACTTCCAGAGTTCAAGTTACACCAACGTGACGGCGTCAGGATCGTCGGCTCCCATCGGCGACATGATGCAGCTTGTCGGCGCCTGGGTGTTCGGTACCGCCAAGGCCGGCTGGTGGTTCATGTTCTGGGAGGCCATTACCGTCTTCCTGGCCATGATCGGGACCACGCTGTCCTGCATCAACACCGGTGCCCGTGTGACCTATGCCATGGGACGTGACGAGGAAGTCCCCAACCACTTCGGCCTTTTGCACGGCAAGAACAACACGCCGCACCGGTGTATCTGGACCCTGGCGGTTCTTTCGTCCATCATTGGAATCTACGGCATCCTGTTCTACCTATGTGGTCCCTCTGCCTCGGCTGCCCTGGATACAAACCTGTCCACAGATCAGGCGCACAGCATCTGGTACAAGGGCGTCCTCAGCTTCGCCACAGCCGGCGGAATTCCCAACAGCCTCATTATCATCACGCTCATCAGCAACTTCGGCACGTTCCTGCTTTACATGATGAGTTGTATCGTCGCCATGGTGGCATTCCACGAGCACGAACTGCACAACCCGATCAAGCACATATTCATTCCACTGTTTGGCATCGTGGCCAACCTGGCGTGCATGAGCTTCTACATCATCGGTCCGTTCATGGTGCCGGGTATGAGCAAGAAGGAGCCGTTCTTCGCACTTGGCTTCTGTGCCCTCTGGGGCGTCTACGGCGCGATTTTCTTCCTCCGCCGCAGCAAGAAGCTTGGCCGCGACGTCTTTGTGACCAAGCCGCCAATGGCGACCCCCGCATGAGGGGCAAGCGCACCTGAGCAGCGATAGATCGGACGGCCATTCCAAAGGGTGGCCGTCCGATTTTGTTTGCCCGTCCCTCTCGTCTTGTCGCATCGGTTGCGCGACAGTACCGTTTGCCACATCATGATCGATTTCCCCCTTCGGCGGCGTTCGATTGATGCGAATCTCCCTCCACCTGCGGTCTTGCTGCTGGCGGCGATGTTGTTTCTTCTTTGCGCGTCACCGGCCGGCGCGCAGTCCGTGACATCCTACAACCCAGCGCCCGGGGCGCTCGATGAACACTCCCGGGCCATCAATTTCATTTGGACGCTTCTCGCGGGATTTCTCGTCATGTTCATGATCGCCGGCTTCGCACTCGTCGAATCCGGCATGTGCCGCGCCAAAAACGTCGCTCACACCATGAGCATGAATTTCCTGGTCTATTCCCTCGGCATGATCGGATTTTTCGTTTGCGGATACGCGTTCATGATGGGCGGCGTCAACGGCGCCCCGGCCGGTTCAAGAGCACCCCTCATCGGCGGACCCGGATCCCTCGAACTCTATGGTGGACCCGCACTCAGCCACATGCTCTATCTCACCATCGCCGGAAAACATTGGGGAATCTGCGGCCTCAGCGGATTTTTCCTCAGCGGAAATGCCATCACGCCGGGCGTGCTCGTGCTCTTCTTTTACATGATGGTTTTCATGGACACCTCCGCCACCATCCCCACCGGCGCACTGGCCGAGCGATGGCGTTTTAAGAGCTTTACGATCTTTAGTGTTTTGGTCGGCGCGTTCATTTACAGCGCCTACGGCTGCTGGATGTGGGGCGGCGGCTGGCTCGCCAGCCTCGGCGTCAACTGCGGACTCGGCCACGGCGCCGTCGATTATGCCGGCTCTTCCGTCGTTCATCTTCAGGGCGGGACGCTCGCCTTCATCCTCGCATGGATGATCGGTCCGCGCATCGGAAAATACGACGAAGACGGAAACCCTCGCCCCATCTTCGGACATCACATGCCCATGGTCATTGTCGGCACCTTCATACTCGCCTTCGGCTGGTTCGGGTTCAACGCCGGCTCGTCCCTTTCCGGAACCACCGACCGTATCGGCCTGATCGCGGTCAACACCATGCTCTCCTCCGGCGCCTCCACGGTGGCGGCATGCTTTTGCCTGTGGAAAATCTACGGCAAGCCCGACCCGTCCATGATGTGCAACGGCATGCTCGGCGGCCTCGTCGCCATCACCGCGCCCTGCGCGTTTGTCAGCCCCCTGGCCGCGTTCTTCATCGGCATCGTCGCGGGCCTCATCGTTGTCTGGGGCGTCCTTTTCATCGAACGCAAAGGCATCGACGACCCCGTCGGAGCGATCAGCGTTCACGGCATCGGCGGATTGTGGGGCGTACTCTCCGTCGGACTCTTCGCCAACGGAACCTACGGCGACGGATACAACCACATCTCCGGCAACGTCGTCGGCCTGCTCTACGGCGACCATTCTCTCAAGCAGCTTATCGCCCAAGTCATCGCGGCAGCCACGTGCATCACCTGGAACATCGTCGTTGGCGGCATCGTGTTTCGCCTGATCGGCCGCTGGATTGGCTCCAACCGCGTCCGTCCGGAAGTTGAAGTGGCCGGTCTGGACATCCCGGAAATGGGCGCTCCCGGCTATCCCGAATTCATCACGCACGTTTCACAAGAGCAGATCACCACTTCGGACATCTTCGCCATGCGTAGCCGTGGCCGGGAAGGATAGAACTGGCGGCTGCTGTCCCAAACGGCCCCGACGCCGCGTGCATCTGGTTGTAATGGAGGTTGACCTGCCAAACCGGCCGCTTAAAATCAGGTTGACGCTCGCGGAAGGTTAGGAGAAGAACGCATTTCCGCGAGAATTTGGCAGCGTAGCTCAGGTGGTAGAGCAGGGGATTCATAAGCCCCGGGTCACAGGTTCGACTCCTGTCGCTGCTATTGACCCAAGTCACCGCCTGCGTTCAAGTGCGGCGAGCAATTGCACTTCCTCAGTCCTAAAACCCGTCACGGGTTCCCCTGGCTTTGACGCTTCGACGATCCGGCAGCCGATCGCCCGCATCTTGATCGGCATATGATCCGCCTGCTGGGGATTGGATTCGCGAAAGTCATCAACACCTGCACTTTCCGCCGTGTGGCCGGTTCCGCTTGTCGCCGCATCTGGCCGCAATTACACTGCCACCACTTCAACCACTTCGTTCGGGACGGAGAGAGCGATGACGAAAGTACCCGTTA
>Ga0116134_1000933_pt1 | contig 14908 bp, 15 predicted proteins | sample June2015DPH_19_5_FD_89737 | JGI IMG/M metagenome (GOLD analysis project Ga0116134, IMG submission 89737) | Peatland microbial communities from SPRUCE experiment site at the Marcell Experimental Forest, Minnesota, USA - June2015DPH_19_40 | ecosystem: Environmental > Terrestrial > Soil > Wetlands...
GAGGAGGGCCGGATCACCCACGTCAACCAGAGTTTCGCCACCATGCACGGGATGGAATCACCGGACCATCTCGTGGGGACGGCCACCAGAGACCTGGTGCTCCGGATCAAGCAGATGTTCGCCGATCCGGACGAATACGTCCGCCGCACGGCCAAGGCTTTCAGCGCACGTCAGCCGGTGGCGGGTGAGCAGATCGCATGCGCGGACGGCCGCACCCTCGAATGTGACTACTGGCCGGTGCTGGTCGGCGGCCGCTACCGCGGTGATCTCTGGCTGGTCTGGGACATGACGGAGCGCAAGCAGCTGGAGGAGCAGCGCGAGCGATTGCTCGAGGCCGAGCTCGTCGGGCGCCACGCGGCGGAGCTGGGCCAGCGGCAGCTGGAATTGCAGAACAAGAAGCTGCGTGAGCTCGACCACGCTAAAACCGTCTTCATCGCTACCGTGTCGCACGAGCTGCGCACACCGCTCACGTCGATCGTGTCCTTCAGCGAGCTGATGCGGGCGGAAACCCAGGCGCTCACCGCGGACGGCGCCCAGTTCCTCGACATCATCGAGCGGAACGCGCACCGGCTGCTCCGTCTCGTCGGCGATCTGCTGCTGCTGAGCAAGCTCGAGTCCGGGGCCGTTCCGCTGGAGCTTGAGCCGGTATCCATCCCCGAGGTGGCAGCCGAGGCGGCTCGCGCCGCCTCGGCCCGGGCGACGAAGCACGGGGTCACCGTTCACTTCTCCGCCGATGAAGGACCGCTGATCCAGGCCGACCGTGCGCGGCTGGCTCAGGTCATCGACAACCTGATCGTCAATGCGGTCAAGTTCTCCGGGTCCAACGGCCTGGTCCGGATCGACGCCATCTGGGACGGCGGCAACGATGGCGGCAACGACGGTGGCGGCTGGCGAATCGACGTAGCCGACAACGGTATCGGCATCCCGCCCGAAGAGATCGGCCAGCTCTTCGGGCGCTTCGTCCGGGCCTCCAACGCACGGACCGCGGGGCTCCCGGGGACCGGCCTGGGCCTGTCCATCGTCAAGGCGATCACCGAACTGCACGGCGGTCACGTCACGGTGGAAAGCACCCTCGGTCAGGGGACCACGTTCAGCGTCTACCTGCCGGCGCACTGACCGGCTACCGGCCGGCCGCCATCAGCACCGCTCACGCGCACGTACCGGGAAGCTCGTCGTGCAGGCCTGGTGTGAATATTCGGGCTGGCGTAACGTGACTGTAACGTGAAAATGTCCCATTTCGGGCGTCATGCTGACGCTTGTGGCGACGGCAGGCGTCGCTCCGGACCTTGGTGGGGGGCCTAGTTCAAGGACGTCCCCTGACGGGAGAGCGCGATGGCGCAGCGAGTCGTATCACTCGGGTTCCCATTCATCCGGAAGCCGGGCGCATTACCTGCCCCGCAGGACGAGGGCCAGGCAAATACTGATTCTGAGCCGTGCGATATCGACATGTCCGAGGAGTTTCTCGGGACGCTTCGCGCGCACAAGGTGAGCCGGCGACGGTTCCTGGCCTACTGCGGGACCCTCACCGCCGCTCTCGCGCTCCCGCCGTCCCTCACGCCGACCGTCGCCAGAGCGCTGGCCGCGCCGAGCAAGCCGCGGGTGGTGTGGCTGGAGTTCCAGGGCTGCACCGGCTGCACAGAGTCGTTCCTGCGCTCCAGCGACCCGGACGTCGGCCGGCTGATTCTGGACCTGGTCTCGCTCGACTACCAGGAGACGGTGATGGCAGCGGCCGGGACCCAGGCCGAGGCGGCACTGTCGTCCGCCATGGCGGAACCGGGCTATCTGCTCGTGGTCGAGGGATCGATCCCGAGTGATGTCGGCGCCTGCACGATCGGCGGCCGGTCCGCCACCGACATACTGACCGAGGCCGCGCGCGGCTGCGCGGCTATTCTCGCGGTTGGAACGTGCGCTACCTTCGGCGGGATTCCCAAGGCCCGGCCCAATCCCACGTCCGCGGCCAGTGTGGGCGATGTCATCGCCGGGAAGCCGCTCGTGAACGTCTCCGGCTGCCCGCCGGTGGCGGACAACATCGCGGCGACGATCGTGCACTTCCTGAGCTTCGGTTCGCTGCCCGCCGCGGATGGGCTCGGCCGGCCGCTGTTCGCCTACGGCAACCGCATCCACGACGCCTGCGAACGCCGGGCGCACTACGACGCGGGCGAGTTCGCGCTCGCGTTCGGTGACGAGGGGCACGTTAATGGCTGGTGCCTGTACCGGCTGGGCTGCAAGGGGCCGGACACGTTCAACAGCTGCCCGACGACGCGATGGAACTCCGGGACGAGCTGGCCGGTTCAGGCGGGCCATGGCTGTGTCGGCTGTGCGGAGCCGGACTTCTGGGACACCATGACCCCGATCTATTCGACGCTCACGGACGTGCATGGTTTCGGGGTCGAGGCCACGGCTAACGACATCGGGCTCACCGTGGTGGCCGGGACGGCGGCCCTCTTCGCTGTGCACGGCGTGGGTAAGGCGGTGCAGCACCGCCTGGCCGGCCGGGCCGCCGGGCAGGCCCCGCCCGATAACGGCGATACCCCGGCCGGCGGCACGATCGGCGATACCCCGGCCGGCGGCACGATCGACCAGCCGGACGGTGAGGTGGGGACGTGAGCCAGCGGATTGTCGTGGATCCTGTCACGCGAATTGAGGGCCACCTGCGGGTGGAGGCGCAGGTTGAGGGCGGCCGGGTGACCGATGCGTGGTCGTCGGGCACCATGTGGCGGGGGATCGAGAACGTGATCCTCGGGCGGGACCCGCGCGAGGCATGGCTGTTCGCCCAGCGAGTCTGCGGTGTATGCACCACGGTGCACGCCCTGGCATCGGTACGGGCCGTGGAGGATGCACTCGGGATCACACCGCCGCTCGCGGCGTCGCTGATCCGCGACCTGATCGCGCTCAGTCAGACCATCCACGACCACACGATCCACTTTTACCAACTACAGGCATTTGACTGGGTAGATGTGCTCGCCGCGCTCCGCGCCGACCCGGTAAAGACCGCCGCGATTCAGGCATCGATCTCGGATTACCCGGTCGCCGGGGCCAGCTATTTCCGGGGGGTTCAGGGCAAGCTCCAGGCCTTCGTCAGGGGCGGGAACCTGGGCCCCTTCGCCAACGGGTACTGGGGACATCCCGCCTACAAACTCCCGCCCGAGGTCGACCTGCTGGCCGTCAGTCACTACCTGGACGCCCTGCAGTTCCAGCGGAATTTCATCCGTGTCCAGGCCTACCTGGGCGGGAAGAACCCGCACCCCCAGACTTACCTGGTCGGCGGGATCGCGCGGCCGATCGACCTGAACAGCGCCGACGCCCTGAACGACGAAGGGCTCACCCAGCTCCAGGATCTCTTCCAGGCTGGCCTGGACTTTGTCACCCAGGCACTGCTGCCGGACCTGGTAGCCATTTCCTCCTACTATCCGGAATGGGCCAAGATCGGCGGCGGGACGGGCAACTACCTCGATTTCGGCGACTTCTCCTCGACCGGTGTTCCACCGCGAGGCGGCGCGCTCAACAACGAAACTCTCTTCTTCCCGTCCGGGGTGATCCGCAATCGCGACCTGACCCGGGTCGAGTCACTGGACCCGATGCGGCTCACCGAGGAGGTGGCCCGCTCCTGGTACAGCTACTCCGGCGGGGACGATCAGGCGGTCCAGCCCTATAAGGGTGAGACGGTCGCGAACTATACCGGGCCGGCCCCGCCGTATGATCACCTCGACGTCGGCTCGCGCTACTCGTGGCTGAAGTCTCCCCGCTACGGCGGGGCGGTGATGGAAACAGGCCCGCTGGCTCGCATGCTCATCAGCTATGCGGACGGGCGTCCGCAGGTGAAGACCCTGATCGACAGCACTCTCAGCCAGCTCCATCTCGGGACTGACGCCCTGTTCTCCACGCTCGGCAGGCAGCTGGCCCGTGGCGTGGAGACAGTGGTCGTCGCTCAGCAAGCCCTGGCCGTGCTGGCCCAGCTGCGTGAGCGGATCGCGTCAGGCGACACCCAGACGTTCGATGACAGCAAGTGGGATCCCGCCACCTGGCCGTCGGCCGCCCGTGGTTTCGGGCTGCACGCGGGACCACGGGGGGCGCTGTCGCACTGGGTGGAGATCAGCAACGGCAAGGTGTCGAATTACCAGGTGGTGGCCCCGACAACCTGGAACGCCGGGCCCCGCGACGCTTCCGGGCAGCGAGGCCCCTACGAGGCGGCGCTGGTGGGAACGCCGGTCCACAATCCGGCCCAGCCGTTGGAGATTCTCCGCACGCTCCACTCCTTCGACCCGTGCATGGCCTGCGCCGCGCACATTCTCGACGCCGACGGCACCGAGCTGCTGAGGGTCGAGGTCCAGTGACCGCCATCAAGGAGGACAAGCACCCGGTGACGGCCGGCGACGGCAGTGACTTCGCCCGGGTCAAGGTGTGGGACCTTCCCGTTCGCATCCTGCACTGGATGCTGGTGGCCAGCATCATCGTGCTGGCGGTCACCGGCTTCTACATCGCTGATCCACTATTCGGGTCATCCAGCGCGTCGGGATTCACGATGGGGATCGTCCGCACCATCCACATCACGACCGGCTGGATCTTCGCGGCCGTGCTCGTTGCCCGGGTTTACTGGGCCTTCGCCGGGAACCGGTGGGCCCGCTGGGACGAGCTCCTGCCCATCAGCCGGGAACGGCGGCGGCAGATCCGGCCGACCCTCGAGTACTACCTGTTCCGCCGGCTGGAACCCCCCCCGGCGGTCGGCCACAACCCCCTGGCCGGAGCGACCTACGTCGTGCTCTTCATGATGTTCGCCCTGCAGGCTCTCACCGGGTTCGCGCTGGAAGCCCTGGCCAATACCCATGGCGTGATGTGGGCCGTGACGGGCTGGGTTTTTGCGGTGCTCCCGATCCCCGAGGTAAGGCTCCTGCACGACATCGTCATGTGGCTGACCATCGCCTTCGTCATCCATCACGTCTACTCGGCCTGGATGTTCGATAGGGAGGAACGATCCGGCGAGATCTCCTCGATGATCACCGGCTGGAAAACCCTCCCGCGGAGCCGGCTGGCGGAGAACGGCGAAGCGGTCCGCCTGCGACGCCGGTCTCCCCGCACCGGCAGCGCCACGGACGACGGCGAAGGGACGGCACGTGCTGGCCGCTGACGACCGGCCCGGGCGCGCCGGCACCCTGGTGCTCGGCGTGGGCAACACCCTTTACCGGGACGAGGGCGTCGGTGTGGCCGCGGCGACGGCACTGGCGGCGAGAAAGCTTCCCGGCATCGACGTCCTCGACGGCGGGACCCTGGGTCTTTCGCTCTTCGCGGAGGTGGAAGGACGCGACAGCCTCCTCCTCTTCGACGCCGTGGCCGGCACCGGAGAGCCGCCCGGCACGGTCCTCGTGTTCGGTCCCGAAGTCGCATGCAAGGGCCTGCAGTTGTGCTTGTCTGCTCATCAGCTAGGTGTCCCGGAGCTGCTCGCCACCGCGGCACTCGCCGGCCGCGCACCGCAGCGGGTGCTGGCCGTCACGATGGTCCCGGCATCGCTGGAGCTGGGTCTGGGGCTCACCGCAGTGGCGGCCGGCGCCCTCGGCGACATGGTGGCGCGGGGGATCGGCGTTCTGACGGACTGGGGGGTCGTCGGCATTGCATGAATGGGGCCTCGTTGCTCAGGCCGTGCGCGAAGTGGAACGTCGCAGCCACGGAACAACGGTGCAGTCAGTCACGCTGCGGCTGGGACCAGGGGCAGGCAGCGTCACGGTGCGCACGGCATGGGACCGGGTCACCTCGGGCGGACCGCTCAGCGGGGCCGCGCTGGTCATCGTGCGCGAGGAGCACCGCCTGCAGTGCCTGGACTGCGGGCACGAGTATCCGGGCCAGCTTCCCAGCCCGTGCCCAGAGTGCGGCGGTGATGGGCTCATCAGGGCCGCGGCCGCCGACCTCAGCGTGGGCGGATGGACGGCGGCCGGACCGCGGGCCGGAACATGAAAACGAGGTACGGCGATGTGCCTAGGTATCCCCGGGCAGCTCATCGAGATCATCGACGAAGATTTCCGGGTCGGGACCGTCGAGGTTTCGGGGGTCAGGCGTTCCGTCATCCTGGCCCTGCTTCCCGATGAAGTCGTCGCCGGGGACTGGGTCCTGGTTCATGTCGGTTTTGCCCTCGCGCGAATTGACGAGGAAGATGCCCAGCGCACCCTGGCCTGGCTGGGGGGCGAGGCCGACCCGGACGAGCCTCCGTCATCCTGACTCACGCCGACGCGCCACGTAGACCGCTACGGTGCCGAAGATCAGCACCAGAAGCCCGTAGATGCCCAGCGGAGCTGCCGCCGCGGCCCCGAACGCGCTGGTAGCGATGCCTGCGGCGACGGCGAAGTCCCGCATCGCGGTCGGCAGCACGATGGCGGTCCGCTGTCCCGGTGGCGCGCCGATCGCCAGGAGCCAGCCCAGGATCACGCCACCGGCGAGATAAGCCAGGAGAGCCAGGAGGACGTGCAGGTCGCTGGCGCTCAGCTGGATCTGGCTCGCTACCTCCCACAGCAGCACCAGCAGGCTGGCCGTGCCCAGCACCCGGATGACCGGCCGATCGCGCCCGCGGAATGGATCGAGGGACCGCATCCCGGATCCGGCGATCAGCGGGAGAGCTACCACCAGGGCCAGGGTGACCAGCAGCCCGAGCTGCGAGGCTGAGGAGCGCGCGCCGGCGATGCCGAGGATGGGCCCGGCCAGCAGCACGGTCGCAGCCGTGGACGTGGTGAGGAGCCCGGCCGCCAGGACCGGTTCCCCGCCCGCGAGACCGGTCAGGGCGACCGAGGCGACCTCGGCGGGCGCGACGCCAGCCGAGAGGATGCCCCCGCGCAGGGCGGCGCCGCTGACGAGGCGGCTGGCCAGCCAGGCGAGGATGGGCAAAACAACGGTGGTGACCGGCAGCACGACGGCCAGCCGGCGGCCCGCGGCCCGGATGGCGCCCATCTCGCTGAAGGTCATCCCGGCGCCGGTGCAGAACACCAGGACCGCGAGCGCGACCAGGATGGCGCCCGCGGCATCGGCGCGGCGCCCGGGACCGGGGAAGCCGAGTCCCAGGGCCGCCGCGATCAGGACCAGGGGCAGCAGAAACCGGTCCAGAGCATCGGCGAGCCTGTCCAGCCGGGACCGCTGGTCGGGCCGGGCGACCGTGAGCTCCACTACCGGTCCTCCAGCGGGTACCGGGTCAGCAGCTCCGACCCTCTGACGCTGTACCTCGGCTGCACCAGCCACATCTTCGGGCGCGGGTCGCGGGAGCAGTGGTTTGCCGGGATCCGCTGGTCCTGGCCCGGGGACTGTCGGGTGCTGAACGCCATTATGCCGGCCGGGGCCGGACGTCAGTGACCCGGGCGGGATCTAGCTCAGCGCGAACTGCTGAGCGGCGGTGCCGTTGCAGGTGTAGATCTGCAGCTGGGTGCCGTCGGCGGTGTTGTCGCTGGGGTCGTCGAGGCACAGCCCGGACTGCGGGTTCAGCAGGGACCCGTTGGACTGCTGCTGCCATACCTGGCCGCCGACGCCATTGCAGTCGTACAGCTCGACCTTGGTGCCGACGGCGGTACCGTCCCCGTCGATGTCCAGGCAGCGGCCGAGGGTTTCCAGCGAGCCGTTGGAGTTGTGATACCAGTGCTGGTCGATGGCGTAGGACTGGCAGCCCCACAGCTGGACGGGGGTGAGGTCGACGCCGGTGTCGTCGCCGGCGACGTCGGCGCACTGGCCGCCCGGCCCGTCGATCATGCCTCCGCCGTTGACCGAGAAGACCTGCGCCGACGTGCCGTTGCAGGTGTAGATCTGCAGCTGCGTGCCGTTCGCGGTGTTGCCGCTCGGGTCATCGAGGCACAGCCCCGACTGCGGATTGAGCAGCGAGCCGTTGGACTGCTGGACCCACTTCTGGCCGCCGACGCCGTTGCAGTCCCAGATATCGACCTTGGTGCCGACCGCGGTGCCGTCCCCGTCGATGTCCAGGCAGCGGCCGAGCGTGCCGAGCGAGTCGTCGGAGTTATGGGTCCAGTGCTGGTCGATGGCAGAGGACTGGCAGTTCCACAGGTCCGCCATCGCCCCGTCGGTCCCGGTGTCGTCGCCGAGGACGTCGGCGCACTGCCCGCCCGGGCCGGTGATCGTGCCCGCGGGCGGCGTCCCGCCGTTGGACGCGCCGGAGTAGCCGACGGAGGTGATATTCGCCTGGACGGCGTTGTCGGCGGCGTCGGTCGGGTAGCCCGCGGTCATCACGCCCTCGAAGAAGGTGCCGACGGAGGCATTGCTGTTGTCCCCGCCGGTGCCCAGCACGATGGCGCCCTCCTGGTGCATCGGCGTGTAGCCGCCGAGGTCGGGAAGGGCCCCGTTCCACCAGGTCGTCAGGCCGCCGGATTGGGCGTTGCCGCCCTTGAGCGCGTAAGTCGTCTGCCCATTGTTCTTCAGCAGCGTGGTGACGAAGTCGCTGTCGTTCCCGTCGTTGGCGGTGTTGGGGCCGTTCCCGCCGGAGAACAGGCCGTTTTCCATGTCGGCCTCGACCCAGGGGCCGCTCCCCGTGCACGGCGCGAAGTAGCACTCCGTGCCGAGGTTGACGGCGTCCATGTGCCCGTTGCCGTTGTCGTGGGTGTTGGTCTCGGCGTTGCCGAAGTCGAAGCAGCAGCCGGAGTTGACGTGGGTGCCGCTGGCCACCATGTACATGCCCTCGGCCTGACCGTTGACCGCGACGCCGTGCGTGCTGTTGTCCCGGTAGCCGGTCTGCCCGGCGATGTAGAGGCCGTACACCTTGTGGCCGCCCGCCGTGACCGGCAGCGCGGCGGCGCTGGCCCCGACATCGGCCCCCGCGGCGCCGCCCGCACCCTCGATGGTCAGGCTGTTGCCCTGCGGTGACTGGTCGTAGAGCTTGGTGATCACGCAGGTGGTGTGGGCGCAGAAGACGTCCTGCTCGGTGGCGTTCGCATAGCCGCCGGTCGTGAGCAGCCCGACGTCGGTCGTCGCGCCGTCCGAGACCCGCTGGACCTGATACAGCGGCCCGTCGTAGGACGAGTACAGCGCGCGCACCGTGCTGTAGGCGGCCACGCAGGACGTGCCGGCCGCGCCGTAGATGTCACAGGGCAGTGTCCCGGCGGCCTGCGCGGTTCCCGGCAGCGCGAGCAGGCCGGTGCCGCCGAGCGCGAGGGCCGCGATCACGGCGAACAACCTTCGGATGAGATAAAGGCGCCCCAGAACACTCATCGGCGAACACGTCCGTCCTGCGATCCTGCGTGTAATAGATAGGAAAGTTTCTTATGTGCAGCGTGCTCCGCAGCGACCGTAAGCGTCAATACTCAAATTTCATCGCGTACGCACAGAGTCGTGCGCCGCGGTGCTCAGCGTGCCTGGACCGGCGGGACGCCGAGGCCCTGGAGGAAGAGCGTCATCATCGTCTCGTGCAGCCCGGCTACCGATTGCTCGTTGAGCGGGAGCAGGACGGCGGCGCTGGTCATCGCGCCCAGCAGGCCGGCCGCGACGGCCCGGGGCCTTTCGACCGGGCGGATCGAGCCGTCAGCCGCCCCCTCCTTCAGGAGGCCGGCGACGGGCCGGAGATAGGCGCGGGCGGCGCGTTCGTTGATCTCGGCCCGCCGCGCCGCCCGGCCAAGATCCAGCTGGACGGCCAGGAAGGCGGCCGGGCGAGCGGCGTAGAAACTGAGCTGGGCGCGCACGACGCGGCCCAGCCGCTCCGCCGCGGAGCCCGTGCCCCCCAGCGCGTCGGCGATAGCCTCCTCGAACTCGTCGAAGACGAGAGTGCACAGGTAGGCGAAGACCGCTTCCTTGCCCTCGAAGTGGTAATACAGCGTCGCCCGCGGGATGCCGGTGGTCTCGGCGATGTCACTCATCGTCACACCATCCAGGCCGTGCTCGACGAACAGGTGCGCGGCCGACATCACCTTGCCCGCCATGCCATCAGGAACCGCTCGCACTCGCCTGAGTCCTCACTTCAACTGCGGATCGCCGCGCGCTTCCGGGCAACAGCCTGCGGCGTTCCCTGCTCGGCAGCGAAGCCCCAATGTACAGTCGGCTGGCTCTCCCCGCGGGCCACGCCGGCCGCGGTGCATAATGACAGGATTGACACTATGGATTTATACTGAGCGTCCAACTATGAGGTGCCGGGCTCACGTGGCCCGGGCCACGTTCCCAGATCAGACTGAACCTCCGGACCGAACCTGGATTCACCCCCGCGGCGGCAAGGTGCGCGGCCGCATCGTTGTCGACGTCAATCGGTAACCGGGAGCACGCGTGAGCAAGAAGTCCGCAGAGCCAGAGATCACCGAGCTCGATCTCGCCGACGTCGATCACCGCGTGGGCCAGCCGGTCGGCGGGGGGCAGCTATGGGATCCGTGCAGCTCCTCCGACATCCGCCGCTGGGCGATGGCGATGGACTACGTCAATCCGCTGCATTGGGATGAGGAGTTCGCGGCCAACAGCAAGTTCGGCGGGCTCATCGCGCCGCAGTCGATCGCGGTGGGCCTGGACTACGGGCACGGCGTCGCGCCCGCATGCGTGGGTTACATTCCCGGCAGTCATCTGATCTTCGGCGGCGAGGAATGGTGGTTCTACGGCTGTCCCGTGCGGCCGGGGGACAAGCTCTTCCAGCAGCGGCGCTTCCACGATTACAAGGTGACGGACACGAAGTTCGCCGGGCCGACGATGTTCGCGCGCGGGGACACGGCCCACACCAACCAGCACGGCGTGCTGGTGGCGCGCGAGCGGGCGACCTCGATCCGTTACCTGGCCGCCGAGGCGGGAAAACGCGGTCTGTACGAAAGCCAGGCCGGGGCGGTCAAACACTGGACGGGCGCCGAGCTGGCCGGGATCGAGAACCTGCGCCGCGAATGGCTCATGTCCAACCGGCTGGGTGTGTCGCCGCATTTCGAGGAGGTGAAAGTCGGCGACAGGCTGCCCCGGCGCGTGATCGGCCCGCACAGCATCGCCAGCTTCACCACCGAATACCGCGCCTTCCTCTTCAACATCTGGGGGACGTTCGGTTGGGTCGCACCGCCGGGTGTCGAGGATCCCTGGGTCCATCAGGACCCCGGCTGGGTGGAAGGTTTCGGCTTCGACGAGGAAGACGCCAAGATCGATCCGCGCAAGCGGGACGGGCTCTACGTGGGCCCCTCGCGCGGCCATATCGACAGCGACCGGGCGAGCGAGGTCGGCATGGCGCGGGCCTATGGCTACGGCGCGACGATGGGTGCCTGGTGCACCGACTATCTCGCCTACTGGGCCGGCCACGACGGGATGGTGCGCCACACCAGGGCCACTTTCCGCGGGCCCGCCTTTGAGGGTGATGTGACCTATTTCGACGCCGAGATCATCGGCAAGGAACCGGAGTCGGCGTGGGGTGTGCCGCTGGTCCAGGTGAAGCTGCGCCTGGCCAACCAGGACGGTGGCGTGGTGGTCGACTGCACAGCCGACGTCGAGCTGCCGTTCGAGGTTGCGCTGGGCGGCGCTGTGCCGGTCGCCGGTTTGGCGGCGGCGGTCGTAGTGGGCGCGGGCGCCGGGTGATGCGGTCAGGGCGGAGAACGCCCAGGTGTATCCGGCGCTGGCGAGCCTGTTGTTTTTGATCTTGCGATGGGTGACGGATTTGCTCTTGCCGCTGGCGCGGGTGATGGGTGCGGCTCCGGCGTAGGCCTTGAGTCCTCTGGCATCGTTGAAGCGGGACCGGTCGTCTCCGGTCTCGGCGAGCACCCGGGCGCCGGTGAGCGGGCCGAGCCCTGGGAAGCTGGTGATGATCCCGGCGTCCGGGTGCTGGTTAAAAGACTCCACGGCGGCGGCTTCGAGGCCGGCGGCGCTGGTGCAGGCGGCGTCCAGCTGGCGCAGCAGGGCGAGTGCCTGCTGGCCCATGGCCCGCTCGACGAGCGGGGGCTGGCGCATCTGCTGCGCGCGGAAGGCCTCGCGCAGCCGGGTGGCTTCGGCGTCGATGCCGCGGCTGCGGCCTGCTTTCTTCAGCAGGGCGCGCAGCTGGGCCAGGGTCAGTTTCGCTGCGGCGGCCGGGGTGGGGGCGGCGGCCAGGACGGCGCGGGCCCCGGGGCGCATGATGCCGTCGCGGGTGCCGGCGAAGGCGGCGAGGAAGCCGGGGAAGTACTCGCGCAGGTGGGAGCGGAGCTTGTTGTGCGCGGTGGTGCGGTCCCAGACGGCGTCCTGCTGGGCGCGGGCCAGTACCGCGATGGCCCGGGCGAGCTCGCTGTCGGCGGGCAGCGGCCGGTGCGCGTGCAGGTCGGTGCGCAGCACGCTGGCCAGGATGAGCGAGTCGCCCTTGTCGGATTTCCCGCCGGAGACCGAGTGCCGGTCCCGGTAGCGGGCCACCGCCATCGGGTTGATGGGATAGACCTTGCCGCCGGTGGCGCGCAGGCAGGCCACGAGCAGCCCGCGGGGGGTCTCGATCGCCACCGGGACGGGATCATCGGGGGTGTCGCCGTGCTCAGCGAGCAGTTCCAGCAACCTGGCCAGGCCGGCCGCGTCGTCGCTGATCCGCAGCCGGGCCAGCAGCCCGCCGTCGCGGTCCACGTGGGCGATGTCGTGGTGGTCTTCGGCCCAGTCGATTCCGCAGAATACGTCCAATTGACTCCTCCTTACTCTGTGCTGTCGTGTCGTTCGTGCTGGTCCAGGCCGTGCAGGGCACGCATGCTCCCTAATGGAAGGGCTCGAGGGCACCGCCATCCGATTGGCCGTTCGTGACCCCAGCTGCCCGCAGGCCCCGGTCTTGCCCAGGGCTCGGCGGCTCCCGGCGCGGGTAAGGGGTTGCTCCTGCAGGTGGCTCAGGACACGGCCAGCCTCCCGGGCCGCACGGGCGGTTCCCGCGGATGCGGCCCGGCGTGTCGCTTACGTCCCGCTTACCGCGGCCCGGTACCGGGACCTGGATCTCGGCTGAGGAGTCAGGGCTCCCCGTCAGGAAAACAGGTTCCCGGTACCAGCCGCGCCGCCCAGACCCCGCCGGTCTCTGCGCAGGCATCCACTGCCCAGCTCCGCGAAGGCATCGATCTGGCCGACAGGCCCCGCCGTCTGCAACTAGGACTCAGCGGTCCTGGCACAAGTTAGCGGTTGCCATATGCCCATTAGGTCAGGAAGCAGCTCCACAGAACGGCACCCACCCACCTGGGTTCCGCGTAATTCGGTGGGGCCGGATATAGGGGCACTCTCAGCTGCTGAGAATGCCCCTACTGGCATCGCTCCTCTGGGCGGGGGTCAGGTGCTAACGATCGTTTCACCTGGTTGGCGAACCTGCGCCACGCGGCCGGGGTGAACCGGAGCACGGGACCGGTACTGTCCTGTTTGGTGTCGCGGACGGCCACGCCATCGAGGCTGGCCACCTCGACGCATTCGCCGCCGTTTCCGGAGCTGTAGCTGCTCTTACGCCAGTTCATGGTGTCCACTTTTCTTTCGCCACTTTCATTATCAGTTCCTGCGAGGCACCGCGCGGGAGTGCTTCGCAGCGCAGCATGTCCGATATCTGCCGCACCTTGGCAACAATCTCGGGTGCCTCCGTCGTCTGCCCTGCCGTGAACGAATCCAGGTGGACGACGGTGGGCCGCCCTTCGCGATCGGCTATCGAGACAGCTCCCGCCAATCCGGCATGTGCGCCGATCTCGGCCGGTATTACCTGGATCATGACCTTCGGCCGCTGGCTGACGTCCGCTAGGTGGGTGAGCTGCTCGTACATCACCGCAGGTCCGCCGACGCCCCGGTGCAAGACAGCTTCGGCCATGACCACAGTGACGGCTGGCGGTTGCGGGCGTGCGAGAACCCGCCGGCGTTCCAGCCTGCCCGCCAGCAGCACGTCGGCCGACTCGGTTTCGTCCGGCTCCGTTGTCAGGATCGTATGAGCGTAGGACTCGACCTGCAGGATGCCGGGGACCAGGATCGGAGCCCAGTAGAACAGCGTGGCGGCGTTCTTCTCCGCATCCACCCAGTCCACGAAGAACTGCGGGAACGATCCCCCGTTCCTCCTGACATGCTCTGACCACTCTTCGATTAACCCGTTGTCGATCAGCGCGTTGAACTGTGGAAACTCATGAGCGTAGGCCCTGGCCACGTCTGGTGACGGCGGGCGCTGCCCGGATTCGGCTTTGGCGATGACCGTCCGTTCATAGCCGAGCCTTTCGGCTAGCTCGTCCTGGCTGCTGATGCCCGCCGCTATCCGCGCTCTGCGCAGCACCGTACCGAGGAACATCGCGTCCGAGTCGCGCTCCATCGTGCCCTCTCCATCTCCACCGTGGCGGACTGTGGCGGAAGCGTGTTCCGTGGCTGCGCCACACGCCAATTGTGCTCTCTGGCTGGAAGGTTAGGAAGCGAGATAACGCCCGCCCGTCCCGCCGTTAAGGACCGTCTGCCGATGTCAGCCACCGTAGCCCAGCCCGTGACCGGACCCCCGGAAACGGCAGACCAGCCGAGGGCCACTGCAGCCACCGACCGGGGCAACAGCAAGCTGCCCGCGCTGGTGACAGAGGTAAGAAGCCAGGGAGGACGAAGCGATGCGTGAACGCGCCACACTGCCACCCCTGCTGATTTCATGGCAGAATTGCACACGGTCCTTCCCCGGCCGCCCCGACCAGATCAGCGCCGTCCGGGCACTCCTGGCTGACTTCCTCGCCGGATTCCCGGCCGCAGACGAGGCGATCCTCCTGGCCAGCGAACTATGCACGAACGCGGTCACCTATTCGGCCAGCGGCCAGCCCGGCGGCACGTTCACCGTCCGCGCCCAGCTGACCGGCACCTACCTGCACGCCCAAGTCGAAGACCAGGGCAGCACATGGGACGGCAGCCTCGAACCCGCCGACCCCCCGCACGGCCTGTACCTGCTCCGTACCCTGTCGACGGCCTGCGGCACCTTCCCTGGCATCTGCGGCTGGGTGACCTGGTTCACCATCACCAACGCCACCACACCCGCGCAATGATCACCCTGGACACCGCCCTCGCCGCC
>Ga0116134_1000934_pt1 | contig 14907 bp, 12 predicted proteins | sample June2015DPH_19_5_FD_89737 | JGI IMG/M metagenome (GOLD analysis project Ga0116134, IMG submission 89737) | Peatland microbial communities from SPRUCE experiment site at the Marcell Experimental Forest, Minnesota, USA - June2015DPH_19_40 | ecosystem: Environmental > Terrestrial > Soil > Wetlands...
ATTGCTGTTTCACGTGGAGTGCGGCATCTGGCGTCTGCCGTAAAGCTGCGTGGCACCATTACCATTCCCATCCGGGTCATCGCGTTGAAATAACGTATCCGCCCCATTCGCCACGCGAAACTTCTTCACGCTGGAAACAAATTCAACTGACTCCGCTTTTCATGTCCCTAGCCCTCAATAAACCCAAACTCGACAACCTCGCCGCCTGGGGCCGGACAAGCACACGGTCGAGATTCACGATCCGAACCAGGGCGAGAGAAGCATGACAGCCGAAAATATTTATACCCGCAAACGATACAAACCATGAAGGCAGCGGTTTGATATTGGTTGACACTGCTATTCTGCGGGGTGGAGACCGGATTGGCTGCCGTGCTTGTGCTGGGGTGCCTGGAGCGTCATTGAATCCGTAATGAAAGGAACAAACCATGAAACAAAATCCAAATTATTTCCAATCGAGGCCAGCCGCACATCACCAGCCGATCCGCCATTTCCTTTATTTATGTCGCCCTCATTTCTCAAGCATGTTTTTCAGCTCGATTTGGAAAGCGGCGACATTGTCCTTGGTGACTGCCTTCGTGGGAATAAAAATTTTCCCGTCGGCCAACTGCGTTTTGTCGCCGCGAAGATATTTGCCCATGCGCAAGGTGGCTTGGTAGCCAATCCAGAAAGGCTTCTGGATGATCGTGCCGTAAATCTCGCCGATGGCAATCCCGGCCAGCGTGTCGCTGTCTTCATCAAAGCAAACGATCTTCACCTGCCCCACCTTGCCCGCGCTACGGACGGCCGTAAGGATGGCCGGCCCGGTGTAGCTGTTTAGGCCAACCATGCCCGCGAGGTCGGGATACTTCGCCAGCGCCTCCTCCGCGTTTTTCTGAGCCCCCGTGCCTCTCGAGTCGTCGGCGAGCGTGCCAATGATCTGGAGGTTCGAGCCGGCCAAGCCGTTTTTGATGCCTGCGATGCGTTCTTCCACGTTTTGCGCGTTCAGATAGCCGACGAATAAAATGATTTTGCCGCCCTGGGGCAACGCGGCCTTGAGCAGCTCCGCCGCCTGCATTCCGGCGGCGACATTGTCCGTGCCGATGTAACAGACGCGCTTGCTTTTTTTCGCGTCGCTGTCCGCGCAGACCAGCAGCACGTTGGTGGGGATGGCATTCAGAAATTCCACCTGCTGCTCGGCATCAATCGGGCTGATGACAATGCCGTCAACGCCGCCCGCGACCAGCGGGCTTAAAATTTCCTGCTGCGCCGCTGCCGTGCGGTTGTCGGGCGTGCGAAAATTCAAATCCACATCGCCCAGTTCCCGCACCGCGTTGTCGCAGCCCAGACGCACGATTGACCAATAATCGTTCGCATTGTTGGCAACAAAGGCCAGCCGCAATTTTTTTGGCGCCGGGGCCTGGCCCGTTTTGTTGTTCTTGTTGCCGCAGCCTTGAAACAGCGCGGTAACACACAGAGCCAGCAGGAGGAGACTCGTTTTTTTCATAACTTCATTTCTTGAAACTGTCATGAATCTTGAAGACATTTTTAAAATGGCCGAAAACGAAGTTTCCGTCAACCACTTTTTGCAGCAAACAGGTTTTGACCTGTCGAAAGCGGGTCGGTTCTTGAGGACTGACACGTTTTCGGCTTCACCAGGGGGAATGATTGTCAAGGGAATGGAATTCAAGTTCCACTCTCCAGCTTTCATTCCTCTGACAATCATTCCTCTGACGAACTGCCCGCCAATCACGTCAGGCCACCTTGCCCATTCCGTGTCAGTTCAACTCCAAATCGAACGGCAGGCGCGTGTAAATGCCGCGCGGATCGTTGAAACTCGAAAGCCAGTTCCATTCCTGCATAACTGTTTGCATAACGCGACCGGCGAGGTCGTTTTGGGCCAGCGGCTGTTTGTCTCCGTGGAGCTTCCCGGACAGTTCTTCGAAGAACGCTTTCCTCACCGGTAACTCGACCACCGAATAGTTGGTCCCCAGTTTGGCCTCCTGGGCGGCGACGGCGATGGCCTGTTGCAAACCGCCCAGTTCATCCACCAGGCCGACCCTCAGCGCATCCGCGCCGGACCAGACCCGGCCTTGAGCGATCTCGTCCACACGGTTGGTCGTCAGCTTGCGGCACAGCGCCACCCGCTGGACGAATTCATCATAGATGTGGTCCACGCGGTTCTGCAACACGGCCTGCTCCGCAGGTGTCATGGGCCGCGATACCGTGCCCAGGTCGGCCAACGCGCCCGTCTTGACGGCGTCGAACGTAATGCCATGTTCATTGGCGATTTTCTGCACGTTGAATGTCAGGCCAAACACCCCGATCGAGCCAGTAATGGTGCTGGGCTCGGCGACGATCCGGCGCGACGCCATGGAAATGAAGTAGCCACCACTGGCCGCCACCGTGCCCATCGAAACGATGACCGGCCGCTCGGAATTAAACCGGCGAAGCTCGTCCAGTATGGCCTCGGAGGCTTGGGCGCTGCCGCCCGGACTGTTCACACGCAGCACGACTGCCTTTACATCCTTGCGCTGCCGCAGTTCTCGAATCATTCGCGCGAACCGGTCGCCCGCCACCTGACCTTCCGCCCCCGGCTGGCCTTCGCCGTTGATGATCGGACCTTCGGCGTAAACGATGGCAATCTTATCGTTGCCATGCTGCCGGCGAGCTGCGGCGGGTTGAGCTTCGCGAGCGTATTTGGCGATGGAAACTTGCGGAAACGGCTCGTCTTTGGTCGTCTTGCCAGTCAGTTGGCGCAACTTGTCGAGCGCCTGCCCCTCGTAAGCCAGTTCCGTGACCAGGCCCCGGTCTCTGGCCGTCTGGGCGCTGATCAAACCTTCCTTGTCCACCACCGCCTGGAGTTGTTCCGGCGTGAGTTTGCGCGCGCCGGCAACGGTGTTGAGCATGTCACCCCAGATGACTTTGAGGAGCGCTTCGATCTGCTCGCGGTTTTCGGGGCTGAAGTCCTCCCTCGTGAGTGGTTCGACGGCCGACTTGTACTTGCCATGCCGGACCGGCGTGAACTCGAAGCCGTACTTGTCGGCTGCGCCCTTGAAGAAGATGCCCTCTGCCGCCAGACCGCGGAAGGCCAGCAGACCGAAGGGATTCAACAGGATCTGGTCCGCCGCGGATTCAAGGTAGTAATCCCGGGTGTCGGCGTTGGCAATATAAGCGATGACCGGCTTGCCACTCTTCTGGAAATCTTGGATGGCTTCCCGCAGTTCTTTAAGCGCGCCGTAGCCGGAGCTGTAACCGCCCGTGCGCAGGTTGCCGTGAAGATAAAGCCCCGAGATGCGCGCATCCCGGGCGGCTTCGCGGAGGGCGATGGTCGCCGCGCGCAACTGGAGGGTTGACTGGCCACGGTCGAAGAGGCGGGCCAGCGCCTGGGCGGTTGCATCTGTCGGCCGGTCCGTGATCTTCGTATCGAGGTTGAAAACCAACACCGATTTGTCTGCGATTTTATGCCCGCCTGCCCCCAAAAGGGCCGCGGCCACGGCCAGCAACACTCCGAGCACCGCCAGACCGCCCAGGGCAAATAACGCAACCTTGATAATTTTCCATCCGATTTGCACTAATGTTTTCATACAATCTTTTGTGCGGCCATTTTCGTTGAAGACACAAAGTAAATCATCCCCGCCATGGATTCATGCCTGATAAGACACCGCCATTTGAGATTCGTTTCAAGTTATTTTCGGCCCTAGCCATAAGGTGATGATGCGACATTCACGCTGGATAGCAAATGGCACTTTACCGATTCAATCAGCCGAGCCAACGATTATTTCAGCGCGACCTGTCGCGGCGAAACGGAGTGAAGACGGATGACCCGGATGGGAACGGTGATGGTGCCGCGCGGTTGACGCACGATCTGCCGTTTGATCAAATGTCATGGGGTGTTCACCCCATAGACAGAGTGGCAACCACACACAACACTGAGGTTAATTAAGCACCAATGTTTGTGTCGTAACACTGTTCATGAAACGAATCACTGTCTTGCTGGCGGATGACAACACGCTCGTGCGCAGGGATATTAGAGAGATTCTGGAACGCGAAGACGATCTTGAGGTGGTCGGCGAAGCGAAAAACGGCCATCAGGCGGTCGCCATGGCCAAAAAACTTCGTCCTGCATTGGTTCTGATGGACATTGCCATGCCGCTGCTCAGTGGTTTGCAAGCGACGCGCCAGATTCTCAAAGCCGCCCCCACCACCAAAGTGCTCATGCTTTCGGCGCACGGTGATGAAGCGTATGTCGAAGAGGCGGCCAAATCCGGCGCGATGGGTTATCTGATCAAACACACCGCCGTTGACAGTCTGTGCCAAGCGATTCGGGAAGTCCACAAGGGGAACACATTTTTGAGCCCGTCCATTCCCAAACATCTTCACAAACGGTATCGGAAAAAGCAGCTGGATTGAGCCGGATTCTCCCAGGGGAGCAACGGTGAGGGGGCCGTGCATCAAATCACGGCAAACGCCAGCAACCGCGCTCGACGTGCAATGCAATCAGATAAAAAGAAGGCGCTGATGAAGGGGTACCAGCGCCTGTTAGGCATGACTTGCGTCTTTGATTATTTACGAGTGTATCAAACCCTCCATTTGCAATTTCGTCAAAGGCGAACCGGAAACAAAACGGTGACATTTGGGAAAACCGCTGGAATTCCGCCCCTCGCCGGGAGCAATTCACCCCCGCAAACCCGCAATTTGTCCCCAATTCCTTTCATTTCGACCCGTTTCGGGTAAAAAATCATTCACGTTGGCGAGAGCCTTGGCTGATTCCCGGGGTGTGAATCTTGAAAGTGGATCAGGTAATAAATATGAAAAAGCCATCGACGTTGTCGCTATTTGCCGGCGGGCTGGTTTTGGTCACAACCGGTCCCGCTGTTGTGTGCCTGGACGATCGTTGTCTGCGTTCCGGGACCGCCGTCACATACAAATCCATCTCGCGTTGGAGCCGCCAGTCATAACCCCTGAACCTTATGATGCCGATTGCCATTTACGGATGGAAATGCCTGAAGAAGGACGAGCAGGTACTCCTCAAGCGCGTCAATAATCATCTGGCCAAGCACCGGCAAACGACCACCCAAACCAAAGACCGGAAGATGTTCGACGGGTATCAGCCGTTCGTGATCAAGCACTTTTATTGGAACCTGAACCAGGCGATGGGAACCTGGTTTGATGTTTACCCGAACGAGGATTTGAAGGGACAATACTTTTTCCCGGATCACAAAGATTGCGGCTGGCTCATCCATGTCCGGATTAATCTCCACCGGCACGCCAACATTATTCCGGAAGAATCCGAAACGTTTATCCGGGAACTTCTCGACTCAACGATGTTCGAGCATCGTGTCATCAAGGAAAGCGGTGATTTGTTCGAGGGCCTTCGTCGCGGCCACATCGGTTAAATCCGGTTCAATGCGGGGTTTTAACCGCCAAGGCCCAGGCGCGGCGCGGCGGAGCCGCAACCAAACGGAAACGCCTTCAACGCAGAGACGCCGGGGACGCAGAGAGCCGCAGAGCTTTTTCTTTAACCACGGATGGACACGGCGTAAAGCCGCGTGGCGGCCACGCCGCTATACGCGGATAAACTCGGATAACCCCGTAAATAACAGAGTTGCACGGGGCAGGCCCCGTAAATAACACGGGGCAGGAATTCAGTAGCAACTCCAGGTCTTGCGCGACATGGATTTGTTGATTCATCTCGGTCGTGGCGAGTGGAGATTGCCGCAGGAGACAACGTAAGGAGACTCCAACTGAATCGGGTCTGGCGTCCGGGTTCCGGGTTCCGGGAGAAGGCGTCTCGTTACCTCGACTCCTACAATCGAGCGCGGTTGCTGGCGCCTGCCGTGAATTGGCCGGGTTTGTCTCGCGAAACAAAACCCCGTTTCTGTGGTTTAACCAGTGTGAGTAAAATCGAGCAGATAAAACCTTGAATTGAATCGGATTACTGCCAGCTTGGATCAAATCCGGGCGGCAGCGGAAAAAACAATGATGAAAAAACCAGGAATCCTCATACGAGGAAAGCAGTCACTTTACAAATGCCTGCCTTTTGCTCTGGCGGCGATGGCCCTCGTGGTGACGGGCTGTCCGCACAACCAGTACATTGTCCAACTCAAACCGCAAGGCGACCGCATCGAGCGAACGCTGGTCTTTTACCGTGAGGACGGCGTGAACACAAACACTGGCACCCCCAATTACCAACCCTTTGGCGCGGGTGAACTTGCGGCCATCACCGCTCTGTATCCGGCGCAGGGCCTGACCAACGACGGCGGGCGTCACGTTGTCCGGGGTGAATTCACCAATGAACTGCCGGATGATGTCGGCGGCGCGGGCGCTTACACCAACCTGACCACCAGCCTCGGAGAGGCGGGCTTCTACGTGGAACGGTTCCGTGGTAATGACGATCTGGCCGGCATGACCGAACGACGCTTCAAGGCTGCCGACCGGTTGGCGGACCTGTTCGTCGGCTGGAGCCGGATGGAGTTGGGTCGGGAACGCGGCTACGACAAGTTGCGCCAATTCCTGAATGTGGATTTTCGGCGCGATCTCAAGAACCTCAGCGCGTATTGCTGGGAGGGGTTGCTCGCCAGCGGCTACAAAACCAACGCGGACGAGGAGTTTATCGTACGGTTTGGCCAATACCTCTTCGAACGCAGATATTTCACGATCGGGGAAATTCCGGGCCTGTTCAGAGACATGTCAGGAGGCGACTCGCATGCGCTGTTGCGCCCGATTCAACGGCTGGTGGCGCGCAAAATGGGAGTGCCGGACACCGAACCCGTGCCCGCATCGCTCGCCTTTCTTGCCGACGAGACAACAATGGAAAAATCGTTTGATAAATATCTCGCCGGCACGGCTCAATATCGCGCCAAGCTCAAGCAATGGAAGGTGGACAAGAAACTGAAGCCTGACACCAAAAAGCCGGAGCCATCGGAGGTGGGGGATGATGCGGTGGCGGGTCTGATCGAATTCGATCTGTTCGGACAACCTGATCATCTGGCTGTCTGGTTGTCGTTGCCAGTAGCTCCCGTCCACAGCAATGGCCGTTGGGACGAGGCGCTCAAGCAGGTGGTTTGGGAAACGGACATCGAGGACAGAACGAATGCGTTCCATTTCCCATTTTCCTGTTATGCCAGTTGGGCCCAGGCCGACCCGAAGTTTCAAGAAAAGCATTTTGGCCGGGTGGTTTTGACCGAGGATGAACTGACGCAGTACTGCCTGTGGCGCAGCAGTCAGGATAAGCAGACGGGTGGCGAATGGGACGCCTTCGTTGCGAGCTTGCAGCCCGGCAGTGGGTTGGTGAAGAAGCTTGATGCCTTCCGGTTCCCGGGCGAACCGGATCAGGCGGGGACAAACAGCCAACGGAAGATTCCCAGCCCCTCCGTCTATCCGCGCGAACTGCTCAAAGCCGCGCTGCGATAGCCCCGTATCCTTCCGAGTCTTGGGCTTGCGCCATTGTTGACGTAAACGGGTCCCGAATGGCCCTTAGTGGCCCGTCAGCCGCATACTGCTCAATGCCATCCGCCGTCTCGTTTCAGAGGGGCGAGCTCCGCGAGACCCAAACTTTTCCGGTCAGTCAGGGACTCGTATAACTCGTCCCTCCGAGGAATTTACGAACGACGATGTTTACGCTTTCGAGCGCGAACTGGAGCAGTTGCACCCCGATGATCAGCACGTCAAAGATAAGATTCGCCAGCAACTTCAAGTGTTTCCGTCTTCGCCGCGCTTCGACGCAACAAGCCGCGACCTCGGTTTTCTGCGTCACATCGAGCGCGGTGTCTGGCGGCTGCCGTGATTTCCATTTGTCCTTGACGTGTTTGGGCGCCGGTCGGAAGCTGCTTTCATTATGAAAGCCCTTCACTTCCTTGCCATCGCCGTACTGAGTGTCCTCCTGTGCCAGATCGCGCCTTTGTTCGCATCACCGCCGGCGGACACGAATCCGCCGCCGCGACTGACGGTGGAACTGCACGACGGCTCACGCGTTGTCGGAACCAGCGTGGAAAAAAACTTCAAGTTCCATTCCGCGCTGCTCGGTGATTTGAAATTGGAGGTGAAAGACATCAGTTCCGTCGAATGTGTTTCCAGCAATTCGGCGAAGTTGACCGCAGCCAATGGCGACAGGTTGACGGTCTGGTTCGTGAACTCAGAGTTCGCCGTCAAAACAAGTTTTGGAAAAGTGGAGCTGCCGGTGGATTCGGTTCGCAAGCTCACCGTGTCGGCAACCCGCGTGGCGGGCACACATCCGCCAGGCCTGGTGGCGTTGTGGTCAGGCGATGGTGAAGGCAATGATTCGGTGGGCGGGAGCACCGCGGCGTTGACGGATATTGCTTTTGAGGAGGGCAAAGTGGGGCAGGCATTTTCTTTTAACGGTGTGAATTCGTGCATCAAGATACCCGCCAGCCAGTCCTTGGATGTTGGCGCGGGCGATGGTTTTACCATCATGGCATGGATCAAGCCGTCGGATGTTGGCGGACTCCATCCACTCATTCAATGGTCAGACGACCGTGCGCTTAATTTATGGATTGGCATCCGGCCTTCCGAAAATGGCGTGTTGCGTGGCGATATTCCGAGTGACGAGGAAAATCATTTTTTGGTTTCACATCCCGGGGTGTTGGTCAGCGGCATTTTCCAGCATATCGCCTTCACGTATGACAAAGCCAGCGGGGTCGGCACGCTGTATGTGAATGGCATCATCGTGGCCCGGCGCCAATTGGGCAGCCAGCTGGTCGCCAAGACCAAGGGCGACCTTTGGATCAGCCAGATCGACAAACGTCCGGGCAATTGGTCAACCGACCGGGCTTTCGCGGGCGTGATGGATGAAATAGCCATCTACAACCGCGCCCTTTCAGCTTCAGAAATTCAGGCGATTTGCACGGAGGAAAACCATGGCGAACCGCTGACGTTGCCAACCCAATCAACCGGCTGGTTTGAAAGCTGGATGAGATGACAAGAACTGCGCTTCCAAATCGGCCCCGACATCAATGGGAAGCTGCTTTCATGGCTCTCAATTTTTTCAGACCCAAAAAGCCGGCCCAGTAAAGAAGCCAAAGCGTTGATTCCCGCCGAAGCCCGCATCTCCGCCTTCGTCGTTGGCATTCGTGGGCCGGAGACGGCACAACATCGTACATCGCACCCGAAATGTTCGCCGCGAGGGCGCGACGAACGACCGGCAGGGCGCCGGGGTTCCCCATTTCACCCGTGAACTGGAAAAACTCCATCCCAACAATTGAATCGGGTCTGGCGTCCGGGTTCCGGGTTCCCGGAGAACGCGTCTCGTGACCTCGACGCCTGCAAACGGGCGCGGTTGCCGGCGCCTGCCGCCGTGATTGGGCGGCATGATTTTCAGATGAAAATGGATGGGGGAATGTAACAAACCGCCTGATTGTGGCGTCAGGATTGCTGGAACTGTGCCCATGCTGCGCGCAAAGATTGCCATCACCGTCATGCGGCTGTTGTTTCTGGCGGGACTTTTTTGTCCACCGGTAGCAACGACACAGGTTGTCGTGTCGGTTTCCTTTGCGACGACCAATGCCACGCCGCTCAATCCGGGATTCGCCGGCTTCTGCACCGAGATGCTGGCGAGCGCGGTGGAGTATTACGACACCAATTTCCAGCAGATCACCGCGACGCTTTCACCGGGCTGGCTGCGCTATCCGGGCGGCGCGCTGGAGGACGCCTTTGAGTGGACGAACGGGCTGACGATGACCAACCGGATTCCCGAATTTCCGCTGGCCGAACAAAATCTTCTGAACGACACGGTGGAACTCCTGCCCGGCAAGGGCGGCGCGCTTTTCAGCGACTTCGCAGCGATGTGCGCGAACGTGGGCGGCGCGAAGATTGTCGTTTGCATCAACGGCTACACGGACACGACGAATTCCGCCGGCGCTTTTGCCGAATACGCCCTGACCAATCACATTCCAGCAGCCGCGTGGGAACTGTCCAACGAACCTTATGTCTTCACCGGCAATGGCGTTTACGATTTCTTCCTGAACTCGACGGATTATGTCGCCCAGATGAAGCCCTACCGGGATGCCATCAAGGCCGCCGATTCAAACGCGGTGGTGGCGATTTATTTCAACGACGCCGGTGAGCCGGAACCCAACACCTGGGACAATGAATTGTCCAATTACACCGATAAATACTGGGACGCCGTGGTGTATCATCATTATCCCGTGCTGCCGAACGGCGCACCCTTTTCCGACCTGATGGCCTTGGACAACTGGGAACTGGCCAGCAACACCACGAGCCGCATGCTCAATTATCTGATACCGATGAACAACAGCAACGTGACTTTTCTCATCACGGAATACGCGCCCGCCCGGGGCGACGGCATGGGCGGCCAGAATCCGCCCTGCACCACGCTTTATGGCGGCATCTATGCCACGGAATATGCGCTGCGCATGTCCACCCTTACGCAAATGTGCTTTGTCGGACCATATCAATTGCTCAACCCCAATGGCATTGACCAGACCAACAACAATTTTCAAGCCGTTACGACCGCTTACAATGCGGGACGGTCAACCAACACCGCCGGTTTGAAGTTCGGTTTTTTTCTGGGCGCGCAGGTGGCGGGCGAAGCGGTGGCGGATTGGGCGTTGACGCGGTCCACGGCGGTCTATGCCACGACCGTCGGCAACAACGGCCCGACCGTGCCCATCGACACCAATGGCATTACGACGATTCCGGCGATTTACGCGCAGGCCTACCAGGGCGGCAACGGCAAACGTTACGTCGTGCTCACCAACAAAGGTTCCAATGCCGTGCCGGTACAAATCGTCCAGGACGGCGTGGCGCTTACCAATCAATTGCTGGAAACCTTTGTGACCGGCAGCGATCCCAGCGCGACCAACGCGCCGCCACCAAACAGCGCCATCCAAATCCAATCGCAGATGACCAACAATCCGGTCACAATTCCGGAGTATTCGGTGGTGCGGCTGGAATGGACGGTCTTCAACGTGCCCCGGCCATCGCTCAGCTTGATCGTTTCCAACTCGACACAAAACCTCTGCTGGACAGGCTTGACGAACGTCACCTACTCGGTGCAAAGCACGACCAACCTGATGTCATCCTGGTCAACCTTGGGAAAAGCCGCCAACACCCAGGCCAATTTCGGTTTCACCAACTGGAATTCCGGCGGGAGGCAATTCTACCGGCTGGCGGTTCCCTGAGCTGGACGCTGGACGTGCTGAACATCGTGCTGGGGAGCGCGACCGTCCCGGTCGCCGTTTGCAACGTCCCGTTGCGAACATTTCCCAAACGCATCCGGCGTGACGCCGGACGCCGCGTGCGAGACGCACGCGCTCCCCATTTCACCCGCGAACTGGAAAAACTTCATCCCAACAGCACACAATCAGCAGCGACATGGTTCCTTGGGATTGCAACTCAACCCCAAAAAGGCTTAACTAAACCGGTTAACAAAAAGTCCCAAAATGCAAAATACAACCGGGAGAACTTCTCAGTTTGGCGGCAAGAGCTTTTGGACACTCGAGAGGAGCACATCATCATGAATGACGACAGCAAAGAGACAAATGGACTGACCCGGAGGGATTTCATCCGGGTTGGAGCAACGGGTGTAACCGGCATAGCACTCTCCGGCCTGGGAACGTTGACCGTTTCCGGCGCAGACACCCCGGGCCGGCTGCCGCGTCGTCGTTACGGGCGGACCGGACTGGAGATCAGCACGCTGGTGGGGGCGCATGACTGGAGTCCCGCCGTGATCCCGCTGGCGGTCCAGTCCGGGGTGAACTACTGGCACAAGGCCCATCGCTGGACCTCCGAAACCATGCCCGCAGCGATCAAGAGCCAGCCGCGCGAATCCTATTATCTGGAAATCACCGTGGATCGCGTCGGTGGCGACCACATGAAAGGCCACATTGACGAGGAACAGCACTATCAATTTGTAAAACAAGCTGTCGCGAACTCGGGCGTGGGGTATTACGACGTGTTCAAGTTCCACTTCGGCTACCATTCGGTGGATGAGGCGAAGACCGACACGGGGATGGTCCGGGCCTACGAGCGGCTGAAAAAGGAAGGACTGGTCAAGCACCTCGCCATTTCCCAGCATCATTATAACAACATCGGCGGCGACATGGCCTACGACATCGTCACCTACCTCATTGATCATTCGCCCTACGAAGCCGCCCAGTTTTTCTACACCTACGGCGACAAGCAGGAACTGGCCGATGTGCTGGCGCTGGCCAAAAAGAAGGATTTTGGCACCATCGCCATGAAAACCATGGGTGGGGTGGGACGGGCGGCCACGGACAAAAAGTTCCAGGCCCTGCTGGCCGAACCGCGCTTCCGCGGCAGCACGCCCGGCGCGGCGATGGTAAAATGGCTGATGTCCAACCCCAACCTCACGGCGGCCGTCATCGCCACGAGCAACTTCGACCAGTTGCAGGAAAACTTCGGTGCCGCGCGCCAGAGCGCCATGAGTTCCAGCGACCGGCAGATCCTCGGTCTGCTGGCGGCCTACAACAAGAGGTTGACCTGCCTGCTCTGTGCCGACTGCGTCTCCCATTGCCCGGAACACATCGCGATTGCCGACATCCTGCGCTACGAACGCTATGCCCTCGACTATCACGACCTTTCCCGGGCGCGGGCCGAATACAAGACGCTGACCAAGGATGGCTCGGCCTGCATTGCCTGCGGCGACTGCATGCCCGCCTGCAAGGCTGACATCAACATCGTGGCGAAGCTGAAGGAAGTGCACAATCTGCTGGGATAACCCCATAAATAACAACACGGGGCAGGCTGGCACATCCGTTGTAGCGTTGGCGATGTACGCCAACGCCATCCGGCCACCCGTCTTCACCCGGTTACGACGCGGCAAGCAGGCCGAACACTACACCTTTCGTGTGGTTCGTTTGTTCCGCGCCTTTCCGGCACGATGGCGGTTCCATTCAATTCCCTGCGCATCGTTAGACTTCAGGGAGCGTTCTGTCCAAAGGTCCCATCCGCCCGCCGGTGCAGAATCACATGGTTCCCATCCGGGTCGAGTATCTCGATGGCCTGGCAGCACCCATAATCCTGGGGTTCCTTTACCATCCGAATGCGCTGCCGCTTCAGACGGAGCTTGGATGTTTTTTTGTCGTCCAACTACAAAGATGTCGCCTCGCCGGGGCTGGAGTTGCGCGCCTCCCGCTCGCGCGTCAGCGGAGTTGCGTCAAAACCTCGTCCGCCCGAGTGCCCAAATTCTTTTCGCCACGAAAGAGGAGCCTGAACCTGCTGTTCGTGGTCGTCAGGCCGATCGCGGTTCGCGACCGGTCAAATCTTGCTCGCTGGATTTCCGGGTGCTTCGGTGTTGTCCGTTTTTTGGGAGTACGGGCCGCCCAAAGGCGGTGGGCCGGGCACGTCATCCGTGTTTTTACCCGGACCGCAGAGTGCAATTCCCACCGGGAAAGACCCGGTGCTTAAAAACCGTGCTGAAATAAAAAGAACAGAACGGCCTGCGCCAACGTTGGATTGATTCATGTGTGGGTGTGAGTTCATTTCCGGGTTTGGAGTTCAAGACGGCATCCGGTGGTATCTTCGCTGTAAAAGCACCAGGAGGAACGCGCCGGCCAGTGTGGCGCTGCCTGCGTTGGACGTCGCCGTGGTGGCGCCGCCGTGAGCGTTATAGTTTGCCGTCGCCGGGTAAGTGCCGCCAACGGGGCCGTTCGGAACCACCTGCCCGGCAGGTCCGCCAGGGCTGGTGCGGCCGTTGAAGGCGGGGGTCGCGGTCCCGGAACCCAGGTGCAGACTGTCCACCTGCGCAAAAGCGGAGCCGGTGGTGACCAGGACCAGCCCGGCGCCAAATAGAAACAACAGCAATGACTTTTTCATAATTATTTCCTGCTTAACTTTCTAACTTCACACCCGGGCATCAAACAGACCATTCGCCAAGGTGTGCATGTTTTTTAACACAAATGAGCTGGAAGAAAACGAATTAGGGACAGATTGCGGGTTTGAGGGGTGAATTGCGTCCGGCGAGGGGCGGAAAGATCAGAACCGGCCGGCCCAGACCGTCTCCGGCGTCAAAACCCTCCCGGCTCAAACCCGTCCTCTGGCATCTGATTTTCCAATCCATCGCCCAAACTCGAACCGTTCATCGTGCCAGCGTCCGCTGCGAGTTGAGACCATTCGCGCTGCAAAACAAAAACCCGCGCGTTTTGCGACGCGCGGGTGAACCAGGAACCGGCCAGTCCCATCAAGCGGAAACCACGCCCAGGACCCGGGGCACGAATTCACGGCTGAAAAGATCCACCCATCGGCCCTCCCGGTCACGAAAGGCCATGCACCTGAAGCCGTCACATTGGACTTGCACCGGCAAGCCAAAAACCGGCAATGGCCCGTATTTATTTTTTTTGAATTCCTGAACTTTGTCCTGCATGCAACAACCTACGCTGGAATCAGGGAAAGCGCTCACTTTATTTCAATATATATTTCCCGAAGAATGTGTGGACATTGAAGGGAATAGCCGCTTTAATTGGTTTAATGTCAACCAAAGGCTTTCATGCTGAAAATTATTTTGGAAAATTGCTTTTCCCACGCTTGCATTCTTCACAATACAACCACCGGTTTAAAATTGTCGCGGCCACCCTGTCGCTTGGCCTGATCGTCGCCGGCAGCTTGATCACGGTAATGATTCTGAGAGGAGCTGTGGGCAAATAGAAATTTCCAGGATTCATACGGTGTCACCACTTGAAATCCCGCCGGTGATATTGCCGGAAACCGCCGGGCGGGCCTCAATGGCAGGTGATGCCAAAACAGGCGGATAAACCCATGAACAACCCGAAACAAAAGTATACAATCTACCGGGACAACGATTTAATCTGCCTTTGGCGCGGACATTGATTACGCGACGCTACAAAAGATTTACGGCATTGCGCCGGAACAAGGCGAAGTTCGTTACTCGCCAGCACAGTGCATGGGCGCACGCAAGGCAGTCATTTCCGG
>Ga0116134_1000935_pt1 | contig 14904 bp, 10 predicted proteins | sample June2015DPH_19_5_FD_89737 | JGI IMG/M metagenome (GOLD analysis project Ga0116134, IMG submission 89737) | Peatland microbial communities from SPRUCE experiment site at the Marcell Experimental Forest, Minnesota, USA - June2015DPH_19_40 | ecosystem: Environmental > Terrestrial > Soil > Wetlands...
ACTTCTCTAAATGCTGCACTGACAAGGAGATTAACACTGATAAATGATTGAATCAAGCGAACAATGCTCAACCAACGCCTACAAACACCAACCCGTGCCAACACCTTTAGTGCCCGTTTTGGTACCCGTTGCTGGCCGAGGCGTGGCGAAGGATTATGTTGAGGCGGTGAAGTGGTATCGCAAGGCCGCCGAGCAGTGTCACACCGAGGCTCAATTAAATCTGGGCTACTGCTACGCCAATGGCCAAGGCGTGGTGAAGGATAAAGTGGAGGCGTATGCGTGGCTTAGCATGGCTGCCAAGGCAGATTCAGATGCAGCAGAGAGCCGCGATCTTCTGATTTTCTGGTCGGCTTCGCGCTGGGTGTGACGCGAGAGGATCAGCAGGCGACCGTCGGTGGTGGGAAAGTGCACATCGAGCATCTGTATGAGTGCAAACTTGTCGAGCACGCAGCCAGACACAAACCCCTCGTACTTGCCGGACAATGACAATGGATTCGGCAAATCAGGAACCTGGTTTTCTGAATTGCACACTTGGGCAAGAGTTTTTCTTTTATTTTTCTGCTGGTGGCCGCAGTTTTTTTCGCAACTTGCGGGTTATCTGGCATGTGGTGTAGAATTATCGTGTATTTGATTTTGCCAGGAGTCTTGCCTATGCCGCACGAAATCACGAGCGAGATCACCCAAGTGCTGCAAGCCATCAGCAGTGGCGACGGCCGGGCCTCGGAAGAGTTGTTGCCGCTGGTTTATAATGAACTGCGCTGGCTGGCGGCGGCGCGAATGGCCGAGGAAGCTGCGGGCCAGACTTTGCAGGCCACGGCCCTGGTGCATGAGGCCTGGCTTCGCATGGTCGGGGATGGCGATCGCACGTGGCAGAACCGCGCTCACTTTTTCGGTGCGGCCGCCGAAGCCATGCGGCGTATTTTGGTCGAAAACGCGCGACGCAAGTCCAGGCTGAAACGCGGTGGCGGCCAGATCCGGCTGGACATTGAGGAGCTGGATCTCGTGGCGACAACTCCAGATGATAAAATCCTGCTGATGGACGAGGCCTTGGAACAATTGCAGGCGGAAGATGCGGAAAAGGCGCGTATTGTCGTGTTGAAATTTTTTGGCGGGTTGACCAATCAGGAAGTGGCGGAAAACTTGGGCGTGGCTGAACGCACGGTTGAGCGCCAGTGGGCTTACGCGAAAGCCTGGCTGTTTCAACGCATTCGGGCACAATTCTGAAACGCTGCGATAAATTTTGGGGTATCGAAGGTTGTACTTCACAAGCATATGTGGAATGAAAGGCTGTTGTCTCCTGCTGCATGACGAAAACCAAGCCACAAGAAGAGGCATTGTTCGACGCTGCGCGGAACCTGGCCAGCCCGGCGGCCCGGCGGGCGTTTCTTGACCAGGCTTGCACGGACGATCCGGGCCTGCGGGCGAAGGTGGAGGCTTTGCTGGCGGCAGAAGCCGAGGCGGAAAAGTTTTTCAACGATGCCGCCCTGTCCGTGGTCCTCACGGCCAGTGGCTCACAGGAAGCAGCGGTCAAAATCGGGTCGCCCGGCGCCAAGGCGGAGGATGGCGTCACCGAAGTTTCCGGCACGCGCATCGGCCGTTACAAACTGCTTCAACGCATTGGCGAGGGCGGCGGTGGCGTGGTCTATATGGCGGAGCAGGAAGAACCGGTCCGCCGCCGCGTGGCGCTCAAGATCATCAAACTGGGCATGGACACCCAGACCGTCATTGCCCGCTTCGAGGCCGAGCGGCAGGCGCTGGCCATGATGGATCATCCCAACATTGCCCGGGTGCTGGATGCGGGTGCCACCGACACGGGGCGGCCATATTTCGTCATGGAACTGGTGCGGGGGATCAAGATCACCGATTACTGCGACAAAAACCAGCTCGACACCCGCCGGCGGCTGGATTTGTTCATACAAATTTGCCAGGCCATCCAGCACGCCCACCAAAAGGGAATCATTCACCGCGACATCAAGCCGTCGAACATCCTGGTCACGTTGCACGATGGAGTGCCGGTGCCCAAGGTGATTGACTTCGGCATTGCGAAGGCCACCGAGATGCGGCTCACGGACAAAACTTTTTTCACGGCCTACGAGCAGATCATCGGCACCCCTGCCTACATGAGTCCCGAACAGGCGGAGATGAGCGGTCTGGACATTGACACTCGCAGCGACATCTACAGTCTGGGGGTGCTGCTTTACGAATTGCTCACGGGACGGACGCCGTTCGATCCCAAGAAACTGTTGCAACATGGCTTGGATGAGATGCGGCGCACGTTGCGGGAACAGGAGCCGCAACGGCCTTCGACCATGCTCACCACGCTGCAAGGCAAAGAACTGACAAAGACGGCCGAACATCGTCAGGCGGAGCCGCCCAAACTGATTTCGCTGTTGCGGGGGGATTTGGATTGGATCGTAATGAAGGCGCTGGAAAAGGACCGAAGGCGCCGGTACGAAACGGCCAACGGCCTGGCGATGGACATCAATCGTTACCTTAACCATGAACCCGTTGTTGCCCGTCCCCCCAGCCGATTTTATCGGTTCCAGAAGCTCGTGCGGCGGAACCAAGTTATCTTTACCGCGACCGGGGCCGTGGCGGTCGCGCTGATCATTGGGCTTGGCACTTCCACCCGGTTGTTCTTCATGGAAAAAGCCGCCCGGCAGCGAGCTGTCGCTGCCGAACGGCAACAGGCACGTTTGCGTCAGGAAGCCGAACAAGCCGAGGCCCGGGAGGCCGAATTGCGCCGCCAGGCTGAAACCAGGGAAAAGATCACTCAAGCCACCGTGTTGATGAGCCAGGATAAATTTGATGAAGCCGACGCGTTGATCAGCGGGGTTTCTCTCACCCAGCCAACCGTGGAGGGTGCCGCCGTGGTCCGCTCGCTCGGCGAGTGGCATGCCCTTCAAAACCAGTGGCAGCCGGCGGCGGATCGTTTCACCCTGCTCCTGCAAATCGATCAACTCGACGGATGGGATATTTCCACCTTGGATTATTTGGAATGCGGTTCCGTTCTGATCGAACTGGGCGACATGGCCGGTTATGAACGTTTCCGCCAGGCCATCATTGCCCATGTTGCGGACGCGGTGTATCCGTTTACCGACCGCATCATCAAAATCAGCCTTCTCCTGCCGGCGGACGAAAAGATGCTAAAGGCGTTGGAGCCATTGGCGGAGGAGGAGGCGAAATCGTTCACCACCAACGTGAATGCCGATGGTGACGTTTTTCTCGCCGCTTGGCGGTCGGTCTCCCTGGGATTGATGGAATATCGGCGGGGGGATTACACCAAGGCCGCGGCCTGGTGCCAGCGGTGTTTGAACTATTCTGAATACAACGCACCGCGGGCTGCGACGGCCCGTGTCATCCTGGCCATGGCCTGCCAACAACTCGGTCAATCCGATGAAGCCCGCTCCGAACTGGCTCAAGGTCGCAAAATCATCGAAGACAAGTTCCAGAGCGGTCTGGACCGCGGGACGGGCGTGCAAGGTTTCTGGTTCGACTGGCTCTTTGGCCGGATTCTTCTGGGCGAAGCCACCGCCCTGATTGAAGGAACACCTCAAGTCATCCATCCTCAGTAATTCCTGATTTTCAGCAAAATAGACAGTGGGGCGCAAAATCCTTGTCGGGTCATGTCGGGTTTGGGAGGTGGATGGCGCATTATAAAGTAGTAAGCCAAAAACAAAACCGAGATGGCAGCGAGTTAAAACTCAACGCCGTGTATTTTGTTGTTGTGGCTGAATTACATGTTGCGAGTCCCGAAAGTCATTCTTTTGATTGAATCTTCGCGTGCCTCCGGGCGTGCACTCCTGCGGGGAGTGGCTGATTATTCCCACCACCATGGACCGTGGTCGTTTTCCTGGGAACCCGCGGGGTTGGAGAAGGTTCAACCTTTGCTGGAAACGGGTGAAGCTGATGGAATCATCCTCCGGGATGTGGCCGGGGCGGAGGAAATCATGGCCTACGGGCTGCCCACCGTTGTGGTGGGACATCGGAAAACAGAAATTCCCGGCTTGGTCAATGTGGTGACCGATTCGGAGGCCATCGGGCGCATGGGAGCGGAGCACCTGCTCGGTTGCGGCTTCAAGCATTTTGCCTTTTGCGGTTATGTAAAGACCCCTTTGGAGAACACGACCTGGTCTGAGATTCGAAAGGAGTTTTTCTGTAAACGGATCCGTGAAGCCGGCTTTGCCCATCCGCCGCATTACGTCTTGTCAACACTCCCGAAGGACTGGTCCAAGGAGTGGCGTTTGCTGGCCCAGTGGCTGGGTGCGCTGCCCAAACCATTGGGCTTGATGGCCTGCAATGATGACTGCGCGCAACGCGTGATGGAAGTCTGCAAGCTGGCCGGGCTGACCGTGCCGGACACGATTGGCATCATCGGTGCCGACAACGATGAAGTTGTTTGCGGGTTGACCGATCCACCAATGTCGAGCATCACCATCAACTTCGAGCGTGCCGGCTACGAGGCCGCCGCCGCGCTGGACGGGTTGATGCGGGGCGCTCCGGTCGTCCCTGACCGGATCACGGCGGCGGCTTCGCACGTGGTGACACGCCGCTCGACGGATTTCGTGGTGGCCGATGAACCGCATCTGGCCAGGGCGTTGCGGTTCATTCGGGACCATGCCCGCAGCGGCATTTCCGTGGATGAAGTCGCGTTGTCTGCCGGGTTGTCACGGCGCGCCTTGGAGAAGCGGTTCCGAAAACAACTCGGACGGTCCATCCTGGAAGAAGTCCGCCGGATACGCACCGACCATATTGCGCGGCTGTTGGCGGAGACGGACTTGCCGGTCGCAAAAATTGCTGATTTGCTTGGATTTTCCGATACCCAGCATATCGCCCGCTATTTCCAGGCGGATAAACACATCAGTCCGGTTGCCTATCGCAAAGTCCATGTTCGGCCGGGCGCGTCGCTGTGGCGTTCGCAAAATGGTGATTCTTTTCCGCGAAGTGGTGTTGTTCCAAATGGCAACGCCGGGATAAAGTAAAAAGAATCCATTGCATCCAAAGAAATGAAATGATTTCTAACAAACCCATCTGCCAGTTTGAGCCTTCCGTCCTTCGCAAGCGCCGTGTCGGAGCGTTCACTCTGATTGAACTGTTGGTGGTCATTGCCATCATTGCCATTCTGGCGGCGTTGCTTTTGCCGGCATTGGCGAAGGCCAAGGAGCGGGGCTATCGCGCGTCTTGCAAGGGTAATTTGCATCAGCAAGGCTTCGCCATGCTAATCTACACCGGAGATAACAACAATAATCTGCCTGATTTAAGATATGCGCCATTTACGACCACTCCACCTACTGCGATGGGACTCTGGCCATGGGACATCTCCACTAATTTTAGCGACCAAATTATTTATAACGGAGGCAGCCGGAACGTATTTTACTGCCCATCAGACGCCGCTTGGAATTGTGGTTGGACCTGGGATTACAATATAAGCAATAATGTGGCTTTTCACATTCTTGGTTATGTTTATTTGCTGCCGGGCGCCGGCATGAACGCGGGAGGCAAGTCGGAATCGCCCTATTGGAAGACAAATGTAATTGGAATACCGGGGCAGCCGTCTCCGTCCGATTCCGAAATGGTTGTTGACGTGGTCATGAGAGACACGACCGGGAATTACAATGATATTACTTCTACCGGTAATAAGATCCTTATAGCAGCAGGCGTTGTCCAACGCACCAGTCATTTGGAGGGCAGCCTGCCAGCCGGAGGCAACGAACTGTATGAAGACGGCCACGTCGAATGGCGGACATTTAGGGTGATGTATGACAACGGTAATGCTGCCGGTGAAAGATACTTTGGCAGCGACCCAGTCTTTATCTTTTAACAGCCATGAAACCACAGAAAACCACAGGACCAATTCCAAAACCAACATCTCCAACAAATTAACCCGAAACAAGAAAGACAATACTTATGAAATTAAAAAAACCATGTTATGCAGCGTCCGTTGTTCTCGCGTTGTGTTTGATTAACAACGCTTCGGCGTGGCCCGATTTTCAGTGGACAGGTCTCGGCAATGACGGACTGTGGAATAACCCGACCAACTGGACAAACTTGGACCTCAATACCATCGGGTTGCCAGAAGACTACGTTAGTGAGTTTGCCGTGCAGATTGATGCGGCTAACGGTTGGTCGGTGGTAACGATCCCTACGGGATATGTCGTCGACCTTGATTATGAGAACCCCACGGCGTATTACAACACAATCTACGGCGGGGAGTTTGGAATGAAAATCAATATCTACGGCACTCTGGAATACGGCTGGATGATGGCTCCGGTGCAAAACGACCCTACCCCGGCAAATCGCGGCCTTATCAACATGTACAGTGGCTCCACTCTTGCCACTCAAGGCGCCGGGATTGGAATCGGCGACGCATGGTGGTGGTATGAGGCCGCACCGTATGTGACATTGAACATGTATGGCAATGCCCAGATGAATGTTCCCAATGTCGCTTTGGGCGGCCACTTGAACATCTATGATACCGCGGTTGCGAATGTGAGTGTTAATGTTTTTACGGGCAACCCATTGGTTGGCGGCACGGGCAATGGCAGTACAATTGCATGTTCTGACGGCACAGCTTCCTTGGTTATCGGTGGCGGCACATTGATCCTGCCTTATACTTACACCAATGAGACCGCCTTTCCTGGAAATTCAATATATGACTTGATTGCGAGAGGCGTTCTCAGGGCCTACGGCAAAGGGTATGACACGAATGACTTGATTATTACCGACGATGGCACCAACACCTATGTGACCACGGTTCCCCTTGGCGGCGCCCTCACAAATATTTACTTCCAACCATTGCTCCGCAACCCCATGATGGCGGGCATTTTCGAGCAGGCGATGCTCATGGGCGATTATCCGGCAGTCAAAGGAGTGCTCCTGAGTTCAACGGAACCAGGTCTGGATCCGGCAACGTTTACGCAGCCGGTTTATACCTCAAGCAATCCCAATGTGGTTACCGTGGGCGCCCAGGGCATGGTGACGGCGGTCAACCCGGGCAGCGCGACTCTGACGGCTACAGTTGGGACCAAGACCGCCACTCTGTCGGTCACCGTGGTGCCTGTTTTATGTGGCACCAACACCCTTGTCCACCGGTACAGCTTTAGCGAATCGTCGGGTACCACCGCGGCGGATTCGGTGGGCGGTTCGGCTTGGAACGGCACGCTTCAGGGCACTGCTACCTTCTCTGGAACAGGACAGGTTGTGCTGGACGGCACCGTCGGCTCTTCTGTGAGCCTGCCCTCCGGAATCCTCAGCGGTTTGGACGAAGTGACGATCGAAGCATGGGCTACTTTTCCTTCTACAATCAACGCCTTTGCCAATCTCTGGGCCTTTGGCAATACGGACCTTATTGCATTCGATCCCAATTATGGTGATGGATACAATTACATTACTTTTTCGCCGCATACCGGCGGTCTTACTGCCCAGGCAAACTTTGGGCAAGGTGTGCCCGGATCCGCTGGTGAGAGAGATGCCGTGTCGTCGGGCGGCGTGCTGGACAACCAGACCAATGTGCAGATCGTTGCTGTCTTTCACCCATTAGCCGGCTACGAGGCGCTCTACATAAACGGGGCGGTCGTCGCGACCACCTCAATGTTCAACAACATGATTGATCCTGTTGCTTACCAGGGCCCGACATTTACTAACGGAAGTATTCTTGCCTACACGCTCGGTACCGACCCGACCAACTACATCGGTCAATCGCTTTATACCGGTGACCCGGGACTTCTCGCCAACATTGACGAATTCCGCATTTACAAGGGCCCGCTGACGGCGGGTCAAGTCGCGGCCGATAAGGCCCTCGGACCGAACCAAATCATGGGCACGTCCACGAACGTGTCATTGCATGCAACCTTCTCGGGTGGCAATATGATGCTCTCCTGGCCGACGACCTCTGCGCTGGTCGACTTGATGTCCAGTCCGGTGCTTGGGCCCGGTGCCGTTTGGACTCCGGTGAACACCAGCAGCTTGACGGTTGTGGGTGGCAATTACCAGCTAGCCGTTCCGGCTACGGGTGCCCGGTTTTACCGGTTGCAACTATGATGGGGAAATTCCCGGCAGGCGGCGGAGGCGCTGGGAGGCGTCTCCGCCCTTGTTAAACTGGAGCTGCGCGGTTCAAATTATAGATACGCCTTGTTGGAAACACATCAGCCGCGTGGGAGCATGACAATCCAATCCCACGCGGTTTTTTTTGCAAAGGGCGGACAAATTAAAATAAAAGATTTGGACTGGTTTCGATATTAAAGTATTTCCATTTCCAAAATGAAAAAGTCAAAATTCCCCGCCCTCGCACTGGCCACCATCGCCGCTCAGACAGTTTTAAGCGCGGCGACCATCAACCCATTTTCCCTTGCCCGCGCAGCGTCAAAAAACAAATTCCTGTCGGTTTTTGGCCTGCTCATCGTTGGCAGCCTGTTGGCAGCCCAGGCAAGACAGGTGGACGTACACGACCCTGCCATGGCCAAGGAGGGCGATACCTACTACCTCTTCAGTTCCGGGCCGGGAATCACATTCTACAGCTCCAAGGACATGATAAATTGGGAGTTGCGGGGGCGGGTGTTCCCGGGCGAGCCGTCCTGGGCGAAAGGAGTGGCCAGCCGCTTTAATGGCCATGTTTGGGCGCCCGATATTGCTCATCATGATGGCAAATACTATCTGTATTATGCCGTGTCCTCCTCAGGTCAAAACAGCTCGGCCATCGGAGTCACCATCAATAAAACGCTTGATCCTGGCTCTCCTGACTACAAGTGGGAAGACCAGGGCATTGTGCTGCGCTCAATACCCAGCCGCGATCTTTGGAATGCGATTGATCCGAACATCATCGTGGATACCAACGGCACGCCCTGGATGAGCTTCGGTTCGTTTTGGTCAGGCATAAAGCTTGTCAAATTAGACTCAAGCTGGAAAGCCGTGGCGGAACCGCAGGAATGGTACTCCCTTGCCAAACGAGAGCGGTCGGTATTGATTGATGACCGGGAACCGGGACCCGCCGAGATCGAAGGACCCTTTATTTTCAAAAAGGGTGATTACTATTATTTGTTTGTCTCCTGGGGCTTGTGCTGCCTCGGTAATGACAGTACCTACAGAATCATGGTTGGACGGTCAAAAGACTTAAAGGGGCCATATCTGGACAAGGATGGCAAGCGCCTGGCCGAGGGCGGTGGCAGCTTGTTGCTGGGTGGCAACAAGGATTGGGCCGGGCGGGGGGGCTGCAGCGCCTATACATTTGATGGGAAAGACTATCTCATCTTTCACGCTTATGAGGTGGCGGACAACGGTCTGCAGAAACTGAAGATCGCAGAGATGAAATGGGATGCCACGCAATGGCCGGTGGTGGATGAAAAGGCCGTTGACGAGTACCGGAGCGTCCGGGTGAAATGACCCGTTTCAAGCCTTCTTTTAACGGGCTGGAATTCTTCGACCATTGAGGCCTGCAATCAACCGGCAAATAAACAACAATGAAAACTCCCAGACTGACGGTCCTTGAAAAAATCGGCTTCGGCGGCGGCGACGCCGCCGTAAATGTCGTCTGGTCGTCACTCGCGCTCATCATCACGTTCTTCTACACCGACGTGTACAAGCTGAATCCGGCCCATCTTGCGATGCTGGGACTCATACCGCGGCTGATTGATGCGTTTGCCGATGTCGGGATGGGCATGTACACGGACAGCCACACCACGCGCTGGGGCCGTTACCGTCCGTATTTCCTCGTCTTTGCCGTCCCGTTCGGGCTTTCGGTCATGCTGGTGTTCACCACGCCGGAGCTGTCGGAGAGCGGCAAGCTGATCTGGGCGTACGCGACGTACATCCTGATGATGCTCGTGTTCACGGCGGTAACCATTCCTTACATCTCGTTGCCTGGCGTGTTGACGGCCGATCCGAAGGAGCGTCTTTCGGCCAACGGGTATCGCCTGTTCTTCGCCAAGGGCGCGGCGCTGATGGTCACGACGTTCGTCCCGCTCTTCGCGGCCAAGTGGGGGCCGGAACATATCGCGCGAGGCTACCAGGTTTCGATGGCAGTGATGGCCGGAGCGGCCACGTTGCTGTTCATATTCTGTTTCTTCACGACGACCGAACGCGTGGTGCACAAGAACGACCGGAAGCCCCTGTGGCAGCAGATCGTCTTGCTTTGTAAAAACGATCAATGGATGGTTCTGGCCTGGGTTTGCGTGATTGGCACGATCGGTTACGTGATCCGCGGGTCGGTGGCGCTTTACTACGCCAAATATTATCTGCGCGGTGGCGAGATCCAGTTTTTCACCACCGGCATCATCTCCGATATTCTCGACTTCCTGAAGGTTGGTCGGGACTCCAGGCTTCTGTCTGTATTTATCACCGTTGGCGTGATCGGCAACATCCTCTCCATGGTCGCCTCCACGTGGATCACGAAGAAGTTCTGCAAGATCCAGCTCTTCCGCTGGTCACAGTTGGTCACCTTCGTGTTGAGCGTGATCATGTATTTTGCGGTGAAGCCCGGCGATGTCACTATGGCTATCGTTCTGTATTTCCTCATCAACTTCATCGTTGACCTGCAGGGGCCGGTGTTCTGGTCCATCATCTCGGAGGCCGTGGACCACGGCCAGGTCAAGAGCGGCAGACGCGTGGCCGGCATGGCGTTCGGCGGTATTTCCTTCGCACAGAAGATGGGCATGAGCCTGGCCGCCGGAATGGTGGGCTGGTCGCTCAACTTCATCCTCTACAAGCCGGACACGGTGCAAAACACGTACACGCTGAATTGCTTTGCGCTGCTGCTCACGGTCATTCCCGGTGTCTTCCACCTCGTCATGGGGCTGTTGATGTACAAATATTTTATCACCGACAAGTACTACAACGAGCAAATACGCGAGAAGGCCACCCACGAGAGCGCGGACGTCGTCAAGGAGGCGCCAGCCGCCTGAACTTTGCCTTCCGTCCAACGCCTGCCGGCATCCATCATGAAAACATTGCAACCGCTCATTCAACAACGCGCCGATCCCTTCATTGGCAAACACACCGATGGTTACTATTATTTCACGGCCTCGGTCCCGGCCTATGACCGCATCGAAGTGCGCCGCGCCCGGACGATTGCGGAACTGGCGACGGCCACGCCGGTGGACGTCTGGCACAAACCCGACATCGGCCCGCTGAGTGAGTTGATCTGGGCCCCGGAAATCCACCGGATGGACAAGGCCTGGTATGTCTATTTTGCCGCCGCCCCGTCGCGCGAGATAAAGGACAACCTGTTTCAGCACCGCATTTATGCCATCACGACCAGGGCGGACAATCCGCTGGAAGGCCAGTGGACGGTGCTGGGCCGGGTGGACACCGGCATGGACAGCTTTTGCCTGGACTCGACCACTTTCATGCACCGGAATGTCCGCTATTTCGTGTGGGCCCAAAAGGACCCTGCGATTCCAGGCAACTCGAATCTCTACATCGCCCGCATGAAAAGCCCTTCCCGGCTGGCGACATTGCCCGTGCGCCTCTCCAAACCCGAGTTCGATTGGGAAACGCGGGGGTTCTCGGTCAACGAGGGGCCTTCCGTACTCATCCGCCGCGGCCGGGTGTTCCTCAGCTACTCGGCCAGCGCCACGGACGAAAACTACTGCATGGGTCTGTTGCACGCTGCGGAGGATGCCGACCTGCTGGATCCGCGCAGTTGGAGCAAATCGCCGCAACCGTTGTTCAAGACCTGCTACGAGCATGGCGTCTATGGACCGGGCCACAACAGCTTCACGGTCGCTGAAGACGGCGCGACGGACATGCTGGTTTATCACGCCCGCACCTATACGAAGATTGAGGGTGATCCCTTGTGGGACCCCAACCGGCACACCTATGTCAAGCCTTTGAGGTGGGACGAACAGGGAATGCCCGTCTTTGGCCTCCCGTCTGTCATTGAATGACTGGTCGTTTATGAAGTTGTGTTGTTCTACGTTTCGGTTCGCCGGGTTTGCCTTCCGCAAATTTGTTCTCGCTTTGTTTGGCGCGTGCCTTATCCCCGGGTGGCTCCAGGCCGCGCCGCCCAACCTGCGCGGCAGTCTGGGGATTCATGATCCGTCCGCGGTGATTAAGTGTGGCAACCTCTATTACGTTTTCGGCACCGGGCAAGGCATCATTTCAAAATCTTCCGCGGACACAATGTATTGGGTGACCGGGCCAAGCGTGTTTGCCAATTCGCCAAATTGGACGACAAATGCAGTTCCTGGATTCACCGGATTTTTCTGGGCGCCGGACATCAGCTACTTCAACGGCCAGTATTATCTATACTACGCAGTTTCGACTTTTGGCAGCCAGGTTTCGGCGATCGGCTTGGCAACAAGCCCGACGCTCGATCCCAGCAACCCCAGCTATCAGTGGACTGACCAAGGGCCGGTGATCGAATCAACGAAAGGGTTTGCCTATAACTGCATTGACCCGAGCGTCACCTTCGATTCGTCCAGCAACTTGTGGATGTCGTTTGGCTCATTTTGGAATGGCATTTATCTCATCCAACTGAATGCAACCACCGGTTTGCGCAACACAACCAACACGACGGTTTACTCTCTGGCCACCGATAATGCCGCCAGTGGCGATCCGATTGAGGCATCCTATCTTTATCATTACGGAAATTATTATTATCTATTCGTCAATTGGGGCACCTGTTGCGATGGCATTGACAGCACCTACAACATCCGCGTTGGTCGCAGCACGAATATCACCGGTCCTTACCTTGACCGGAATGGCACCAATATGGTTTCGAGCGGCGGAACGCTCTTTTTGGAAACGACCGGAAAATTTATTGCCCCGGGGCAGATCGGCATTCTCAATGAAAATGGGAATAGTTATTTTGGTTATCACTATCTTGATGCCAACGATAATGGCGTGCCGACGTTCGACCTTGAGCCGCTTTCGTGGACGAGCGACGGCTGGCCGGCGTTCACCAACGACTGGTCCGCCGCGTATCATTTTCATATGGATGCACGCGACGACGACAATCAGTATTATGGGCTGCTCCAAAATGGCGCTTCCATTTTCAACGACCCGTTGCTCGGCGATTCACTCGTGCTCAATGGAACGAATCAATTTGTCAATTTGCCCAATGGTGTGGCCAATGCGCAAACGTTCGCCGCGGTTTTCAAATGGAACGGCGGCGCGGCCTGGCAGCGCGTCTTCGATTTCGGGAACGGAACGAACAGTTACGTCTTTTTGACGCCCCTCGCCTCCACCGGCTACCCTCGCTTTACCATAACTTCCGCCGGTATCGGCGGGGAGCAGCATCTCGACGGAACCGGGGCCATGCCCGTGAATGTTTGGACCCACGTTGCCGCAACCACCGATGGCTCACGCGGAATTCTTTACGTCAACGGCGTGGCGGTGACGACCAACACATCAATGACACTGACCGCGTCGGACATCGTGCCGCAGAATGTCTGGTTTGGCCGCAGCCAATTCACCGCCGACCCTTACTTCAACGGCCAGATCAGCTCCATTCGCATCTACGGATGCGCGCTTTCGGCCAATGAAATCGTCGCGCCACAGCCGATAATTTCTGCGCCGCCGGCAAATTCATTTTATCAACCCGGCGAAATAATTCAATTTGCGGGAACGGCGACGGACTTCGCCGACTCGCCGTTGTCCGTTACCGGCCTGACCTGGACGGTTGAATTTTGCGGCACGAACTCAACCAACATTGTGGCCGGTCCATCTTCCGGAATCAGTGGCGGCAGTTTTTCGATTCCGCCAAACGGTGAGGAAGCCACGAATGGATTTTATTGCATCATGCTCGCGGCGGCCGACACGCTCGGACGCACCGCGACAAATTGCGTGGACATTTTTCCGAATCCGGCCAACACGGAGTGGACGGCGTATTATCCCTTCGCCAACGGCGCGGCGGACGCGAACGGATTTTTCAACGGCTCGCTGGTTGGCGCGACAACGTCTTCGGATTCCATTCGCGGGCCGGTTTTGAATTTGAACGGCCAGAACCAATACGTCAGTCTGCCGTCGGGCATCGGCGCGATGAGAACATTTTCCGCCTGGGTGAAATGGGGGGGTGGCAACGATTGGCAGCGCATTTTTGATTTTGGCGTCAACAACACCAGTTACGCCATGCTCACGGCCAAAGCCAACAGTGGCGAGTTGCGTTTTGAAATTACGCCCAACGGCTCTGCTGAAACACGGGATTTGGATTCGCCCAATCCATTGCCGACAAATGTGTGGACGCACGTGGCCGTGACGCTTGACGGACGGCAGGCGGTGATGTTCGTCAACGGGCAGGCGGTCGCGGTAAATTCCAGCGTCAATCTTTTGCCGTCCGACGTTGCCGGCAGCGCAAATTATTTGGGCCGCAGCCAGTTTTCGGCCGATCCTTATTTCAAGGGCCAGATGGATTCAGTGCAGATTTCTTCGGAAACTCTGCCAATTGAAGAAATCACGGCGTCAAGCATCGGTCTTTCGCGCTCGGCGGCAACAATGACTTTGAACTGGCCGGCTTGGACGAATGGGCTTGGGCTTTACGCCGCAACCACCTTGGGCGCGGGTGCCAGCTGGACATCCATTACCAATTCACCAGTTGCAACGAACGGCATCAACTTTTTGACGCTCGCGCCAACGAACAGCCAGATGTTCTTCCGGCTGCAATTCCCGTGATGATTCAATCCCTGCGATTGTGAAAATGTATTTAACCGGATCGAAGATTGTTTTTTGGGGTTGCCGCCGGTTGATTCTGGCGCTGGCGGCCCTGACCATCATCACCGTTCAGGCGCAAGCCGGCGCGGTGCTGACGATTCAGGCCGGCCAGCCCGGCGCGATCATCAGTTCCAATCTGTTCGGGATTTTCTTTGAGGAAATTAATTTTGCCGGCGAGGGCGGCCTTTACGCCGAGATGGTTCGCAACCGTTCGTTTTACACCGCGACCAATGCGAACTACTGGACGCTGGTCACGCAGGG
>Ga0116134_1000938_pt1 | contig 14896 bp, 15 predicted proteins | sample June2015DPH_19_5_FD_89737 | JGI IMG/M metagenome (GOLD analysis project Ga0116134, IMG submission 89737) | Peatland microbial communities from SPRUCE experiment site at the Marcell Experimental Forest, Minnesota, USA - June2015DPH_19_40 | ecosystem: Environmental > Terrestrial > Soil > Wetlands...
CCGCCTCAGCGAACTGCTGCACAGCGGCGCGCTCGAGCAAGGGCGCAAGCTCAAGACGCAGAGCTCGGCCCGCTACTTCGAGCCCTCGGCCATGGTGGCCTTTGCCCGTTTCAGCTTCATGATCCGGCGGATATTTTTCCGTCTCATGCACGACGATCTCAACGCCATCCATGACGGCTTGCGCGAACTCGAGCGCCGCGGCGTCACCACCATCGATTGCCGCCGCGCCCAGTTCTCCGCCGAGGAACCGACCGTGCGTCTACGCATGATCTGCCAGTCCTGGAAAGTCATGTTTCACGCCGAATACTCCTCGGGCCAGCCGTTGCGCATGCTGGTCGATCTCCGAGCGTCCGTCGACGACGCCCTCCAGAACGTGGCTCACAAAAATCCGCTCGCCGCGACCGCCGCCGCTCCCGGAACATCGGGCGGCGGAAAACAGAAGTAATAAGTTCGGAATCGGAAAGCAACGATAAGCATGAATCGCCCGACCATCCTGATCCTTGCCAGCGACCCCGCCTTCTCGCGGGAGATTAAAGCGTATTGGCCCCAGGATCCCACTTCCCATTCCCAGGGTCCGGAATTTGCCCCGGAATTCATCGTGCTCGACGAAGGCTTTTCTCGCGACCTCAAGGGCAGTCACTACGACCTCGCCATTGCCGACGCCTCTTCGGTTGAAAAGAACAAAGACGGCAGGCAAGACAAAAACGATAAGGACGATAGAAACGACAGGAAAGATAGGAACGACAAGAACGATCGGAATAAAGCCCTGAAGCAGTCCCTCGCCGCCGCCGGCAAGCCTGCCATCATAGTTCTCTCCGAAGTTCACTCCGATCCCACGCTCGATTTCTATAAACTCCACGGGGCCGTTCTCGAGTTGCGTCGCGAACCCGGACTCTGGCCGGCGGTCGCGGGCCTCGTCGGACGCGAAATTCTGCGCCGCAGCCTAGCCGAGTCCTGCGCCCGGGAAGCCGAAAAAATTTGCGCCGCCGCCCAAGCCGAGGCCACTCTCGGACGCTACATGGTCGAGATGCGGACGAACGTCAACAACGCTCTTACCACCGTGCTCGGCAACGCCGAACTTCTGGTCCTCGAGCCCGGACTGCCCGCCACCGTGCTGGCGCAAGCCGATACCATCCGCAACATGGCGCTGCGGCTGCACGAAGTCTTTCAGCGTTTCTCTTCCATCGAAAAAGAACTCAGCGTCGCCGCTCGCGAGTCCAACAAAAGAGCCGCCCACGCCGGCGGCTGACACTGCGCTGGGCGCCGCTTGGCCCGGCTCACACAACGGTTCTGAACAGCGAACCGACGCCCGCGGTCAGCGCCATGGCGAGCGCACCCCAGAACGTCACGCGGATCGCGCCCATCGTCACGCCGGCGCCACCCGCGCGGGCCGCCAACCCGCCCAGCAGCGCGAGGAACAGCAGTGAAGTTCCAGAGACAAGAGGAATCAAAACCGCCACCGGGGCCAGCGCAGTGACCAGGAGAGGCATGGCGGCTCCAACCGCGAAGGCGGCAGCCGATGCCAATGCAGCCTGAATCGGGCGCGCGCGGAAAGTTTCGGAGATGCCGAGTTCGTCGCGGGCGTGCGCGCCGAGCGCGTCATGGTCCATCAACTGCTCGGCCACTTCTTTCGCGAGCGCAGGTTTGAGCCCGCGACCGACGTAGATGGCCATGAGTTCCTTGTGTTCGCCCATGTCGTCTGTTTTAAGTTCCGCGCGCTCCAGCACCAGGTCTGCCTTTTCCGTGTCGGCCTGGGAGTGGACAGAAACATACTCTCCGGCAGCCATCGACATCGACCCAGCCACCAGGCCGGCGACTCCCGCAACCAACACGTTGCTGTGAGTTGCGTGCGCCGCTGCGACCCCAAGCACCAGGCTTGCGGTTGAAAGGATGCCGTCGTTTGCGCCCAACACCGCCGCGCGCAGCCAGCCGGTGCGTCCGGTGCGGTGTCGTTCCCTGTGGCGTGCAAACATTCTTGAGGCTTTCTTGATCCGGCGGCCGCCAGAACCGCGAAGACAAACCGGCGCTGCGTTCGGCAGACTGACATTTTGACGCTAGCGAAAGACCATGGCTGCGCGAGTAAGTTAAGAGTTTCGCAAGTGAGCCCTGAAAATGCTCATGACTGCCTCGGTGCGCGGAGTGTCAGCTCACACACTCGTTACCGGGTTGCGTCAGCAGCGTGCTCTCGCGTAACAGATGCGCGATGTGTACCTGAATATGTTGTGGCAGGCGCCGATAGGACTCCCGCAATTCCGCCAGAAGTTTCCCCGCGGCTTGAATGTCTCCATCCATGGCATCCACCTGTTCCGGGCCGGCCAATACTTGCGGGCCGTCCTCAATAAGTTCCTTGGAATGAGCCAAAGTTCCGGCGCCGACTACCCGCGCTGCGGGAAAGTTCTCGTTACGCCGCTTGACGAAAGTACAGCCGAAGCTTCTCCGTAATTATCGAAGTGCAGCAGGGCAAAAGCTGTTCAAAAATGAACAGCGGGCATCCCTGCTTTCGCAGTCATGGCAATCACTACTGTGGTTTCGGTGTGGCCGCCGCTACAGCCTGAACCGGCTCGTCTGGGGCTGTTTTGGATGCGATACCTGCCGGCGTTAACTTGTTAGGGGGAATCTCGGTCCCGGCTGGATAAATGAAAATCTGCACCATGCCCCAGCCGGCATCCGGCTTCGTGCCCGTAGCCTGCTTGCCCATCCCCAGAGTTTTGAGCTGGCTATCATCGAATCCGAAGTTCTCGACCAGATACTCGCGCACCACCATGGCTCGGGCTTCCGTCAGTACCAGGTCCTTTTGGCTATCGCCTTCCATGCCCGCGGACGCCACGATTACCGCAAATCCAAACTGATTATTCGCCAGGAACTCGCCGCCCGCATTTAGAGACTTCTGATTCTTCAGCTTGGCCGAATCCTGCTTATCGAAAAGCTGCTGCGCGGAATAGGTAAACTCCTTTGTCGGTGTGCCTTGCGGCAGCCGTTCGATCTCATTTTTTGCCAGCTCGCCGGAATCTTCGTAGCCGCGGCTCTTGAAAAACCCCCGCATGAAGAAGTTGTGCTTCATGGCTTCCATATTCTCCTGGAAGTCGGTAACCCCTGCCTGCGCTTGGAGCATTGTGTCATGCATGGTGCTCGTCGTCTGTTCGAGGTTGGTATAGAGCTGTTTGTCGTTGACCAGAGCTCCGGCGGTCCCCTGACCAGCATCGATCTTGGCGCTGATCGACTGTAGATTCGCCGTCGCCCGAGTGGTGTTCGCAATGGCTTGCTGGCTGCTATCCAGAAGGCCGCTCGTCTTTTGCAGCAGGTCTGACATTTCGAGTGGCGGCTGGCTGGCGATCATATCGCCATTCCGCACATCTGCTTTCCCGGCGGATCCGAACGAGATCGCCAGATACTGGTTGCCCAACAACCCTTCGGTTTCGATGGTGGCCACGGAGTCTTGCTTGATGATCTCGTGCGTCGACTTGCCGACCTCTATGACTACCGTGACCTTTTCGCCCGGATGGTGGGGCAACACGATGCTGCTCACCGTTCCGCTGTGAACCCCACCCACCCGCACATCGGCTCCCGCGTCCAGGCCCGCCACATTGTCGAACTGCGCCTTCAATTGATACGTCGAGCTGAAGAGATACTGCTTGCTTCCGATGATGAAGACACCGGCCACCAGTATTGCCAGTGTCACAACGATGAAAGCTCCTAACCGCGCCGCCCTCGACATATATCCTCCTACGAATACCTTAAGAATTCCCTGACAAACCCGTCGTCACTTTTCTGCAGTTCTTCAAAGCTGCCTTCGATCACCACATTTCCCTCATTGAGCAGGGCGAGACGGTCGGCAATCGTCTTGGCGCTGTGCAGATCGTGCGTCACCACAATGGATGCCATGTGATGTTCCGCCTGAAGCTTGAGAACCAGATCATTGATCTCCGCCGAACTGATGGGATCGAGACCAGCGGTGGGCTCGTCGAGCAGCAGAATATCCGGCTCCAACGCCAGCGCACGCGCTAGCCCCACTCGTTTCTGCATACCGCCCGATATATCCGAAGGCATTTTCTCCAGGGCGCCTTCCATCCCCACTTCCTCCAGTAGTTGCCGCACCCGGTCGCTCTGCTCAGATTTCGACATCTCCTTCTTATGGTGCTGCAGTGGAAACGCCACGTTTTGCTCGACGGTCAGCGAATCGTAAAGCGCGGCGTGCTGAAACAGAAAACCCATCTTCGTTCTTATTTCGCCGAGCTGGTCGAGAGCCAGGCCGTCGATATCTTGACCGTGGATGCGAACCGATCCCAAGTCAGGCTTCTCCAGGCCGATGATGAGCCTCAGCAAAACGCTCTTGCCCGTACCGCTGCGCCCCAGCACCGCCAGGGTCTCGCCGCGGCTGACGGTCAGGCTGATCCCGTTCAAGACCTTTTGAGTTCCAAAGGACTTATGTAAGTCCTCGACGGCGATAACTGACGCACCGCCTTCTTGCTCTGCTTCTCTTGGCTTCACCGCAACTTGATCCATGGTGTCCATACTAGTTTAACGAGCTGCTTAGTCGACCTTCACGCGAAAATGTTCACGGGAAAAATATAAGAATGAGTTTCACCAGTACGACATCGGCCAAAATCACGAACAGCGAGGACAACACTACCGAGCTCGTAGCCGCACGGCCCACGCCCGCGGCGCCTCCCCTTGTCCGCATGCCCTGAAAACACGCGATCAGCCCAATGATCAGGCCAAACACCATGGTCTTGAACGTGGGTGGCAGGAAATCGTTGAAATCGGCGCCCTTGAAACCGCTCGTAATGAACTGGTGAAAGGAGAGCGGCTCAGCCAGTGCCTGCGCAACCCAGCCCATTATCAAACCGCAAAAGTCGGCAGCGAGGGTCAGGAGGGGCAGCATGAGAATGCAAGCCAGGATGCGGGGAACCGCTAGCAGCTTATAAGGATTTACCGCAGACGCCTCGATGGCATCGATCTGCTCCGTCACTTTCATCGACGCCAGCTCCGCGCCAATGCCAGCGCCTACTCGGCCACTCACCACCAGACCGGTGATGATGGGGCCGGTTTCGTGAATAACGGAGAACACGATAGCGGCAGGAAGCAGCGACTTAGCCCCAAATCGCGTCAGGCTGTAACGAGCTTCCAAAGAAAGTACCACCCCGATGGCGGCGCCAGCCAAGGCCACCAGAGGCAGGGACATGGATCCAATCTCGTCGAGTTGTAAAAACAATTCACGAAATTCAAACGGCGGCGTCACGGCAGCGCGCACAACCCGCCAGAAAAATATGCCCAGATCGCCGAACCACTCGAAAAACCTGTTGATCAGGCCCAGGGAGGAGCTCACCAGGGTGGACATAAATGATGCCCGCGGCCCGGGAAGCGGAGAGTCTATACCCGCGACCGCACTGGATCTCCGGTCGATCACGGCTTTGAACCCGGATCGGGCGCTCCGTGTGTATCGTTGAGGTGCATGCGGGTAAGCAACGAGTGGGGTCCGCTATACAGAAATTCCAGGGAGATGTTTGCGCCTACATACCCCAGCAAGCTGTAGTTGCCCATGCGGAATGCATCCTTGTAATCGTAGCGGCCGGGATACCAGCCATAAACGGCGGTCATGGTGCCGGCATAAGGAGAAACCAGATCAGGAAAAGAAAAGACGCGATGGCCATCGACGCCGCGACGTGCGGTAAAAGTGGAAAGCACGGCATGGCGCAGCCGCGGAAACACACCTTTGCACTCACAGCGGTAATACAGCGTATCTTCGTGGAAGGCTTCCGAGAGTGCATAGCGTGTCGTCGTAGTTACCGCTGCGATGCCAAAGTCGGACCCGATTCGCTTGCCATAACCCTCCGCGCCTTGTCTCCACTCCGGCGGAGTATTCTGCATCTGGTTAATGCCAGCAGCTATTCCGGCGCCGACAATGGGATAGGGACCGAACGCATCGAAGAGGTAGTTGTGGAGCATTGTTTTTTCTGTCGGATGCACGTACGTCAGATCCAGTAGCGGGGGCGCCGTACTTACTGACGTGCCAGCAGCGCTGGAAGAGTCTCCCGAATCAACCAGGGATTGCGCCTTGGCCAGCGTTGATAGCGCTGCTAAACCGCCGAATGCCAGCAGCAAGAGGATAAACCAGCGCATCTTCATATCGAGATTCTCCTTGGTCAACCTAAGATCCAGCTCTATACGGCAAGTGGGCAGGTTCCATGGTCGCACTGGCATGCAATCTCGACATCCTTGGATCCCGCTTCCTTACAGGTTTGGCTGCAGTATCTGTCGCCAGGTTTCACCTGGCACCGGCATGGCAGGTGCGCACACTTAGTCTCATTTGTCGTCGTCATTGTTCTTCTTTTCCGAACCTTGGTCTTGGGTTCTGATCTACCTTCGTTTCAGCATCCAGCCGGCCAATGTTCCTGCGACGAACGCTACCGCAAACGTCGCCGCCACCGTTAGCACTGGGTGGCGCTCGATGCGCTGAGTCGTGTCGTCCAAGAACTCTTCGGCAGCATCGCCGCTTTGCTTTACCGCACGCCTCACGACTCCCACGCCATCCTCGATGGCATCAGCAACCGCACAGGTTGCACGAGAAGCCTGCTGAGCTGTTTCGGCGATGTGTTCCGCCGTTCTCTCCACTACGGTTTGTGACATGGTGCCCTCCGGTGTGTTTTACGAGTCAAGGTTGATACTTTACCGCGCCTTTACGCTACTTCTTTTCTTTCAGCACTCGCTGGCACCTGCACCAGTTCCTCAAATAGAGAGCGGTAATGAATCATCGCCGTTCTCAGTTCTTCGGTAGTGGCTTCGTTCTTGCCAACCCGCAGCGCAATCTCATGCGCCGACCGGTAGTTCTCCACCACTCGGGGATGGTCGACAGAAATATCGGCCGCGCGTTGATCGAAATCGGATACGGGATAGCCACGAGTTTTCATTAAAGAGGACACCAGATCATCCGCTTCTGCGACCGCCCCCTTTGGGGAATCGACAAAACGAGACTGTACGGCCTCCCATCGTTTCAGGAAACGGTCGCGCTCCACCGGGTCAAGATCGCGAATGTTGAGCTTTTCAACCCGCTTCTCGCGGTCCTCTAATTTCGCTTGTGCCTTTCGTTCGGACCCATGCTTCAGCACCGCCCGATCGTACTCGGGCCCAAACTTTTGCCGCAGGTTTGCAGTCGTACTCCTGCGCTTTCGCACATACAGCCAAGCCAGCGCTGCGATGAGCACAACCACCACGGCGGCGAGCGCGATCAGCTTCGGATCCAGCAGATTCAGATTCATTGAAACCTCCTACATCACAGAATGTTCACAAAACCAGATTGGTTCACGAAGTTCCCTCCAGAGTCAGAAACCCCGGTAATCGCCAGTATCGAACTTTTGACGTCGGAAGACTGGTCAGAATTGATCGTTTTGCAGGATCTCGTGGTGAAAAGTCGGGTCCGGAGCGGTGTACGAGGGACACGTCTACCGACAAGGGCTGCCAGTTTAGGGTTGAAGAGCGGAGGCTCACTTTCGCCAGGGGCCGTTATTCGGAAGGATCTCTTTGACGGGTGGCCTTCACACCCGAGAGAATTCCAATGCCCAAGAGCACGATCGCGCCCACTGCAATCCAGTGCGCGGGCATATGCATCAGGTGCGCGCCGTAAATAAGTCCTAAGATCAGGATGGCAAACCCAATCGCGTAAATTCCGAACGACATAGTATCTCCTTGTATCTCCTTCTGTAGAGACGGGGTTTGCCCCGTCTCCGGAGACGCGGCAAGCCGCGTCTCTACGGGAAATCAGACGCCCCTTTTGGGGGCTCCGCTGCTCTTACTGCGATGAAGTGGCTTTCTGATTCTTAACCTGCAGATCGTTCACCACCTGCAGAACGTTCGGCACTCCCGTAGCCACCTGCTCGGCGAGCGCCCGCTTGGCCTGCGAATTCACTTCTCCGGTCAGCGTGACCACCCCGCTCTTTACTGCGTATTTCACGTGCTCGTGCAGCTTGTTCTGGATCAAAGCCGCGTCCAGATTCTGCTCGATGCCTTTGTCCAGATCGGAGTTCACCGCCTTGGCATCCTTTTCTCCGCCCGCAGGAATCACCGCAATCTGATTCGCGACCACCTGCGTGCCCGCCAGGGACTTGGCCAGTGATTCGGCTTGCGCCTTGTCGCTGTCACTGCCGACTTGTCCGCTGAGGGTCACGATGCCCTTCTCGCGATCCTGGCTGACGGCGACGCTTTTCAAGCCTGCTTGATCGAGCGACTTGCGAATACTGTCGGCAACATCGGGGGATTTTACCGGTCCCGAGCATCCCGCCAGAATCCCGGCGGCAAGCAGCGTGAGCAGAGCTACTGTTAATCTGAGCTTTTTCATATTCCTCCCTTTCCTCCTTTGATTGATGTGACGAATTCGAGATGAAATCTCAATCCGTGATGAAGCAACGGCGAGCGCATGACTTGCCTTGAGCCGGGGCCATTTCGTTATCCCAATGGAGGATCAATCGCGGATGGTCCCAGCCCAAATCTTAATCACCGGGAGAAGGTGTTTCTGTGCAGAAAGGAACACATTGGCGTGCTGCGAGGTTTTTTGAAAGAGGATAAGGGCTGCTCCGCGGTCAGAGAGAAATCCAAGCGGGAGACGCTGGAACCCCACCCCGCATCTCGGCGATGGCCTGGCGGGTCTATTTCTAAAAAGGGAAGGGCACAGCCGGATCGTCCCGGCTGTGCCCCTTTTCCCGGTTACTGGCTACTTCTTTTTGGTGGTTTTCGCCACGGCTTTTTTCGCCGCGGGTAGACCGGTTAGCGACCCCTGCTGCTCGATAGGTCCAAGGAATAGATCGGTCGTAGCATCTACGCCCACCCATATCAACTGCCCGCCACTAGCCTGATAGATGACCGCGTTCTCAGTAAACGCCGTGGCACCTGGGACACTGATGAGAAGCGGGATTGTATAGCGCCCAGCGGTTACTCCGTCAGGCGTTGCAGTCCCGGCGAACGGAACCGCGGTATTGAACGTGGCGTCGCCGGTGAAGAAGGTGAACGGATCACTGACGAGTCCGGTCCCGGTCAAAGCAAGGCTCGCAACCGCTCCCTGCCCGACAAAGTCGAACTCCCCGAAGGGATTGAAATCCTGCCCTCCAAAGGCATAGGGGCCCGTGAAGCTGGTAGTTGCGGGGTCCGTTTGCGGAGTCAGAACTCCGGTGCCCAGGAGACCCGAATCCAAGTCGACAATAAGACCGCCTCCTATTGCTGATCCGATAGCTGTGTTATTCGGATCATTCAGGTTGAGCTGTGGATCCGTCATATAGATCCCCAGGTTGACGATGCCATCCAAGGACGTCGTCGCGGTTCCATACCCACTGGGCAAGATGGAATAGACGCTGCCTGCGAGAGAGACGTCGTCATTGACAACGCCCTCCTCATTGGCATCCCCGATACCCCCAAACGAGCCGTTCCCTGTGGTCGTTAGGACGCCTGCCGCAGCGTAGGGGAATCCCCACGCGTTGGCCTGAATCCCAAATATGGAGGTTGCGAGCGATGCGTTGCTGAAGGCGCCAGCGCTTGCGCCCTGGCCGAACGCCGATCCAACGCCCGCGTCGCCAAGATCGGGATCCACGCCAATGAACCGCATAACTTCCGGACCAACGGTGTAGTAGACGAGCGTGGTTGCTAGAGGGGTGCCGGTGACAGTACCCCGGCCGAATGCATCGGGCGCTGTGCTCGTCCCGGTGAAAGGCGTGTCTAGCGTCTTAGTTCCATTATCATCCACGTCGTAAACACCAGATACGGCGTTGCTGCTGACCGAGAATATACCTCCGAACACCTCCGGATTATAGCCGGTGTCCGTTCCAGAATAGGTAAAGGCATAGTCCGTGTTGGTCCCGCTCGATGGAGTCTGCAAGTCCAGGCTTCCACTGGATGTTGCCGAGCCATCGAACTGAACGATGAGCGCGTGGTTGGCGTTCACAAACTGGACGCCAAGGGTTTCGGTCCCTGCCACGCCCACATTCGGGTTGTTCGTGACCAGCGTGAGTGTACCTTGCCCGGTTGTAGCACTCACCGTCAGCGTTCCACTCGTGATTGTGTCAGGGGTGGGTTCGTTAGGTGACGTGTTTCCATCACCGTCGTTATAGTCTTGTTCTCCCGCCGTGACGGTGCCATCCGTGCCGATGGTCACCGACCCTGCGAGGGTGTAGAAATTCGGACCAACCGGCACCGGGTTTGTGACTTCCAGCCCACTCAGATAGAAGACGTAGCTGAACGAAGTGGGAGCCGTCGTGTTCGTCAGATTGAAGTTGGCTGGCGTCGCCGCTTTTGCAACCGTAGCCGCCACCACATAAGAGCCGGTGGTTGCATTCGCCGTGAACACCGAAGAAGTAGCGTTGCCGTTCACGTCTGTCGTATCCGTTTCCGTGTTCGTTGAGGTCGACGCGAATGTGCCGCTTTGTCCCGTCGTCGGAGCCGTGAACGTCACCGACGCGCCTTGGGTCGCCACTCCGCCCGTCGTTACTGTCGCTACCAGCGGCGCCGCAAACGCCGTGCTGACCACCGCGCTTTGCGGTGTTCCGCTCAACGCCGTGATGCCTACGGCCGTCCCGCCCACTGTATTTGTCTCTTCAAACGTGGCCGACGGCGTCACTCCTGTAACCGCAGCCGTCACGTCATAAGGTCCGCCGACTAACCCATTCGCCGTGAATACCGAAGAGGTAGCCACGCCACTCGCGTTGGTCATATCCGTTTCCGTGTTCGTTCCATTCGCGAAGGTGCCGCTCACTCCCGACGCCGGAGCCGTGAACACCACCGACACGCCAGGCGCCGGGACCGAGTTGGCGCCCAACACCGTTGCCACCAGCGGATTTGCAAACGCGGTGAGCACGAATGCGCTTTGCCCGCCTCCGCTCGTCGCCGTGATCGATGTCGGTGTCACCGCCACGTTCGTCAGACTGAAGTTGGCCCCCTGTGCCACTCCTGGAATCGTAGCCGTCACCGTATAGGCTCCGGCAAATGTATTCGCTGTGAACATCGAAGAGGTGGCCAAGCCGTTCGCGTTTGTCACATCCGTTTCGGTTTGCGTCGAGTTTGACGCGAAAGTGCCGCTCGCTACCGTCGCCGGGACCGTGAACGCCGGAGCCGTGAACGTCACCGACACGCCGCTCACCGGCGCTCCGCCCGCCGTCACCACCGCTACCAGCGGCGCTGCAAACGCCACGTCGACCGTCGCGCTTTGCGGACTTCCGGTCGACACGGCGATCGATTGTGCCGGCGGCTTGGAGCTCGAATTATTACAGCCCGGCAGGAAAACTACAGCCAGGAAAATCAAGGCCAGAATGCTTGCGTAAGTTTTGCGGTTCATAGTCCCTCCCCTGCCGATTTGCGGCTTGCACGCTCACGTGCCTGCGGCGATACCGGTATCCCGTGCTCGTTCCGGATCGTATACACCTCTCCGCCCGCTTTCACGGTGCGGGCCAGGAAAACTTGTTTGTCCTTAATCGTCTTCATGACGCCGGTTATCTCAATTTGCTGGCCGGGGGCGACCTTGACGGCGCCTTTGCCTTGTAAACCGAACCTCCCCAAACTTGCGTCCACCGGACCGGAGGGAGTTGCGAGCAGAAGGTGCGGACCCATAATCATTCCCGCTGTGGGCTTCGTGAGTACACTCGACACCGTTCCACTGAGTGTGACTTCCTTGGCGACGTCGTAGCTGAATGGCCCCGCGGTCCTTGTCTCGGCCGCTGTCTGCGCTTGCGCCAGCGGTAGAAGTGAGATCAAGGACAGGAGGGCTAAGGCGCATAATCCTGCGAATAGCCGTTTCATCAGTTGCCTCCAGGTTGAGTTTTAATTCGGAATTGTCATCCTACCGCTTTTACTGCCCTACATACAACGAAATTTTTTGCAGTAATTTTTTACTAAAGCACCCTACAACCGCGCCCATTGGATGTCTGGTCAAAATTGCACAGTATGAAGTCAGTTAGAAGGAACCCCTTGCGATTCGGTCCCCGGCGGGTTATCTGAAGAGCCTATCCAAACCCGGTTCAATGGCGGAGAAACAAGGGCGTGGAGTATCCCGGAACCTACATTGACATGAGCAATTCGAATTACGGTTTCCTGCGGACGAAATGAGCCTTACAAACGGCGGTGGCCTTGGCTTTCGCATCCATCTTGCTAGCGATGGACTTTGACCTAGGTCTGTCCCACCCCGAAAAGCTCACGCAAACAGAAATTCCTTAGTCCGAAGTTCCTTGATCGTATCCCGCAGCTTGGCCGCTTTCTCAAATTCAAAACGCTTGGCCGCCTCTCGCATATCGCTCTCTAACTTCGCAACGTAAGCGTCCAGTTCTTCCTGCGATTTCACATCCGGAACGCCTTCGGCTTCGGGTCCGGTCAGGTCGGTGTAGTCGGCGCCGACGATGGCGACGAGCGTCATGTCGAGCGGACGAATAATGGATTCGGGCGTGATTCTGTTCTCTTCGTTATAGGACTGCTGGATGGCGCGCCGCCGGTTGGTTTCGTCGAGCGCCTTTTTCATGGAGTCGGTCATGCGATCCGCATAGAGAATTGCCCGGCCGTTCAGGTTGCGGGCGCAGCGTCCAATGGTCTGGATCAGCGAACCAGCGGAGCGCAGGAAGCCTTCTTTATCGGCGTCGAGAATCGCCACCAGCGACACCTCCGGGAGGTCGAGGCCTTCGCGCAGAAGATTGATGCCGATCAATACATCGAACTCGCCTTTGCGCAGGTCGCGCAGAATCTTCACCCGCTCCAGGGTTTCGATTTCGGAGTGCATGTAGCGGCACTTCACGCCAACTTCGCTGTAATACTCGGCTAAGTCCTCGGACATGCGCTTGGTCAGCGTGGTCACCAGCACGCGCTCGTTGCGGGCGACGCGGTCGCGGATCATGTGCAGCAGGTCGTCGATCTGTCCTTTGACGGGACGTATCTCGACCGGCGGGTCGATCAATCCAGTGGGGCGGATGATCTGTTCGACGACCACGCCCGCCGACTTAGTAAGTTCGTAGGGGCCGGGCGTAGCGGAGACGTAGACGATCTGGTTGGTGCGATGCTCGAACTCCTCAAAGGTGAGCGGACGGTTATCGAGCGCCGAGGGCATGCGGAATCCGTATTCGACCAGTGTCTGCTTGCGCGAGCGGTCGCCGTGATACATGCCGTGAAGTTGCGGCACGGTCTGGTGCGACTCGTCGATGAACATGAGAAAGTCGCGCGGAAAATAGTCGAGCAGCGTGGGCGGCGGCTCGCCCGGAAGGCGTCCGGTGAAATGGCGCGAGTAGTTTTCGATGCCGTGGCAGTAACCCATGGCCTTGATCATTTCCAGGTCGTACATCACGCGCTGATGGATGCGCTGCGATTCGACCAGCCGTCCTTGCTTCTCGAGTTCCGCTTCCCACCACGCCAGTTCGGTCCTTATAGAAGCCACGGCGGAAGCGCGGGTTTCTTCCTTCATGACGTAATGCGTCTTGGGATAAATCGGCAGTCGCATGTAACGCTGCTTGACCGTCCCAAACAGAGGGTCGATCTGCGAGAGTGATTCAATCTCATCGCCAAACATTTCCACGCGATAAGCATTGTCGTCATAAGTGGGATAAATTTCGATAACATCCCCGCGCACGCGAAACGTCCCGCGGCGAAAATCCCCTTCAGTGCGCTCGTAAAGAATATCAACCAGCTTGCGCGTAATGTCCGATCGCTTAATCTTCTGTCCCTTTTCTAGAAACAGCATCATGCCGTAATAAGCTTCCGGCGAGCCCAGCCCATAAATGCAACTCACCGAAGCCACAATCAAACAATCGCGCCGCTCAAAAAGCGACCGAGTAGCCGAGAGCCGCAACTTGTCCAACTCGTCATTGATGGTCGCTTCCTTCTCAATATAAAGATCCGCCGCAGGCACATAAGCCTCCGGTTGATAAAAGTCGTAGTAGGAGACGAAGTACTCCACGGCGTTGTTTGGGAAAAAGCTCTTGAACTCGTGGTAGAGCTGGGCGGCCAGGGTTTTGTTGTGGGCCATGACCAGGGCGGGGCGGTTGGCGGCCTCGATCACCTTGGCAGCGGTGAAGGTCTTGCCCGATCCGGTGACTCCGAGCAGGACCTGATGCTGCTCGCGATCGAAGACGCCGCGGGTGAGGGCGGCGATGGCTTGTGCCTGGTCGCCTTGGGGCTGGTAGTTGCTTACGAGCTTGAAGTCCACAGCTCATTATAGGGGAGGAGCGAGGGTTGTCTGCGGATGTACTTCCGTGTAAATCATGCTCGTTGGCAGGCCGGTAGCCCGGAAGTTTGTACTAAGTGATTCACCTTAGATACTGAGCAAAACTGCTCAACTTCTCTACCCGCAATCTGACTGTAGTGACTATAGTAACCGCCATTTCCCAGCAAAAAAACGCGTCGGCAGGGTTTTCATACTTAGTTAACACCTCGGAGGGTGGTTTGGCCGCGTGAATGCAAAATGAGAAGCAAAGACCCGAATTCCAGATGTGCCGAGGGGGCTTGGTTTCCGCGCCACTTGTCGTGACCGGCGTCGCATCGGCGAGGTGAAGTGATTTATGGAAGAGCAGTTCAACCAAATGGGACCACGGGAACGGCAGATCATCGATCTGCTGCTCCAGGGGTGTGACAACTCGGAAATCGCCCACGATCTGAACATTGCCGAGCGTACGGTGAAGGCGCATTTCAACCGCCTGTTTCTGCGTTTCGGAATCAAGGGCGGCATCAAGCGGGTTAAGCTCGCGACTTTACTTTATAGGAGGCAATTATGGATAGAGAGACAGCAAACCCCACCGGGCCCAGCGAACGCGAACAGCTCATCATTCAACGCGTAGCCGAGGGCTGCAAGAACCGGGAGATAGCCGATTCGATCGGGACCACCGAGCACGTGGTGAAAAACTACTTGCGAGTGATCTACGACAAGCTGGGATTGTGGAACCGGGTCGAG
>Ga0116134_1000942_pt1 | contig 14862 bp, 12 predicted proteins | sample June2015DPH_19_5_FD_89737 | JGI IMG/M metagenome (GOLD analysis project Ga0116134, IMG submission 89737) | Peatland microbial communities from SPRUCE experiment site at the Marcell Experimental Forest, Minnesota, USA - June2015DPH_19_40 | ecosystem: Environmental > Terrestrial > Soil > Wetlands...
ACCGGACGCTGCGCATCGTTTCCTGCGCCCACCAGCGATTCGGCAGCGTTCGCGCGGTGATCCAATCGTACTTGTTCCGCAGCGAGCAAGACATCAACGCCTTCAACGCCGCCGGAATTCCGGTCCGGCTGGTGAAAGGGGCCTATCGCGAACCGGCCACCATCGCATGGCCAAAGAAGCGCGACGTCGATGCCAGCTTTCTGCGGCTGGCCCGGCAATTGCTCGAAGGCGGAACGAACCCGGCCATCGCCAGTCACGACGAATCGATCATCGACGATACCGTCGGCTGGGTGCGCAGTCACAACATCGACCCCGGCCGCTTCGAGTTTCAGATGCTCTACGGCATCCGGCGCGATCTGCAACGCCAGCTTGCGGCCCAGGGTTTCCGCGTACGTCTCTATGTCCCTTATGGCGACGCGTGGTACCCCTATTTCATGCGCCGCCTGGCCGAGCGGCCCGCCAACGTGATCTTCCTGGCTCGTAATTTACTGCGGGCGTGAGGCGGATTTCCACAGATTCAAGCCTCTGCCCCAAAACATTCCGGGAACTCCGTGGCGTCCGTTTGAATCCAACATGGCATGAAGTACTGGGCGTATCTGGGCGCCAAGCTGGCGGTCGCGGCCGTCTTTCTGTACGGACTCTGGCACCTGATTGTTGTCCTGCTTCCGACGTTCGATTCCATGGAGTCCCAGCCGTTCGTCGAGTACCTCATCACCGTGATTCTTTTCCCGCTTCTTTGCTTCGCCATTCTTCTGCTCATCATTCGCGACCAGTTCCTGCGCTGCCGAACCTGCGGGCGCCGCATGCGTATGCCTCTCGAAAAGGGATCGTTCTCACACCTGTTCATGCGAGGGCGGCCACGGCTGGAGTACATCTGCATTTACGGTCACGGCACTTTGAAGGTACCCGAAGAGCGCATCAGCGGCTCCGGCGCATCGGATTGGCAACCCCACAGCGACGACATCTGGAAAGAACTGGAACACTCCACGCGGGAGCAGTAAAGCCCTCCGTGCGAGAATAAGACCAGAGTGCCGGTAAAAGTACAAGTACCCAGGCGCGCACTCCTGGTTCGATTCGTCCTGAGTCCCTGGGGAAAGGCCTTCCTCGCCACCTTCCTGGTCCTCTTCGCTGCCTCTGTTCTCGTATTTTCCTGGTTCTGGGTCAAGTACGCGCGGCTCATTGACCAGAAACTGACGGCTGGACCCTTTGCCACCACATCGATGCTGTTCGCGACGCCTCAGTCTATCGGGGTGGGCGAGCAGACCAGTGTAACGGAGATCGCGGCGGAGCTGCGGCGAAGCGGCTATTCGGAATCCGAAAAGGACCGCCTCGGCTACTACACCGTCAAACCCGGCGAAATCGATATCTACCCTGGACCCGATTCCTATTTTGAGCCCGAGGGCGGTGTCATCAAATTCAACGACGGCCGGATTTCGCAGATCGTCAGCCTGCGGGACAATACCGATCGAACCGAATACCTGCTGGAACCCGAGCTGATCTCAAATCTGTTCGACAAGAACCGCGAAAAACGGCGTCTGGTGAAGTATGCCGACGTTCCCGACGTGCTTCGGAATGCCATCATCTCAGCCGAGGACAAGCGTTTCTTCCAGCACTCCGGGTTCGACCCGATCCGCATCGTCAAGTCCGCGTGGGTCGATTTCAGGGAGGGCCGCCGGTCAGAGGGCGCATCCACGCTGACGCAACAAGTGGCGCGCATGTTTTGGCTGGATAACCGCAAAACCATAACGCGCAAATTGGCCGAGATCATGATCAGCGTGCAGCTCGAGCAGCGGCTGACCAAGGAACAGATCTTCGAGTACTACATGAACCAGGTGGACCTGGGCCATCGCGGCAGTTTCGATATCCGCGGTGTGGGCGAGGCCGCACAGGCGTACTTCGGCAAAGGCGTGGATAAGCTGACGTTACCGGAAGCCGCACTGCTGGCAGGTCTGATTCAGCACCCCAGCTATATCAACCCTTACCGCTGGCCGGATCGCGCCATAGCGCGCCGCAATATCGTTCTCACGATGATGCGCGAGAACGGTTTCATCGGCGAGCAGCAGTACCAGGATGCACAGGGCGCGCCGCTCGTGCTGACGCACAGCGGCATGGAGAGTACCGACGCGCCGTACTTCGTCGACATCGTGAACGACACGCTGCAGGATCAATTCGAGGGCCGCGATTTCCAGACCAAGCCCTATCGTGTCTACACCACGCTCGATTTGCAGTTGCAGCGCGACGCCGCCGAGTCCGTCCGGCTGGGAATGGCCGAAGTGGACAAGCTTGTCGCGGGCCGCCGCAAGCGCGACCCGACTTATCCGGAGCCGCAGGGCGCGCTGATTGCGCTGGATCCACATACCGGTGAGATCCGGGCCTTCGTGGGCGGCCGCAACTACGGCGCCAGCCAGCTCGATCATCTGGTGGCCAAGCGCCAGCCCGGATCGTCGTTCAAGCCGTTCGTTTATGCCACCGCTCTGGATTCAGCGATCAATGGCGGGCAGCCGCTGATCACGCCGGTGTCGCTGCTCAACGACACGCCCACCACTTTCTGGTTCGACAACAAACCGTACGAGCCGAGCAACTTCAAGAAGGAGTTCATGGGCACGGTGACGTTGCGGACCGCTCTCGCGCACTCGCTGAACGTGGCTACGGTGCAGCTTGCCGAAGAGGTGGGTTACGGCAACGTCGTGAATCTGGCGCGGCGCGCCGGAATGAACATGGATATCCATGCCACGCCCGCGGTCGCGCTGGGTGCATATGAAGTCACCCCGCTGGAGATCGCCGGAGCGTACACCATTTTCGCCAACGGCGGAGTGTATGTGAAACCGGGCTTTCTCAGCAGCGTGCGCGATCAGGACGGCGCGGAGATCTACCATTTCCAAGTGGAAAAGCGCGCGGTCCTCGACCCTCGGGTGGCATTTATGATGGTGAGCCTGCTGCAGGAAGTATTGAACAGTGGAACAGGCGTAGGCGTGCGCGCCCGGGGCTTCAACCTGCCAGCTGCGGGGAAGACAGGAACCTCGCGCGACGGCTGGTTCGCGGGCTTCACGTCCAAATTATTGTGCATCGCGTGGGTCGGCTTCGACGACGGCCGCGAGCTCGATCTGGAAGGCGCTCACTCCGCGCTGCCCATATGGACGGAATTCATGAAGCGCGCCGCGCAGCAACCCGAGTATCGCGACGTCACGCAGTTTTCCGCGCCCGCCGGCGTGGTTGGCGTGCAGATCGATCCGCAATCCGGACAACTGGCGACATCGTCATGCCCGCGAGTGATTACGGAGTACTTCGTGGACGGCACGCAGCCCGTCGAGACCTGCCAGTTGCACGGCGGCGGCACAGGAGCGCAGGTGGCAGGATGGGACACCGGCACACCCGATAACAACAACTCCGCTCCACGGCGCGTTGCGGCGCGTCAGCAACAGGCCAGCTACGGAGCTGGTTCGGGCAGCCCCGCTCCGGTGCAGCAGCAGCCACCACAGAAGAAGGGACTCTTCAACCGCCTGCGCGATCTGTTCCGATAACACACGGGATTTCCTGAACCTGCTCAGCGCCCGGTGGCCACTTTCGCGAGCTCGATGCCGCGCGCGCGGCAGTCTTCATCCACCATTGTTCGAACCAGCTCCTCGAAGCGGGTCTGCGAACGCCAGCCGAGCATCGTTTCCGCTTTGGCCGGGTTGCCGACCAACTGGTCCACCTCGGCGGGACGGTAGAGTTGCCGGTCGGTTTGGACGTGCTCCCGATAGTCAAGTCCCAGCAGAGAGAACGCGGTCTCGCAAAACTCCCGGACGGAATGCGAAACGCCGGTGGCCACCACATAGTCGCCGGGCTCGTCCTGCTGCAGCATCCGCCACATCGCCTCCACATATTCAGGCGCGTAGCCCCAGTCACGGCGGGCCTCCAGATTCCCGAGAGCGACATGACTGGCCGCGCCTGCGGCGATCGATGCCGCCCCCGACGTGATCTTACGCGTGACGAACTCGAAACCGCGACGCGGGGATTCGTGATTGAACAGGATCCCGCCGGAGGCGTGTAGCCCGTATGCCTCACGGTAGTTGCGAGTCAGGTGAAATCCGGCCACTTTACTGATGCCGTACGCCGAGCGCGGATGAAATGCGGTCCGCTCCGTTTGCGGGACTTCCTCCGCGTTCCCGAACATCTCACTCGATCCGGCAAAGTAAAACCGGCACTGTGGCGCCGATTCCTTTAACGCAGTGAGAATGAAATGGGTTCCGTTGATGTTGGTGTTCAGCGTGGAAAACTCGTCGTCGAAGGAGTAACTGACAAAACTCTGCGCGGCCAGGTGATAGCATTCATCCGGCTGGACCTGCTGCACAATGCGGTACAAACTGGGGAAGCTTTCCAGAGAACCGGCATGCAGGATGGTGCGGTCGCGAAAACCACCGATTCGGCGCAAGCGGTGCACGGGATCTTCCAACGCCACGCGGCGCACGATGCCATGCACCTCGTAGCCCTTCGACAACAACAACTCGGCCAGGTACGAGCCGTCCTGCCCGGTGATGCCAGTGATCAGCGCCTTGCGATTACCCACGTCCAAGCCTCCGCGCCACAGCCTTCAAAGGGAATTTGATCCCTTCCAGTATGATTCGGCGGTTGAATTTCGATTTGCCCGATTCGCGCTCTGTGAATATGATTGGAAACTCAAACAGCGGAATCCCAAGACGGTGTAAAGTGAACTTCATTTCCATGAGAAAAGCGTATCCCTCCGAGCGTATCGCATGCAGATCGATCCGCCGGAGCACGTCTGCCCGATAACCGACAAAGCCGGCGGTCATGTCGTGAGCGGGCACGCCGGTGAGCATTCGTGCGTAGACATTCCCGCCATAGCTGAGACAACGCCTGCGAAGATCCCAGTTACGGCTGCCTCCCCCACGGACGTACCGCGAACCAATCACCACCGGGTGAGTGCGCAGCAGCTCAATCATTTGCGGGAGCGCCTCCGCCGGATGAGACAAGTCGGCATCAAATTGAATAACGTAGTCCGCGAGTCTTTCCTCCAGCACTTTCCCGATGCCGTCGCGGCAGGCTGAGCCGTAGCCGCCCTTCCCCGGCCGAGCCAGCAAATGAATGTAGCCGTCCAGCCCCTGCATTCGCCGGATTTCTTCGGCTGTGCCATCCGGTGAGTTGTCGTCGATGAAGAGAATCGGTTCGTTGCGGGCGGATTCCCGCACTCGGCCAGCCAGCACCTCTATATTCTCGCGTTCGTTGTAGGTTGGGACTATGAGCACTCCGGTACCAGCCGAGCACACGGCCCTGCATTAAAACTCCAATGCTCTCACAGGAACTTCGACAGCCGCAACGATTTCACCCGTCATTGCAGACTGAAAACTAAGGGCTTTCCACGTGGAGGCTACGGGATCTTAATGATTGTGAAAAGATCCGCGAGGACCAATCATGGTCACAGGAGGTGGGCGCAGTGCTTGCTCCCGCAGTACTTGCTCGCGCAGTGCGTGCTGGATTGATCCGCCGGCTCTGGAAAGACTGCCGCGGGCAGGACATGATCGAATACTCGCTGCTGGCCGCCTCGCTGGTTATCGTTGTCGCCGGCTTTCTTCCGCCCACCATCATGCCGTCTGTGAGCAAGATCTTCTCCACCGTCGCCAGCATGATCAACGGAAGTTGAGTGCGCCGGACCACTGCCGTTCAAAACTGAAAATAAATGAACGGAATCCGCGCGTCGATCACTCCGAAGATCTCCAGGCAGAACAGCATCAGCGCCATCGCGGAAGCGTAAGCCCATACGGGCGCTTCCATCAGCCAATCGAACCATTTCAGCTTTTCCTCGGCGATTGCTAACACCAGAGAAACGGCGATCAGCCCGACCTGCCACTTCGGAAAGAGCGACCGGCCAGCAGGATTCCCGAACATCTGGCCAATAATGGCGAGGCTCTGCGGCACGTCCGTGGCGCGGAAGAATACCCAACCTGTCATCACCAGTCCCAGTGTGAGCAACCACGTCAAAGGGTACAGCCAGGAGCGTTCCTCGCGATTGCGCCGTTCGCCACGCACCGCCCTGTGAACGGCCAGCAGCGCGCCGTGGTAACCGCCCCAGATCATGAAGTTCCAGCTTGCGCCGTGCCACAGGCCGCCCAGCAGCATGGTGAGCATCAGGTTGCGATAGGTCTTCCACTGGCCGTGACGGTTTCCGCCCAGCGGGATGTACAGATAGTCGCGAAGCCAGGTGGACAGCGAGATGTGCCAGCGATGCCAGAAATCGGTGATGCTGGAGGCCAGATACGGGCGGCGGAAATTAACGGGGAAATGGAATCCCAGCAGCAGGGCCATGCCAATGGCCATGTCCGTATAACCGGAAAAGTCGAAATAGATTTGCAGACCGAAGGCCAGCACTCCGGTCCAGGCCGGAACCATCCCGGGATGGGCCCCGACGTTGCCGAAATAGCCGTTGGCGGTTTTTGCAAACTGATCCGCGAAGGCCATCTTCTTTGTCAAGCCGAGGGCGATCAGGAACAGCCCGCGTGACAGATCGTTGGCTGACGGTGGCCGCCAGCCGAACAGGTCGCGGAAGAAGTCGTGGGCGCGCACGATGGGTCCAGCCACTAGTTGCGGGAAAAAGCAGATGTAGAGGGCGTAGTCGGTGGGGTTGCGGATCGCGGCCTGCTCGCCACGATACACGTCGATGACGTAGGACATGCTCTGGAAGGTGTGAAAGCTGATGCCGAGCGGGAGAACGATGTCGAACCAGAATGAGTTCGCCGGCTTGCCCAGTAGCAGCGCGAGATTGCCGGCGGCGAAATTATAGTACTTGAAAATGCCGAGAAAGCCAAGGTTGGCGGCGAGGCTGAGGATGAGGATGAGCTTCCGGCGATGGCCGGGCGGAGTTTTCTCAATCCAGATTCCCGCCGTGTAGTCGATCGCTGTCAGCGTCAGCAGAAGCGGGATGAACTTCGGATTCCACGATGCGTAGAAGAAATAGCTGGCGGCGAGCAGAATGTATTTGCGGAGCCTAAGCGGGCTGGCATAGAAGAGCAACAGCACGACGGCGAGGAAGATGAAAAACTGAATGGTGTTGAACAGCATCGCGCGCTACTTGCCTGCCTGTCCTGGTGCGATTGGCCCCAACACTTTTGACACTTCCTCGGCGAGCATTGGCGAAAAGCGGGCGACTCCCTCGCGGTTCAAATGCATGGCGTCCTTGAAGAGCTCGGGATGCTCCAGCGAATCGAAAGCGTGTTCGGGGACCAGCAGGACATGGGGTCGTTGGCCCAATTCGCGAATGGAGCTGCTCTTTTTCTGAACAAGGTTGCCCGGCCGAACGATGGGACCGCGCGGCAGGCGCAGAAAGACGATCTTCGTCGGAGAGTTGCGGTAGCGGTCAATGATTTTCCCGAACCACTTGCGGCGGAATGCGGCGTAATGTCCGGTCTGAGGCACGCCCGGCGAATACATCAGGAAGTCACCGACGGTGTCCCGCTGATTCTGGTCCGCGCCAGGCGGAAATGTCGCCTTCCACGCCGTCCAGTCGATGCTCACGCCAGCCATGGTCTTTGAACTTTCGATGTAATTCCAGGTCCATGTTGGCCAACCCTGGTTGAACAGCCGGACGTTTCGGATTCGCTGTACCGGGTTCGTCAGGAACGCCATAATGTCGTTCTGATAAACCAGGCCCTTCAGAATGCTGTCGCGAAAAGCTTCCCAGCGAAGGAGTGGGTCGTCAAAGGCGGTATAAAAATCGGGGATGTCGCTGAGCCGGAGACGATTGACGGCGTAGTGGATGAGGCGAGGGTCGTTCTCGGGAACGCCGTAGTCCTCGTCCATGTAATCGTTCACAGCGAAGACAATGGCACGATAACGGCGAGTGCTGGGGTCGAGATCGCGCAGCATGTAGTACCATGCGCGAACGTCAGTGCCCGGCATGCCGGCGTGACGGAAAACATAGCCGGTCTCCGGCGTCAGCGCATCCGCCAGCCGTGGCGCATACCCGAACCGCGAATCCCCCAGCGTGACCACCAGGTTGTCCCCGTACTGACGTTGAGCCTTCTGTTCCCGTCTCAGAGTCAGCTCGAATAGCCCGGTTGAGGAGTCCGGTTCGATTAGTTGCGGATAGATTTTCGTTCGAAACAGCAACGCGTCGAATCCAAAGACACCCATGACCGCGAGCACGCACGCCGCCGCGGCTCGCAGAATCGCGAAGCGCGTAACCGTGACAACGGAAGGTGGCAACACCAGGGGCCGATCGGCCTGCGATGAGGACATCAATGCTAAGAGCCGATTCTACCAAGCCAGCGGTGCTACTCGATGCGAAACAGCGTATAGTGAGCAGTACCGTCGACAGGGGCGAGGCCCCAGTCTGCCGCCCGGTCGATGAAAGCCGCGCTGTTCCACTCCCATTTGCACAACAGGATGTAGTGAAAGCCGGCGTGCTTGAGCACTAGTATCGCGCTCTTTCGGAGGTCGACAGCGGGGACCGCTTCCAAAGTGGGCGGCGGCGCGTCTTCCCACCGGCCAGCCCAGTTACGAATCTTCAGGGTCATTCTGCTTGACCATTCATCTCCAACGTCCAGCACGGTCAGACCGTCCACGCGAACCGGTTTATCAAAGCGCACGCCGAGATACATCCCAGGCTTGAACGTCTCCCAGGTGCGCCAGCGCGTGACCCCATCGCCATCGAAGGCCAGTCCCGCGTCCCAGGAGTTTGGCCAGGCGTAGGGATGGGCACTCGGGCCGAAGGGTACCTCCGCGCCATTCAATTGGAGATTCACTTCATTCACGCTCCACTGCTGGTGGTCGGTCCGGCCCTCCTGAACCAAGCGCACCTCGCCGGCATTCGCGGCCGGGAAACGGAACCGCCATCGTTGACGAGCATTCAAAGGCGAATTCCAGGTGCTGTACAACGCGTCGCCCAATACCTGTCCCCGAGCCGACTGGAAGACGTTCATAACTTCACGTTCCGAATAGGACGGCGCGCCAGCGAAGCCCATGGAGAACACAACCTCGCCACGGGGCACTGCGGCGCCGATTTTCTGCGAGATCACATAGTCTTCGGAGTGCAGCGAAAGCCAGACATATTCCGGCACCTTCCGAAAAACCACCGCCCACGGTACTCTTTCGACATGCCAGCCTGAATTACGGAAATGGCGGTCCAGAGTGGGCGGCCAGGAGACCGCCAGGTCCGCCATTACCAGCGCACCTACCACCAGGCCGGAGAACACGCGCTGCCGGGCCGGGCTCGATTTTGGCAATCGGATTCGACTGAGTACGAACATCATAGCTATAGCCAGCATCGGCAACGCGGGGATGAGATACCGCGGGCTCCTCGCGTTAGGAAACGAGATCATATTGGCCAGCGCTGCGAAAACCAGCAACCGGCATCGTGGCCAGCACAGACCAACTAGAGCCAGCGGCGCCAGAAGGAAACCCGGCCCCAGAAAACCTTCCACGTGCGAGCCGCCGACGGTAAGCTCAATAGGCATGTCCCGCCACTCGAGCCCTCGCAGGTGCGCCAGATTGTCCGCATACTCCCGCTCGAAAGAAATGTGGAAGGCAGGGTTTGGGAAAATCGAGTTGCCAAAGAACGCCACGGGGTTATCGAACCAGAGAGCGTTGCGTACCAGATACGGAGCTACGCAAAGGGCCATGACAGGTCCAACGGCGCCCAACGTCAGAGCGCGTCGGCGCCAGGGCTGATCCCAGAACGAAATAACCATCGCGATCATTACGAACAGCGCGAAGAAAACGGCCGTATACTTGATGGCCATGGTGAAGCCAGTGACGAAGCCACAGGCCATCAGCAATCCGGCGCTTTTTTCGCTTTTCCATAGGGTCAGCAGATAGACGGCGGCAAACACCACCGCGGCCAATGCGACGTCGTTGTACGCGCACGTGCCGTCGGCGCCGACCAGCGGGCTGGCAAAGACAAGCAGCGATCCGGCGACGCCCGCCGAAGGGAATCCGAAGCGTCGTCCGTACAACACCATCAGAAACGCCAGATCGAGCAGGAACGAAAAGTGAACCAGCGACGCCGCGGAGTGTTTCCCAATGGAGAAGGCGTAGAGGAAGAGCATCTCGACGCCCTCGGGAAGGCACGTATACATGTCGACAAACCTGACAAACCCGTGCGCGCGGGCGAACAGATTGACAAGTCCGAGGTGATACGCAATTCCGTCGGGGCTCATCTCAGGGGATGCCGCCTGACGGAAATACAGAATGCTGTAAACGACCATGCCCAGGGCGAAGAGAATCTTCCACTCGATGGGAATTCGCGATTCAGGAGAGGCCGTCGGCGGCAGTAACCAGCGACGAGAATAAATGGCGCCGGCAAGGGCTGCAACGCTCAGCGTCAGAAAGACGTTCTTTCGCACGATCCCGAGCGCCGCAATCGCGAACACCAGGCAGCTCAGCACCGCCGAACCAGCCACAAACCCCAGGCAAAGCGATTCAAGCCGATCGAGTTGAACGCGCAACAATCGAAACAGCAGAAGGCCAAGGACGACGGCGGTAGAGACACACGCCAGCCAACCCAGGAAGATCCGGAAAACCACCATTTTTGTTTGGAGTGTAACATGTGAACGTATGAGCGCCGCTCTTGTCGCACACACCGGTTTCATCGTGAGCTTCGCCGCGCGATTCCACTACACCGACACTACCAATGGGTTCCGCGCTCTCAGCCGGCGCGTGATTCTCGATCCTCGAGTCCAGCCCTTCCGCGACATATTAGACACATACAGTCTGCATTACTATCTCTCGGCGCGAATTCCGCGGGTGGGCTTTCGGGTGAAGGAGCTTCCGGTTCGCCGCGTTTATCCGGCAGCCGGGCCGACGCCCAGCAGAATCGGCGGGTTCAAGGCAAAACTCGGCATTGTGAAGTTGCTGACTCTCGCGGTTTTGGGCCGGTACGATCCGAAAGGCGACCAATGACGCGCGTTGATGCGGTCATTATTGGCGGAGGCTTCTTCGGTTGCTCCATCGCCCGCTATGTGGCACGCAGGATGAAAGCCGTCACCGTGATCGAGCAGGAAGCCGAACTGTTCCGGCACGCTTCCTTCGTCAATCAGGCGAGAATCCACAATGGCTATCATTATCCGCGCAGTCTGCAAACCGCCTATCGAAGCCGCATCAATTTCCAGTCGTTCGTGCGGGACTTTCCCGAGTGTGTGGTCAGCGGCTTCACACAGCTTTACGCCATTGGGCGACGCCAAAGCAAGGTTTCCGCACGGCAGTTCGAGCGGTTCTGCAATATCATTGGCGCGCCGTGGAAGCCCGCGCGCGCCGATCACATGAAGCTCTTCGATCCACGGCTGATCGAAGCAGCGTACGAGGTCACCGAATACGCCTTCGACGCCACGATACTTCGCGACACGCTGCACGGAATGCTGGATCGCGCAGGCGTCGAGGTCCGCCTGCGGGCGCGCGTGGAACGGGTAGAAACAGCGGGAACCTCTTCTCTCGTGTTCCTCTCCGACGGAAACGAGCTCGAAACAACGTATCTGTTCAATTGCACCTACGCCGGTCTCCGGCACGTGCCGGGACTGGGGCCGCATTTTTCTACGCCGCTAAAGCAGGAGATTACGGAGATGGCGCTCATCGAACCTCCCGAGGAGCTGCGCGGACTCGGCATTACCGTGATGTGCGGGCCATTTTTCTCCACAATGCCCTTTCCTGCACGTTCCTTACACACCCTTTCGCACGTTCGCTACACGCCGCATTGCTCGTGGGTGGATAGTGGGACGGATTCGCCCGATCCATACGCGGCAATGGCCGCATACGCCGGAGCCTCAAAGAGCCTGCACATGCTCAAGGACGCACAGCGCTATGTGCCGCCGCTAGCCAAAGCACGCATCGTCGACTCACTCTTTGAACTCAAGACGCTGCTGCTGCGCAACGAAATCGACGACGGCCGCCCGATCCTGATGGAGCGGTGCGGATCGGCAAACACTGTATATTCGATCATGGGCGGAAAGATCGACAACATCTACGATGCGCTCGACCGCCTGAAGGCAGATGGCCTGTGACCGCACCTGAAACATCGCTTGATGCTTTTGTCTCGATCGTGATTCCCTTGCGGGACGCCGCGTCGCGCGTGGAGGAGATGGTGATCGAAACGGATCGCGTCGTGCGCGGTTTGTTTCGTCAGTATGAGATCGTCCTGGTGGATGATGCCTCGCGTGACGCGACCGTCGAGATCGTTCAGCGTCTCCAGAAGGGCATCGAAAACATCCAGCTTTATTGCCTCAACCGGCGGAGCGGACTCGATGTGGCACTGGTAGCCGGCCTCGATAACAGCATCGGCGACTTCGTGATCACGTTGAATGCGGAGACCGATCCTCTTCACCTCATCCCGGTCCTGTGGGAAAAGGCTCAGGACGGTAACGAAGTTGTTTGTGGCGTGCGCACAGACCGCGTCAAAGGCGGCCTTCGAGGGCTGTTCTATCGGACTTTCGAAGGCGCGACGGGGTTGCGTGTTCCGCGCGGCATCTCAGACCTTCGGCTATACAGCCGGCGCGTGGTGAGCTATATCACGCAGAACAACGACCGCCATCTGTTGCTGAAGGTTCTTCCTTTCTTCACGTCGTACCGAGTCGCCACCGTGCACTACGCGCCAGTCAGGCGTGGCACCGGCTTTGGAGATCGCAGCCTGTCGAATGCGCTGCTATCGGGCGTGACTATTCTGCTGGCCAGTTCGATTCGTCCATTGCGCCTGCTAACCGTTATGTCTCTCCTCGCGAGCGTCCTCAGCCTGCTGTTCGCCGTGTACGTTCTATGCGTGGCGCTGCTGAAGAGTCACGTGGTGGAAGGCTGGATTTCGCTGGCGCTGCCGATGGCCGTAATGTTCTTCTTCCTCTCCACCATCCTGGGGATTCTGTCCGAGTACATTTTCATGCTGGCGCAACAGAGCGGCAACCGGCCGGTTTATTCGATCGCAAAGGAGTCGACGAGTTCGGTTCTGGAGATTCAACGCAAGCTGAACGTCGTGGAAGGTAGCGGCGATTTCTCGAAGCGATAGAAGCTACTTCGAATCGGCGGCCGCCGGGGCTTTCGCCCGGGCCGTCGTGATCAGCACTACGCTGGCAAGCACAAACACGGTTCCAAGAATGGTCCGCAGCCCCAGCGCTTCGCCGCCAAAGAAATATCCGATCAACACCGCCACAACCGGGTTCACATAGGCATAGGTGCCGACTTTGGTCGGCGATTCATGATGGATCAACCAGACGTAGGCGGTAAAAGCGACGATGGAACCCACGACAATCAGGTAGAGCAACGCGAACCATGCGCCCCATGACACGCGCACGGGATGAAAACCGTGAAACTCTCCGAGCGCCGCGGCAGTGAGAGTCAGCAACACTCCACCGGCCAGCATCTGCGCTCCCGAGCTCATCACTTTGGATGGCGGCAGCGGTAATTTGCGCGTAAGCGCCGATGCCACGGACCACCCGATTGCCCCGACAATCAATGCGATGGCGCCCGCCCGGTTGATCGGCGCCCCACCGAGATGAAACGACCGGCTCATCAGCACCGCCACACCGCCAATTCCAACAAGCAGCGCCATCGCCAGGCGAAACGTGATCCGCTGCGTTCGCAAGATAATAATCTCCGACAGCGCCATGAACACCGCGATGGTGGCCATCATCACCGCCGTAATACCCGAAGGCACCCATTGTTCCGCCCAGAATACGAGCCCATAGTCGACGACAAAGATCAACGCGGCGAGGATGACCACCGACAGCCATTGACGCGCGGTTGGCGAGCGCTCACCCCGCGCGAGCATCCACAGGTAGACGACGAGTCCCGCTACGAGGAAGCGCATCCCCGCCAGGAGAAACGGCGGAACCTCGCGCACTCCCACGCGAATGGCGAGAAACGTGGATCCCCACACGAGGTAGATGATCGCGAACGCAAGCAGCGTCTTCCACGAACTGGGTTTGGTTGTCATGCTGCCACTAAGGTTCCGCGATGCGGTATCGCTCAGCACCGAGTTATTAGTGTAACGGTACAATAGGGAATTCTGGAGGAAGACCCGCACATGACAGGAGTAACGCGCCGCCGCTCGGTGGCGGTGAATATCGGCGGCGTAGTGGTGGGCGGCGATTATCCCATCGTCGTGCAGTCGATGACCAACACCGACACGGCCGACGTTCCATCCACCGTCAATCAGGTGATGGCGCTGGCGCAAGCCGGGTCGGAACTGGTTCGCGTCACGGTCAACACTGAAGCCGCAGCGGCGGCGGTGCCGAAGATCGTCGATACCCTCGACAAATTCGGCGTACGCGTGCCCATCATCGGCGATTTCCATTACAACGGCCATCTGCTGCTGCGCAAGTATCCGGACTGCGCCCGCGCGCTGGCGAAGTACCGGATTAATCCCGGTAACGTCAATATCGGCAAGAAGCACGACGATAATTTCCGCACCATGGTGGAAGCCGCCATCGAGTACGGGAAGCCCGTGCGCATCGGCGTAAACTGGGGCTCGCTCGACCCCGCTTTGCTCGCCCGCATGATGGACGAGAACGGGAAGCTGGCCGAACCGCGCGAAGCTAAGGACGTCATGATGGATGCCATCGTCGCCAGTGCGCTTGATTCGGCGCGGGCCGCGGAGGAATACGGGCTGCCACGCGAACGCATCATCATCAGCGCGAAGCTGAGCGGCGTTCAGGACCTCATCACCGTTTATCGCCGCCTTGGCGAAGCCTGCGATTACGCGCTGCACCTTGGCCTCACCGAAGCGGGATTAGGCGCTAAGGGAATCGTGGCGACGACGGCAGCACTCTCGATTCTGCTGCAGGAAGGCATCGGCGACACCATTCGCGCATCGCTCACTCCGCTTCCCAATGGCGACCGCACCGAAGAAGTCACAGTTTGCCAGCAGATTTTGCAGTCGCTGGAAATGCG
>Ga0116134_1000943_pt1 | contig 14856 bp, 14 predicted proteins | sample June2015DPH_19_5_FD_89737 | JGI IMG/M metagenome (GOLD analysis project Ga0116134, IMG submission 89737) | Peatland microbial communities from SPRUCE experiment site at the Marcell Experimental Forest, Minnesota, USA - June2015DPH_19_40 | ecosystem: Environmental > Terrestrial > Soil > Wetlands...
AATCCACCAGCACCACGCAAAGCGCCAGGCTCGATCGTTGGTGAAGATACGGATCCACAAATCGGGCCCAGTCGTCGGAGATTTCGCGCGAGACCTTTGCATAGCCGTATCCCGGCAGGTCGGCAAAAAGCAACTCGGGCCGCGGCTGCCCCGCCCGGCGGACTTCATAAAAATTAATGCTTCGCGTGCGCCCGGGAGTATTGCTGGTGCGGGCCAGCTTCGCGCCCACGAGCGAATTGATCACGCTCGATTTCCCGACGTTGGACCGTCCCAGAAATGCGATCTCCGGCAGGGTCGGGGAAGGAAAATGCTTCAAGTCACTGGCCGACAGCATGAATCGCGCCAAGATCCGCATGCAAACAGTTTCCAGCGTTTGGGGCGCGCATGGCAAGCGCCGCCGAACAAATAAATTCGCTGGCAGGCTGCGGAAAAAGCTTTCTGCGCTGTTGATGAGTTTTTCCGCAGTCCGCTAAAGCCCGAGCGGACGTTTGGGATGCACGTCCTGCTCTTTGATCGGGTGCAGTTTGTACCAGAGCGTGAGCCCGCCCGCGATGACAAGTCCGATGAGAACGCTGATCACAAAAAATAAGCGATAAGCCGGCAGCGCGATCAGCAGAATCGCGACGACCAGACCCGCCGATCCCTTCAGGCTGAATCCAACTCGGTTGCCAGATTCCGGCTCCATGATGTTATTCTAGCGTCGTCTGTAGAGGCCGGGCTTGCCCCGCGTCCCGCCGCGAATCAGAGAACTGCGGACGCGAGCGAAGACGCGGCAAGCCGCTTTGGGGTGGGACCTACTGCCGAGCCGTAGGAATCTCTGCGGTTGGCGGGGTCGTGATGGGAGCCATCGTCGTCTCGGTGTCAGATGGCATCTGCGGCAGCGGGCCTTCCAGCGCGACGGCCAGCACCTGGTCCATGTTGTCCACGAAGTGCAATTTCATTTCTCTGCGCAGGTTTTCCGGAACCTCGGCAACATCCTTTTCGTTCTCCTGCGGCAGAATCACTTCGAACAATCCGGCGCGATGGGCGGCCAGCAGCTTCTCCTTCAATCCGCCGATGGGCAGCACTTTGCCGCGCAGCGTGATCTCGCCGGTCATGGCGATATCGCGGCGCACCGGAATCCGGCTCAGCGCGCTGGCCAGAGCGGTTGCGATGGTGATGCCGGCGGACGGGCCATCTTTCGGAATCGCCCCTTCGGGCACGTGCACGTGAATGTCAAGGTTGCGGTAGAAATCGCGGGGCAGTCCGAGCCGCGCCGCCCGCGAGCGAATGTACGACATGGCAGCCTGCGCCGATTCCTGCATCACATCGCCGAGCTTGCCGGTTAACGTGAGCTTGCCTTTGCCGTCCACCACCATGGCTTCGGTGCTCAGGATTGACCCGCCCACCTCCGTCCACGCCAGGCCCGTCACCAGGCCGACCTCGCTCTTCTCGTGCGCCAATGTGTCGCGAAACTTCAGCACGCCGAGGAAGTCGTTAATCCTTTCCCCCTGGATTGCCGCCGAGAACTCCGCGCCTTCTTTCACCACCTTGCGCGCAACTTTGCGACAGACGTTGCCAATTTCCCGCTCCAGATTTCGCACTCCGGCTTCGCGGGTATAGCCTCGAATAATCTGCCGGATCGCGTCGTCGGAGAACTGCACGTTTTTCTCCGTCAATCCCGCCTGCAACATCTGCTTCTTCACCAGAAACTGTTTCGCGATCTCGACTTTTTCCGGTTCCGTGTAGCCGTGCAAGCGCAGCACTTCCATACGATCCTGCAGCGCGGGCGGAATGGTGTGCATCACGTTCGCGGTGGCGATGAAGAAGACCTGCGACAGGTCGTACTCGACGTCAAGGTAATGGTCGACGAACATGAAATTCTGTTCCGGATCGAGAACTTCAAGCAACGCTGCCGAGGGATCGCCTCGGAAGTCCATCGACATTTTGTCAACTTCGTCCAGCATGAACACTGGGTTCTTGGTCCCGGCCTTCTTCATCATCTGGATGATCTGGCCGGGCAGGGCGCCGATGTAGGTGCGGCGATGGCCGCGGATTTCCGCCTCATCGCGCACGCCGCCAAGCGACATCCGCACGAACTTGCGGCCGGTCGCCTTGGCAATCGACATCCCCAGCGAAGTCTTGCCCACGCCGGGAGGTCCGACGAAACAAAGAATCGAGCCTTTGGGATTTTTGACCAACTGCCGGACGGCGAGAAATTCAAGGATGCGCTCCTTGATTTTCTCCAGGCCATAGTGATCTTCGTTCAGGACTTTTTCGGCGCGCGAGATGTTGCGGATTTCCTTCGACCGCTTCTTCCACGGCACCGCCAGCAGCCAATCCAGATAGTTGCGCGAGACTGTCGACTCCGCCGACATGGGCGGCATCGCTTCCAGCTTTTTCAATTCCTGGATCGCCTTGTCGCGAACGTCCTTCGGCATGCCCGCGGATTCGACCTTCTTTTTCAGTTCGTCGAATTCGCTCTTTTCGCCGCGTCCCAGTTCCTTCTGAATCGCCTTGATCTTCTCGTTGAGGTAGTACTCTTTTTGCGCCTTCTCCATCTGCCGCTTCACGCGCGACTGGATGGTGCGGTCCATGTTGAGTTTTTCGATTTCCACGTCGAGCACGTCGCCGATCCGGTTCAAACGCTCGGCGGGATCGAAGATCTCGAGCAGCCCCTGCTTTTCCTCAATCGAGAGCTGCAGGTTGGCGGCGATGGTGTCGGTCAGCTTCGCCGGATCTTCCATGCGCACAGCCGCGATCATGGTTTCGTAGTTCAGCGACTGGCATAGCTTTACATATTGCTCGAACATGCCGGTGACGCGCTGCATGCCCGCTTCAATCTGCGCCGTCGTCTCGGTGGCATAACGCGCGACCCGTACGGTGGCTTGCAGAAAGCCTTCGGTTTCGACCACCTGCAGGATCTTGCCGCGCTCGATGCCTTCGACCAGCACCTTGATGTTCCCGTCGGGCAGTTTCAGGCTCTGCACGATGTTGACGATGGTGCCGACCTGGAAGATGTCGCCGGCCTTGGGTTCGTCGATCGAGGCATCGTGCTGGGTGGCAAGAAAAATTTTCTTATCGCTGGCCAGAGCTTCTTCGAGCGCACGCACGCTCGACTCCCGGCCCACCACGAACGGAGTCATCATGTACGGAAAGATGACCACGTCCCGAATGGGCATCATCGGCAGTTTCTTGCTCTCGAACTTTTCCTTGGGGTTCGACAACTCGGTCTCCCGTCTCTGGTCCTGATTCTAGTGGTGCCCCATCCTAGCGTCGCGCTTTTTGCGACGCCAGGGTGAGTGCTAACTTGCTGCTTTCTCGATCATCGCCAGCGAGACGTTCCGCTTCTCCACCATCTCGCGAGTCACTTCAAATTCCTTAACCTTTTTCTGGCTGGGCAGACTGTACATCAATTCCAGCATGAGCTCTTCGAGGATCATACGCAAGCCGCGAGCGCCCACTTTACGCGCCATCGCCTGACGCGCAATCGCCCGGTTGGCGTCGTCGCTGAACTTCAGCCGCACGTTTTCAAACTCAAACAGGCGCTGGTATTGTTTCACGATCGCGTTCTTCGGACGCGTCAGAATTTCCACCAGCGCGTTTTCGTCCAGTTGCTGCAGCACTCCCATCACCGGCAGGCGCCCGACAAACTCCGGGATCAGCCCGAATTTGATCAGATCCTCCGGTTGCGCTTCCGAGACGAGTTCAAAGTTGCGCAGCGAGGCCAGGCCGGTGTGTTCGCTCTCCTCTTCTTCGCCGATGCGGAAACCCAGAGCCTTCTTGCCCACGCGCCGCCCGATAATTTTTTCCAGGCCCACGAACGCGCCGCCGCAAATGAAGAGGATGTTCGTAGTGTCGACGGGCGTGAATTCCTGGTGCGGATGCTTGCGCCCACCCTGCGGCGGAACGTTGGCGATCGTACCTTCCAGAATCTTGAGCAGCGCCTGTTGCACCCCTTCGCCCGAGACGTCGCGCGTGATCGAGGGGTTCTCGTCCTTGCGTCCGATCTTGTCAATCTCGTCGATATAGATGATGCCAGTCTGGGCGCGGCTCACGTCGCCTTCGGCCGCCTGCAGAAGTTTCAGAATGATGTTCTCGACGTCCTCGCCCACGTAACCCGCCTCGGTCAGCGTGGTCGCATCCACGATCGCGAACGGCACATCGAGCATGCGGGCGAGCGTTTGCGCCAGTAGCGTCTTGCCCGTTCCGGTCGGCCCGATCAGCAAAATATTCGACTTGGTCAGTTCCACGCCATCGCCGGTGCGCTGGCGGTTCATGTAAATGCGCTTGTAGTGGTTGTAGACAGCGACCGCCAGCTTCTTCTTGGTCTGCTCCTGTCCGATGACGTACTCGTCGAGAAATGTCTTTACCTCTTGCGGCTTCGGCAGTTGGTTCGGAACCGCAGCCGCGGGAGTCGCGCTGCGGTCGTCTTCGAGGATCGAGTTGCAGACGGCGACGCACTCGTCACAGATGTATGCCCGGGGATAGTCGCTCGGCGACGAGATCAGTTTCGCGACTGCGTCCTGCGACTTGTGGCAGAACGAACAGCGCAACATCTCATCCGAACCTGATCTGGTTTTCACTCGGCCTTACTCCTTTTCTGGCGGGTGCCCCACTCCTTCGCGTTTCTTGCGAATGGGTAGGATCGTTTCACGAACTCGCGATCATACCCTCTACCTCGTCTTATAGATGATATCGTCGATGATTCCGTATTCCTTAGCCTGCTGCGAGTTCATGATGAAGTCGCGCTCCACGTCCTTCTCCACTTTATCCAGCTTCTGGCCGGTGTGCTTGGCCAGTAACTGATTGGTAATCTCCCGCATGCGCAGAATTTCGCGGGCATGAATGTCAATGTCGGTCGCCTGCCCGGAGAGCCCGCCCATCGAAGGCTGGTGGATCAGGATGCGCGAATTCGGCAGCGCCAGCCGTTTCTTGGCTTCGCCCGCCGAAAGCAGCAACGCCGCCATCGAAGCGGCCTGACCGATGCAGATCGTAGTCACGTCGTTCTTTACATACTGCATCGTGTCGTAGATCGCCATGCCCGCCGTGATCGACCCGCCCGGCGAGTTGATGTAGAGCTGGATGTCTTTCTCCGGGTCTTCCTGCGCCAGAAATAACATCTGCGCGATGACCAGGTTCGCGATATTGTCATCAATCGGCGTACCAATAAAGATGATGTTGTCGCGGAGCAGCCGGGAATAAATGTCATAGGCCCGTTCGCCCCGGCCCGTCGACTCGATTACCATCGGTACCAGCATCATTTACCTTTCCACACTCCTGCCCTGAAATCGGTCTCGTCGTCTCAGGGGAGGATCGAAATGGTCCGCATCACCTATTACGCGGACTGGTTATACAAAAATTCGAGGGTCTTCTCGTTGCGGATTCGTGTCCGGATTCTATCGAGGCCCCCATCCCGTGTCAAACGAGCGCGTACCGCTTCGGACGTCTGTTTCGATTGTTTTGCCAGCCCTTCCAGTTCCTGATTCAGTTCCTCGTCGCTGACCTGCACGTTCTCTTCCTCCGCCACTCTCTCGAGCAGCAGCGCCGCTTTTACATCGTGGATCGCCTGCTCGCGCTGTCCCGCGCGCAGACGCTGCAAATCCATTTTCTTCATCTGCTCGGCGGTCAGGCCCTGCGCCGCCAGCGCCCGCAGTCCCCGCTCCAGCCGGATGTCAATCTGCTGTTCGATCAGCGAATCGGGAACTTCAAAATCGTTCCGCTGAATCAGTTCGCCCACCAGCTTGTCCTTGGCATCGTGTTCCGCCTGGTGCTTGCGCTCCGATTCGATTTGCTCGCGAATCGTCTTCCGTAAATCGTCCACCGTCTGGAATTCGCCCAGTTGTTTGGCGAACTCGTCATTCAATTCCGGCAGACTCTTCTGTTTGATCGCCTGCACCTTCACCGCATAACTGAACGTCTTCCCCGCCAGGCGCCTGTCGTGGGTATCCTCCGGATAGCTTACGTCGAACGTCCGCTCATCTCCGGCGCTGGTCCCGCGCAGGTGTTCGGTGAATTCCGGCATCGTGTTTCCACCCGCGATTTCGACCAGCACCTCATCCATGTGCACCGGCTGGCCTTCGCCGGCTTTCGGATTGCCATCCAGCGAGACCTGCGCGAAATCGCCATCGGCGAGGGCGCGACCCTCCACCGGATTGAAACTGGCATGCCGCTCGCGCAGGTCGGCGAGCGACTGCTCCACATCGGCCTCCGAAACCGCAATCTCCGGTTTTTCGGCGCGCAGCTCTTTGTAGCCTTCGAGCTTGATTTCCGGCAGCACCTCAAAGGCAGCTTTAAAGCGCAGCGGTTCGCCCTCGTGCAGGTGCAGGTCCGTCACCCGCGGCTGCGATACCGGATGCAGGCTCAGCCGCTCCGCCTCCTGCTTAAAGAAGCGCGGGATCAGCGCCTCGACCATGTCGGTCTTGATCTCTTCCGAAAAACGCTGGCGAATAATCGACGCCGGAACATGGCCGCGCCGGAAGCCGGGAATGCGCGCCACTTTCTGATATTTCTGGATCAGCGAGTCGGTCTGCCGGTTGACGTCCTCGACCGGAATCTCGACCTGAATCTCGCGTTTGGTCGCGCTGTCCTGGGTCGCGCCTTCCTTCGTACTATCTTTGATATCAGCAGGGCTCACAATTACCTTTCCAGTGCGGCCACGGCAGCAGAGTCGAGAGGAGGTAGCTCGGCTGCGACGCCTCGTTGCCCCTCCTTGAGTGTAAAGACTATCGAAGAGCAACGTCAAACCGCGGAAGGGGTCGTCCTGCCCACCAAAGTAACGGGCGAAGGTTTTGGATGGCGCGAACACGCCGGCGAATTTGTAATTTGGTAATTTGTAATTGGTAATTTGAAACTAGTTTAGGGTTCAATTACCAATTACAAATTACCAAATTACAAATCGCAAATCACAAAATGTCTCTTCCCAACTGGCTCAAGGTTCTGAACGCCGAAGTCGTCGCCTGCACGCGCTGTCCGCGTCTGGTCGCATATCGTGAGCGCATCGCCCGCGATAAGCGCCGCGCCTACCGCGAGTGCGAGTACTGGGGCAAACCCGTTCCCGGCTTCGGCGATCCCCATGCCCGCGTCCTCGTTCTCGGACTCGCTCCCGGCGCCCACGGCTCCAATCGCACCGGGCGCCCGTTCACCGGAGACGCCTCCGGCAACTTCATGTACCCGGTGCTGCACGAAACCGGCTTCGCCCTCTTGCCCACCGCGACCGCTCGCGACGATGGCCAGGTGCTGACCGATCTCTACATCACCGCCGCCGCCCGCTGCGCGCCGCCAGAGAACAAGCCTCTGCCCGAGGAACTGGCCAACTGCGCGCCGTTTCTCGAGCGCGAACTCGAAGGGCTGAAAGATTTGCGCGTTATTGTGGCGCTGGGAAGAATTGGGTTCGAGGCGTACTTGAACTATTTAAAGCGCAGAAAACTGATCGCCGGCAAGCGCGAGTATCCATTCCGCCACGGCGCGAAATACGTCCTGCCGGATGGGCGCGTGCTTTTAGCGTCCTACCACCCTTCCAACCAAAACACGAACACCGGCAAGCTGACCCGCCAGATGTTCGTGGAGATCTTTCGGGAAGCAAGGCGGCTGGCTGATCGCGCGTAAGCCGCCAGCCGACCGCACCCCGCATCTACCGCAACTTGGTCATCGTCACCTCAAGCTGAAACTGGCGCTTCGAGTTCGGATCGTCCACGCTGCCCATCACCATCGGTTTGCCCAGCAGCGCCAACGTGCTGCCGCTGATTTTGAGCTGCCGTATCACGGGTCGAGGATCGCGCCCTTGCGCTTGCTCAGGAATTGCGAAGTTGCTCATTTCGGCGTGGACAAACAACTCGAGCTGGCCATTGCGCATTTGCAGTCGGCCCTCGATGTTCGTGCCCACATCGATGTATTGCATTTCCCCCTGTTTGCCCTCGACCGGAACGCGCGTACCAATTTTGATTTCATTGGAATCATTCGTGTTCAAGTTCATGGAATACTGCCGCGTATTGATCCTCTTCCCGTCCTCCAGTTCGGTGATGGAGAAATCGAGACGGTATGCTTCCACCGGCTTCGCCGGCTCCTGCGCCGTAGTCTTCGTGGCTCCACTCGACTCCTGTGCCCGTGCCTGGCCGATTCCACCACCAACCCCTAGCGCCACAATCAGCGCACCCGCCGCAACCGCTTTCTTGATCGTTGTCACTATCATTGACGATTCTCCTTTGAGTTAGTGCTCGGTTCGTCTGTCTTGGAAATGCCTGGTGCTCTAAATCCTCATCGCATGCTGCCCGTGGCAGCCTCGGCCGCTTCTTCTTCGCGGTCGCGCTGCAGCGCCTCAGCCCTCGCTTGCGCGACCAGCGCCGCGGTTTCCGGATACTGCGCCACGTAGCTCGCCAGGATTTTTTCCTGCTCGCTCAGCGGCTGCGGCGAAGGGAACTGCGCCAGCTTCGGCGTCCCAGCCACACGGCGAATCGGCCCATTTGCCGGCCCGCGCTGCGCCACTTCTCTTGGCGCGTCGGCGACCCGGGATGCTGTGACCTGATTTGCAGCGACTTGGGGTGCAGTGGCTTGGGGAGCGGGTCTTGGCCGCATCGATCTCCGGGCCTCCTCACTATGTGTCGTTGATGTTCCTGCCGTGCCTCCCCGGTTCCTTTCGCGAGCGCTTTCACCGACCCATACCGCCAGTACAACCGCTGCCAAAGCCGTTGCTGCACCCGCCGCCCACCACCAGCGACGTCTGGATGCAAGCCGATCCCGCTCGGCTTGGAGGTTCGCCAACACTCGACTCTCCAACCCGGCGCGCGGCTCGGCTTTGCCGAGTTGACTGAGCGCCGAATCCAGCCACCGATCCACATCTCGCTCTCTCTCCATTGGATCCATGTTCATGTCCTTGGCCGTCTATGTTCTTGGCCCAGTCGAGGCCAAAAGCCTTTCCCGCAGAATCTCCCGCGCGCGAAACGTGCGGGAACGCACTGCAGCCTCGCTGATTCCGAGCATCACGGCGACTTCCCGCGGCGCGATCTCCTCCAGTGTCGAGAGCACCAGCGCGTCCCGCAGTTGGCTCGGCAACGCTGAGATCAGCCGCCCGAGGATCGCGTTGCGCTCCCGCTCCAGAAGAATGCGATCTGCTCCGTCGCCGGGTGACACTAACGACTCCCCGGCTTCCTCAGTCCCAGCGCCTACCCTGGACATGTTCTTGCGGCGCTGAACCGCCACGCGCCATGCAATCCTTGCCAGCCACGCTTTCTGGTCGTGAATCCGTGCAATCCTTTTCCCGTAGCGGAGCGCACGCAGGAATGTTTCCTGAGTTGCGTCTTCCGCGTCGGCAGGATTACGCAAAACCGAGTAAGCGATGCGGTACACCAGGCGGGCATGTTCGCGCACGGCCGTTTCCAGCCGGTCCTCTTCTTGCTGCGCCAATGCTATGGTCTCGCCCGCCATTGCGGATTCTGCAATCACGCTTGCTCCTATTCATGAAGAACGTCGCCAGGCTGATTTCGTTCACAAATAATTTGCTAAGGGAGATTGGCTTCTGCGCCGATTAGAGAATAGGGCGGATCCCGCGGCAGCGGACACCTCTGGGCCGGCATGGGGGAACCGTCGCTCCGGGATGCGCCGCCCTTATTTCACCTGTAGAGACGGGGCTTGCCCCGTCTTAATCCGCGGGAGAGGATGCGGCAAGCCACGTCTCTAAGGAAATCTCACTCCGCTTCAAAATCCTACGAACACCGGTTCCGCTTCGAGCAGAATTCCCCAAGCTTCCTCGACGCCATGCTGAATTTCGTCCTTCAGCCCGACAATGTCGCTCGCCTTCGCAACTCCGAGGTTGATCAACGCCAGCGCATGTTTATGCGAGATCCCCGCCGCTCCCACCGCATATCCCCTGGAGAACCCTGAGTGTTCGACCAGCCATGCCGCAGAAACTTTGCGCTGTGCATCTTTATGCTGCGAGCGGGCTGCGGGGTAGTTGGGAATCGCGAATCCCTTCGATTCCGCGCGCGCAGCCAACTCTTTGAATCGCTCCTCGCCGAGCACGGGATTCTTGAAGAACGATCCCGCGCTCCGGCAATCGTCGTCTCCGGGGACAATCAGCATGCCCTTGCTTCGCCGTATTTCGCGCACCGCCTCGCGTACTTCGGCGAGTGATGGCGGCGTTTTATTTTCGGCAAGGCGCTCCGCAAAATGCCTTTGCAAATCGGCATACTTCAAACTCGGAGCCCCACCCCGCTTCAACCGGTAGTCCACCCGCACAATAATGTACCGCCCACGTTCCGCACCGTTAAAGATGCTCGAGCGATAACGGAATCCGCACGCCGGCTTGGGCAGCACCACAATGCGGTCTTCTTTCATGTCGAAAGCCCGCACCGATTCGATCGTGTCGGCGACCTCCTGCCCATAGGCGCCAACGTTTTGCACGGGCGTGCCTCCGGCGCTGCCCGGAATTCCGCTCAGGCACTCGACGCCCGCGCAATTCTGCGCGACCGCCTGCGCCACAAAGTCATCCCAGTTGACGCCTGCGCCCACGCTGAAGAGCACGGCTTTGGCCGTGGCGTCCTTTGTTTCCGGACTAGTGATTCCGCCAATCGCGATTTTCAGCACCAGCCCCGGCCAACCGGAATCGGCGATCACCAGGTTGCTCCCGCCGCCCAGCACAAAAACCGGCAGTTCGCGGGTTTTTGCGAACTGCGTGGCCTCCCGCACGTCATCTTCTCTCCGCAGTTCCGCAAAATAGCGAGCCGCCCCGCCCACCTGCAAGGTTGTTAGTGGCGCCAACGGAACGTTTTCCTGAATTGTCATGATGCTAGTCGGGAGCCAGCCCGTCCATTCCATCACAAATATAAGTAAGCTGCATCACAGCGCAGCCCGGCCGATTGGCGGATCATGTCCACAAGTCGGTGATCCTAGCCGAATGCCGGTTCTGGAACGTGGGCCCGTATGGAATCCAAGCCAGCGTTGTGCAAAGTGGAGTAATCCTAAATGACGACAGAACTGCGTCTGACCGCAGCCGCGAGCCGTGATCTAGCCGAGCCGCTCTCCGTGGCGCAGAAGGAAGCGCTGCAGCGGGCGGTAGCCAAGATTGTTGCGTTGGGCGAACAAGTGGGAGTCAGTGCAGATCAGATGATTGATTTGCTGGACTCGGGCCTGACCGTCGGCGAACTGCTGGAGGTCCTGGCGGCTCGGGCCGGAGAAGTTGCGTAAGGAGCCAGGTTTCAACGTTTCAAGGTTTCAAAGTTCCGCCAATGCAACGTGCGGTTTAGACCCTAAAACCTTGAAACTCTGAAACCTTGAAACCTGGCTTTTGGAGTTTTAAGTGATTGCCGCCGGGCTTCCGATTGGGTAATCTCTAGCGATGCCAACTCGCCGAGGAATCAGCATTTCTGGATCGATGCCCGTCACGCAGTCCAACCATGCGTTCTCCAGGCATCCGCCGCTGCGCGCGTTGATTGTTTTCGGAGTGCTCGCGTTCGGCTGGACCACGGGAGCACTTGCCCAGGAAACGCAGACGCCGCCCAGCACTTCATCTTCCGCCCAAGCTCCGAGTGCTCCGTCGAAAATACCTGGCGAGGCCTTGTACAACCTGCTGCAGGAGAAGTCCATCGTTTTCCCCGACATCGCTATCAGCACGCAGCGGCTTTCGCCAGGGGAAAAATTTCAACTGTTCGTGGACAACAGCGTTTCCGTGCACACAATGACCTGGGCAATGCTGGGTTCCGCAGGCGGCCAGGTTTATAACTCGCCAACTGGCTTCGGGCAGGGGTGGGATGCATATGCCGATCGCTTTGGGTCTTCCATGGCGCGCCAGGCGTCCAGCCAGTTCTTCGGGACGTTTCTGCTGGCGTCTGCGCTTCACCAGGATCCGCGTTTCTATCCCGAGATCCATCCAGGTTTTTTCCACGCCGCGAAGTATTCGGCGCAGCGGATCTTCGTCACGCGCAACGATGACGGGCGCGACGTTGCCAACTGGTCCGGGCTGGCAGCGCCGCTGATGGCCGAGGGACTGGCGAACGTCTACTGGCCGGAACGCAACCGCACCGTTGGAGACACGCTCTTTCGCTATGGTCTGGATTTGGCATCCAAAGCGGGGGGAAACATGCTGCGAGAGTACTGGCCGGTGTTTTACGGGAAGATCCGCCACGCGCCCCGGCCCACCGCCGGGCACAACTGACCGCCTTGGCAGGCGGCTGAAAAGCTCGAGTTTCGTATCAGCCATCTTCTGCCGCCGATAGAGACGGGGCTTGCCGCGTCTCTACGCCAAGTCAGGACCCCCTTGGGGCTGGGCAGCGAAAATCGAATTTTTCCCGAGCCGGTTAGCGAAAAAGGCTGGCTTTCCTTATTCTGTAAGCGCATCTAAAGTTGAAGAACAGCGGTCGTGGTAAAGACTGTAGTTTTACGAGTGTGCTGTACGACCTTGGTTTTACGAAACAGGAGATCGAGATTGACGAATCGGATACTGTTCTTGCTTGTTTTTTGCGGACTCATCACATCGGCTTCGGCGCAATCAAATTTCAATCGTTTTAACTTCACCGCCGGCGGCGGCCTGGGACTCGGACGCGACGATGTCGCCAGCTATGTCGGAAACTCTCCCTTTGTCGTGGCCGGAGCTGGCATGAACTTCACCCGCATGTTCGGCGCCGATGCCGAATACATGTACTACGACCTCGGCTTTAGACCCAGCGTGGAAAGGGGTCAGGGCCTGGCCAACCAAAGCGGACATATGCAGTCGGTAAGCCTGGACGGCATCGTCAACGTGCCCCGCCATCTTGGCAGATTTGGCGCCTATGGAATTTTCGGCGTGGGTTTCTATGCTCGCGGCCTTTCGGTGCCTAGCCGTTCCCTCCAACCCGACACTCCCTGCCAGCCCGCGTGGACATGGTGGGATCTTAACTGCGGCCTCAATAATGTCATCGTGACGCCGCAAACGATGTCCTCGAATACCAAGGTTGCGGGAGGCTTCAACTACGGCGGCGGAATAACTTATCGTTGGAACCATTTCCATAATTCCAAGCTCTACATCGAATGGCGCTACCATCGGGCCTACACGCGTGACGTCGCTGACGATACCTCGGGCGCACGCAACCTCAAGACCATCGTTATGCCCGTCACGGTTGGCTTCCGTTGGTGAAGACTCGGGCCTTCTTCTGCCGGACCGCATGGCGCTGCCCGGTTGCCTTTAGCCGACGGCTTTTGCTAAACCACCCACTTCGGAAGGATTTCGCCGCATGAGCGTTCCTCATTTATTTGCGCCGCTGACGTTCGGAAGCGTAACCCTGCGCAACCGGATTGCCGTGTCGCCCATGTGTCAATATTCTTCCGAGGATGGCTTCGCGAACGATTGGCACTTCGTGCATCTTGCCAGTCGTGCGGTGGGTGGCGCGGGCCTGGTTTTTACTGAAGCCGCGGCGGTCACGCCGGAAGGGCGCATCTCTCCGCAAGATCTCGGTATCTGGTCCGACAAACACATCGACCGTCTAAAACACATTATAGATTTCTTGCGCGCACAGGGAAGCTACGCCGGCATTCAACTCGCCCACGCGGGAAGAAAGGGCAGCATGTCGAGGCCATGGGAGGGAACGCGTCTTGTCCCGCCATCGGAGGGCGGTTGGGAGGTTCTCCCCGCACCGAGCGCGATTCCATTTTCAGAGGAGTATGGGAAACCAACTGAGCTGAGTCGCGATGGAATCGCGGAGATTAAGAAGGCCTTTGTTGCCGCCGCTCAACGCGCACTCGCGGCGGGCTTCGATGTGATTGAGATACACGCGGCCCATGGCTACCTGTTGCATCAGTTCCTGTCCCCGCTCAGCAACCGGCGCAGCGATGAATATGGAGGGAGCTTCGAGAATCGAGTAAGACTGGTTATTGAAGTGACCAAAGCGGTGCGTGATGCGTGGCCGGGCCATCTGCCTCTCTTTGTGCGAATCTCCGCCACCGACTGGCTGGAAATTTTTACCGGAGAAAAGACAGAAGGCATTGCGGCCGGGTGGACCATCGATCAGTCGGTGTCGCTCTCGTTGCTGCTTCGGGAGTGCGGTGTCGATTTGATGGATGTCTCCAGCGGCGGCAATGTACCCAACGCAAAGATTCCGCTTGGGCCAGGGTACCAGGCTGGGTTTGCGGCGCGCATTCGGCGCGAAGCCGGTATCGCTACCGGTGCGGTCGGTATGATTACCCAGCCCGCGCAGGCCGATTGCATCATTCGGACGCAGCAAGCCGATCTGGTATTGCTGGCGCGGGAGATGCTGCGCGATCCCTACTGGCCCATGCGCGCAGCCCGCGAACTGAAATATCCCGCGCCCTGGCCCGTGCAATACTCGCGCGCAGCGGAGGCGCATGATCCGGCACGCCAACGCATAGTGGTGAGCGATCGCGATGTCTCCGCGCCACGCACCAACTCAGCAGGTTAGCTGGTTGCGGGTCAGTTTCAGGCCAGTCAGGTTGCCGAGGATGGTTACGGCGATCTGCTCGGTGCGGAAAAATTCTTCGGCGGTTTGCTGCAGGTCGTCTAGGGTGACGGCTTCGATGCGCTCGATCAGTTCGTCGAGGCCGTAGAAGCGGTCGTAATACATTTCCTGGCGGGCCAGGTTTGACATGCGCGCGGTCGAAGATTCGAGCGAGAGCATGAGGCTGCCTTTGAGCTGGTCCTTGGAGCGGCGCAGTTCTTCTTCGGGAACGGCCGTCGTTTTCAGGTTGCGGAATTCCTCGACCACGCACTCGACAACCTTGATAGCCGACTCGCGCGAGGTGCCCGCGTATACGCACAGGGAGCCGGTATCGCGGTAGGGGTTCAGGTCGCTGTAGATGGAGTAGGCGAGCCCCTGGCGCTCACGGATGTTCTGGAACAGGCGCGAGCTCATGCCGCCTCCGAGCAGCGTATTCAGGATGTAGGAAGCATAGCGG
>Ga0116134_1000944_pt1 | contig 14856 bp, 10 predicted proteins | sample June2015DPH_19_5_FD_89737 | JGI IMG/M metagenome (GOLD analysis project Ga0116134, IMG submission 89737) | Peatland microbial communities from SPRUCE experiment site at the Marcell Experimental Forest, Minnesota, USA - June2015DPH_19_40 | ecosystem: Environmental > Terrestrial > Soil > Wetlands...
CGCCGGGCGTGTTCTGCACGACACCATTGTTAACGCCGAGAATGGTGTTGGAGCCAGACTTAGCGCGCCACACATCGGTATCGGCGATGTTCAGGTTGTAGCGGGCGATGGCGATGTCGAGGTTGTTTTCAAGCGCCAGCGCGACCGCATCGTTCATCGAGATGTAGAGTTTGCCGTCGTGCAAGAATTGGTCGATGCGCGGCGTGTTGGCCAGGTTCGGCGGCGCTACGTGGCGCGGCGTATAGGGCGCGAGCGGGTTGGGGAAATGCGACTGCGGTTTAGAATACTCCTGCACATCAAACGGCTGCGACGCCGACGGCACCGCCCTTTGGACCGGCATCTGCGCCGACGGCGCGCTCGGCACCTGTGAGGCATCCTGCGCCCACCCGGCAGGTATCATGATTACAGCAAGGAAGACGGCGGCAATACAAGGGGTGGCAGCTCTCTGAAACGCAGTCAACACTGTAGGACGTTGCATTCGCATCATCTCCATTGGTCCATACTTAAGTGACCACACTCAAGTGATCAGGTTCGAGAGGAACGGACGTAGTGGTTCGCACGTTTGCTAACACTCTGCTAATACGTAGAACGGCCGGCAAGAGTTCCTTGCAATACTGGGGAACGGAAATCTTTTTCATTGATCGTAGTTCATTGATCGTAAGTAATAGTGATCGTAAGTGAAATAGTATAGCTGACGCGTCGCCGTGCTTTCCGCGACGGCAGCGGCAAAACTTTGCAAATACCACGGATGATGCTCGGGCAGCTCAGGACTCGAAAACCAACGTGCGCAATCTCAAACTGATCCTTTCTTATGACGGCGCGGATTTCGCCGGCTGGCAGGTGCAGCCCGGCCGGACCACGGTGCAAGGCGCACTGGCCTCAGCCATTGGACGGTTGAGCGGAGAAAATGTACTGCCCCAGGGTTCCGGCCGCACCGACGCGGGCGTGCATGCGCTGGCCCAGGTGGCCAGTTTTGCGACTGCGTCGGCAATTCCCGCCGAAAACTGGATGCGGGCGCTGAACGACATTCTGCCCACTTCGATCCGGGTGCTGGAGGTGACCGAGGCTGCGCCCGAGTTCCATGCGCGCAAGTCGGCGCGCGCCAAAACCTATCGCTATCGCATTCACCGCGGAGCGGTCTGTCCGCCGTTTCTGGCGCGGTATGTGTGGCATTACGCTTATCCGCTGGAAGAATCGGCGATGGTTGCAGCCGCCGCTGTGGTGGTGGGCGAACACGATTTCACGTCGTTCGCAGCGGTGGATCCAGAGCGGGTGGAACGAATGTCTGCCGGAATGGCTGCCGCCGAAAATACTGGGACGAGCAGTACGCGAACGACTAATGTCCGCACGATCTTTTCTTCCAGTTGGACGCGCGAGGGCGAAGAATTAATCTATACCATTCGCGGCAGCGGATTTCTTCATCACATGGTGCGGAACCTGGTAGGGACATTCATGCTGGTGGGGAAGGGAACGGTGGGCCTGGAAGATTTTCGCCGCATCCTCGACGCGCGGGAGCGCACTGCCGCCGGGCCGACTGCGCCCGCCAGCGGCCTGTATCTGGTCGCGGTGGAGTACTAGTGTGGCGCGGACACTCCTGTCCGCGTGCTCGCAGCAATCCCGCCGCCGGCGCCGACAGGAGTGTCCGCGCTACACGGACAGTCTGACAATTTGCCGGAAGGATAAGACTCTGGCGCACCCGTGCCGTCCCGCGTACACTTCTTCGCAGATGGCCACCAACGTCCCATTCACCGTCTCCCGCATCGCGTCTGTGAACCCGGCGACGGGTGAAGTTCTGGGCGAACTGGATAGCGCCGGTCCGACCGAAGTGCGCGCTGCCGTCGGCCGCGCACGCGCCGCGCAGCCGGACTGGAATGCCTGGGGCATCCGCAATCGCGTCCGGGTAGTGCGGCGCTTCCAACAAATTCTGCTCGCTCGCAAGGCCGACATCGTGCGGCGCATCACGCAGGAAGCAGGCAAGCCCTTGGTTGAAGCGCTGCTCACCGAAGTTCTGGTCGTGCTCGACGCCGCGCGCTTCCTGATCGACAACGCCTTCGCGATCCTGCGTGAAGAAAAGCTGCCACACGGTAGTCTCGCGATGAAGACCAAGTCAGGGCGTATTCTGCACGAGCCCTACGGCGTGGTCGGAATCATTTCGCCCTGGAATTATCCGTTCTCGATTCCGGCGACTGAGGCCCTGGCGGCTCTGGTGGCGGGAAATGCCGTGGTGCTCAAGCCCTCCGAGTTGACGCCGCTGATTGCGCTCGAACTACAGGCGCTGCTCGGCGAGGCCGGAGTTCCCGACGACATTTTCCAGGTACTGCCGGGCGAAGGCGCGACCGGGGCGGCGCTGGTCGGAAGCGAAATCGACAAGCTTGTTTTCACGGGAAGCGTCGGCACCGGTCGGCGAATTGCTCAGATCGCCGCCGAACGCCTGCTTCCGGTGGTGCTGGAACTGGGCGGCAAGGACCCCATGCTGGTGCTCGAAGACGCCGACGTCGATGTCGCATCGAGCGGCGCCGTCTGGGGAGCGTTTGTGAATGCGGGGCAGACCTGCTTGTCGGTCGAACGCTGCTACGTGCATCAGAGTTTGTACCCGGCGTTCCTGGACGCCTGCCGCGAGAAGACGCGCAAGCTGCGCGTTGGCAATGGCATGGATCCGGCTAATGAAATCGGCCCGATGATCCACGAGCGGCAAGTGCGAGTGGTGGAATCGCAAGTGGAAGATGCAAGGCAGCGCGGCGCCCGCGTGCTGGCTGGGGGCACGCGGTTGCGCGAGCTCGGCCCAACCTTTTTTGCGCCCACCGTGCTGGCGGACGTGAATCACAACATGCGCGTGATGCAGGAAGAAACCTTTGGCCCGGTGCTGCCGATTGCGCCGTTCGCCGACGATGCCGAGGCGGTGCGCCTGGCCAATGATTCCGACTACGGATTGGCCGCCAGCATTTGGGCGCGGGATCGCGCCCGCGGCGAGCGCCTGGCACGCCAGATCAATGCCGGCACGGTCATGGTGAACGACGCCGTGTCGTGTTTTAGTATCAGTGAAGCTCCGCACGGTGGCGTGAAGTCGAGCGGCATTGGGCGCACGCATGGACGCTGGGGCCTGGAAGAAATGGTGCGCGTGAAATATGTCGACAGCGACCTGGTTCCGCGCATGAAAAAAATCTGGTGGTTCGGCTACGGTGGTGGATTCATGGGCGAGATGGAAGGCTTCCTCGACCTGCTGTACGCGCGCCCGCTGCGCGAGAAGCTTAAAGCTGGCGTGCGCACCGCCGGAGCGCTGTGGCGGAGAAAACTGTAAAACCTGTTCTCAGTTCCCAGTTCTCAGTTCTCAGTTATATCCTAGGGGAAGTTTCTGAGAACTGAGAACTGAAAACTGAAAACTGAAAACTACTATGACCGACTCCCGCGCGTTCCTGCGCCACACCCTCGCTACCATCGCCTATCGCGGAGCGAAAGCCATCCGCAATGCTGGGCCGAATTTTGCCGAATATGGCTCTCCCGAAACTTCGCGCACGCCGGCGAAAATTCTCGCGCACATCGGCGACCTGATGGACTGGGGTCTCGCCATGTCCGACGGCCGCCGCGAATGGCACGATTCCGCTCCGCTGCCGTGGGAAAAGGAATGCGAGCGCTTCTTCGCCGCCCTGAAAAAATTTGACGACTACCTGGCGTCGGACAAGCCGCTCGAAGCCCCCGCCGAAAAATTGTTTCAAGGCCCCATCGCCGACGCGCTCACCCACATTGGCCAGATCGCAATGCTGCGGCGGATGGCCGGGGTCCCGCTGAAAGGCGAAAACTATTACGTAGCCGAAATCACCGTCGGACGCGTCGGCGCGGATCAGGCGCATCCACGCAAGGAATTCTGATAGAGCCTTCCCGAGTAACCGCTGCCCAATCCCTCGCAGCTCGCAGCCCAGAAACACGGATTTAGACCACTACCGGCTCCTCTACGTCCTTGGTCTGAAGGCTGAGGCTGAGTAAAATAGCGGGAAAGCCGCCTTGGCAAAAGGCGGACAGGAGAATGAATGGCTTCCGGCGAAACGGTAACCGCTGTCACGAACCCGATCCCGCAACTTCCTAACCACAAAGTCAAGATCAAGAAGCCGGGCCAGCGTGCCTGCAACGAGAAGAACGACAAGGGCAAGTTCTGCGGTGGACACCTGAAGCGCTGGTTCTACACCGCCGACGTGCTCGAACAGGAGTGCGGCTGCATCGAGAAAGCCTGGGGACCGGACGCCGAAGTCTATCGCTGCGAATTTTGCCAGACGCTCTATCTGCCCAGTCCCAAAGATCCGCGTGGGGTGAATGTTGCCGGGACCGGCCAGCTTTCGGTGTTCGGGCTAACCGTTCCTCCCAAGGAAGAGAAAAAAGCGTAGCGTCACGTTTGATCCTGTGTGGGCGTGATCGGAATATCGGGCCGGAGGGGTGCCGGCACTGCCTGTGAACATTTCTGAACTCATCTACGACTGGAATCTTCTGTATCCGCAGTCGCTGCATCCGCCGGGACCAGTGTGCCTGACCGATGAAACGTTGCGCGACGGCCTGCAATCGCCGTCCGTCCGCGATCCTTCGATCGAGCAGAAAATCGAAATTCTGCACCTGATGGAGGCGCTCGGCATCAACACGCTCGACCTCGGCCTTCCCGGAGCCGGCCCGCGCGCGGTCGAGCACGTCACCGCCCTGGCGCGCGAAATCGTCGCTCACAAAATGAAGATCACGGCATACTGCGCCGCCCGCACGCACGAGAACGACATTCGCCCCATCGCCGAAATCGTCCAGAAAACCGGCCTGCCCATCGAGGTGGCTGCGTTTCTTGGAACCAGTCCCATCCGCCGCTACGCCGAGGGCTGGACCAGCGATTTCCTGCTTCAAACCACCGAAAGGGCCGTCAAATACGCGGTCTCGCTTGGCCTCGAGGTCATGTACGTCACCGAAGACACCACCCGCTGTGATCCGGCAACCGTGAAGCAACTCAACTCGGCGGCCATCGCATACGGCGCGCATGCTCTGGTGCTCTGCGACACCGCGGGACACGCCACTCCTATGGGCACGGTCGCGCTAGTCAAGTTCGTGCTTGAACAAGTGGTCAAGCCTTCCGGTGAAAAAATCCGTGTCGACTGGCATGGGCACTGCGACCGGGGACTGGCAACCGCCAACGCCATGGCGGCTTTAGTGGCGGGCGCGGATTGCATTCATGCGACCGCGCTCGGCCTGGGAGAGCGCGTCGGCAACACCCAGATGGACCAGATGCTGGTCAACCTGAAGCTCATGGGCATCGCACCATGGGATCAGCAGGATCTGACCAAGCTCAAGCGCTACTGCGAGGCCGTTTCCGCCGCTACCGGCGTTCCGATTCCGGCGAATTATCCTGTGGTGGGTGAGGACGCCTTCCGCACCACCACCGGCGTTCATGCCGCTGCTGTCATCAAAGCGTATAAGAAAAAAGATATTGAACTCGCGAACACCGTGTATTCCGGAGTGCCCTCGCACTACTTCGGCCTCGAACAGATCATCGACATCGGCCCGATGAGCGGGAAATCAAACGTTCTTTTCTGGCTGAAGCAGCGCGGCCTTCCGGTCAGCGACGAGGTAGTCGAACGCATCTTCAAGTGCGCCAAGTCGAGCGACCACACGCTGAGCGAAGCCGAGATCCTGGAGTGCGTGCAGCCCGCGCGCTGAGCCAGGTTCGTCGTCCGGACAGTTCTTCGCCCGGCTGCTTGACACTCGATTCGTCGTCCTGTAGTGTCCGCCAGCAAGAGGAGAAATTCAAGGAGGGCATCTTTAAGGTCTAAGGAGCTCATGGAATCCGCTGATTCGAAGCCTACGCGAAACGCCTCGTCGGCGAAATCCCGCCGCACGTCCACCTCCGAGCCCTCCCGCAAACGGTCGCAGCCGGCCGCAATCACCATCCGCGATGTCGCCGAGCGCAGCGGATTCTCTTCGGCCACTGTTTCCATCGTGCTGAACAACGCGCCGCTGGCCCGCTATATTCCCGACACCACCAAGGGAAAGATCCAGCGCGCCGCCGCGCATCTCGGCTACCGTCCTAACCTGTTTGCGCGCTCGCTCCGCAGCCGGCGCAGCCACACCGTCGGCGTCATGGTTTTTGACATGACCGACCCTTACTGCACGCTGGTGCTGCGCGGCATCGAAAACACTCTCTACCAGTCCTCGTTCCTTCCCATCCTCACCGATGTGCACAACGAGCGCAGCCGCTTCGAGCGCTATCTCGAAATGCTGCTCGACCGCCGCATCGAAGGACTCGTCGTCCTGGCCAACTGGTTGTTCGTCGACATCAACGTGCTCGCCGATCTCGAAAAAAACAACATTCCAACCGCGACCGTCGGCCGCGAGCTTAAGACCGACAAGATCAGCTCGGTGATCGTTGACAATGCCGCCGGCGCGCACGCCGCTCTCGAACACCTGTATTCGCTCGGCCATCGCAAGATCGCCTTTATCCGCGGCCCCCACCAACTGTCGGACACCGAACCTCGCTGGCGGGGAGTCCGCGCGCTGGCCCGCGAACGTAACCTTGAACTCGATCCCCGCCTGATCGTCGACCTGCCCGAGTCCGGCGACCCGTTTTCCAGTTTCGAAGACGGTTACAAGCTGACCGAGGAATTGCTGCGCCGCCGCCATCCCTTCACCGCGCTGATGGCCTTTGATGACATGACGGCCTTCGGCGCCATTCGCGCTCTCGGCAAGGCCGGCATTCGCGTTCCCGAGCAGTGCTCGGTGATCGGCTTTGACGACGTCGCGCCTGCTGCCATCTATTCTCCCGCCCTGACCACCGTGCGCCAGCCCATGGAGATTATGGGAACGGCCGCGGCGACCATCGTGCTCGAGGCCATCAACGCCACTCTCGAAAAGAAACCAACCCGCACCATTCACCGCCGAATCGTTCCCGAGCTGATCGTGCGCGAATCGACCCGCAGCCTGAAGTAGTGGCCCTGGGCGCACCGCATTTTCTCTTGACAGCGCCAGACACCTGTCGCAGTATTGATACGATTTAATAAAGGTATTTGGCCGCTTTTGAGGATGGAACACTGGAACGCCGGCACCATCGCCGGCACGGTGCATGACCACACCGGCTCTATTGCATGTCGCGTTGCGACTTTGGGTTAGGAGGCGTTTATGAGTAGCAGAAATGCAATTGTCAAGACAGCGTGGAATTTCCTTTCTGTTTGTCTTCTTTTCCTCTGCGCGGCTTCTGTGGCGTTCGCCCAGGCCGGCCGCGGCAGCATCAGCGGCCTGGTCTCCGATCCTTCGGGAGCGGTCGTCAACGGCGCCAAAGTCACCGCACTCAACCATGCCACCGGAGTCGAGTTGCACACCGTTACCAGCGACGCGGGCTTGTACAGCTTTGTATCGCTGAGCCCTGGCCTCTATGTAGTCACCGCCAGTCAAAAGGGCTTTGAAGGCGTCGCTCAGGACAATGTGTTGGTGACTGTCGATCAAGTCACCACCGCGAATATCGCTCTGCGAGTCGGCAGCGTGACCGAGACAGTTACGGTGACGGAAACATCCGCACTGGTGGATACGAGCAACTCCACCGTAGGCCAGTTAATCGACTCAACCGCCATCGCTCGCGTCCCGTTGCTTACCCGCAATGTCTTTGATCTGGTACAACTGAGCGCCGGCGTGACCCCGGCCAATGGAGCGTCCAACTCCTCCAGCTCGCAGGCCATCGTCAACATATCGAGCGGACGCCCCGGAATCGATGTCTCGTCCTACACCATCAACGGCGCCATCCAGGGATCGGTTTACTACATGCTCGACGGCAGCCCGCTCGGCGTTGCTGAAAACAACCTCGCCGCCATTCTCCCGGCAATGGAGATTCCCGAGGATGGCGTGGAAGAGTTCCGCGTCGAAACCCAGAACACTCCGGCCTCCTATCAGAGTGGCGGCGCCGGCGTCATCAGCCTGGCCAGCAAATCCGGCGGCGACCAGTTCCATGGCGATGCCTTCGTGGTTCTCCGCCCGGATATCCTTGCCGCCAACGAATACTTCAATAAGCAAGGCCAGTTATTGGCCGGCACGCCCAACCAGTCGCCGAGCTTTCATCGCTACCAGGAAGGCGGAGCCATCGGCGGCCCCATCCTGCACGAGAAGCTTTTCTTCTTTGCGGATTATGAAGGCACGCAAGAAAAACTATTTGATAATTCAGGCCAGTTTACGGTTCCCACCACCGCGGAACGGAACGGCGATTTTTCAAACGATAGCTACACTATCTATAACCCGCTGGCTCCCGATGATGCTAACGGAAATCGGGTGGAGTTTCCCACTCACAACGTACTTACCAGCTATCCCGGCCTCGCCCTCAATCCAACCGCGGTGGCGTTTCTATCGCATTTCCCCAAGTGCAACTATCCCAATCCATCCACTTGCGATGCAGACACGGGCAACCACATAGGCAACTATCAGCTTCCTGGTCTGGACCCCATAACCGCGAAGAGATTCGACGTTCGCATGGATTACTACAAGAGCGACAAGCAGCGCCTCTTCTCCCGCTTCTCCTTTGCCCGGCTGTCCACATCGGGGGTCAACGCCTTCGGCAACGATTGGGATCCGGACTACGCCCAGAACGTCACCAACGCGCGCAACTTCATCATTGGAGACGACTACACCATAAATTCCACTACCGTTTTGCAGCTGCGCTACTCCTTTACGCGCCACTATGAAAATCAGGGGGGCAACCCTCAGCAGGATGGCTTCGACATCACTTCGTTGGGATTTCCCCCGTCGCTGGCCGCAGCCGAGGCCTACAAGATCCTCCCCATCGCCTTTTTTACCGACGTAAACTCACCGAACGGCACCTCCGACGGTGTCGGCGGCACCGCAAACTACAATACCTTCATTTATGCCAGCGAGAATCACGACGCCAGCGCGACCCTCACCAAGGTAGTGGGTAAAAACGAGCTCAGCCTCGGCGCGGAATATATGAAAAGGTTTTTGAATGTGGGCCAGCCACCCGCCCCCTCTGGCTGGTACTATTTCGATATCTCCGCTACCGATCAACAAACTTCACCAGCCTCGGGTACAGCCGTGGGAGGCAGCGACTTTGCTTCGTTCCTCCTGGGCATGGGGAGTTACCCGGGCAACGAATCGACGAACTTCACGCAAGATCTCTTCTCCGCGAACGCCAGTCCGTATTACGCGGCCTTCGCCCAGGACACCTACCATCTCAAACCGAATCTCACCATCACCGCCGGCCTTCGCTGGGACATCTTCGGCGGTAAGACGGAGCGCCATAACCGCCTGGAATACTTCGATCCGACTGCCGTGGGTTCGTCACCTGCCGTGGGTAACTTCAACGGGGGCCCTTTCACCGGCGGCGAAGTCTTCGCCACCAGCGGCCACCGCTCTCCGTTTACTACAAATTGGAAGAACTTTGCTCCGCGCCTGGGCCTGTCATGGCAGCCCGAGAAGCACCTGGTCGTTCGCGGCGGCTTCGGCTTCTACTATGGGCCGAGCGTACATATGGTCAGCGGTTCCCTGGAGGACAGCGATGGATACTCCACGAGTAATAACTGGAGCGCGACCTGTTGGAACGGAGACCCTAACACGCCTGGCAAGGTAGGCAATTCGGTATTAAACGGCTCTAACCTTTGTCAAGGTGCGGCACTGGGGAGTCCGGCGCCGAGTACGACCGGCGACTATTCGCTGAGCAATCCGTTCCCCACGGACGTGGGGGCCGGTCTTGTTCCACCATCCCAATTGCATCCGAACGGATTACTGACCAACCTGGGCGCGAATTTGACCACGATGCTGCACTCGCAACGTACGGCGGTAACCTATAACTTCAACTTCGGCCTGGAGTACGAATTTCCAAAGCAGATCGTTCTCAGCATCGGCTATGTCGGCAGCAGGGGCCTCTTCCTTCCGTTGGGCGCTGTAGATCTGAACCAACTCACCCTGAGCCAGATCAATCAGCTTGGCAACGCTGGCGCCTCCGTTCCGCAATTTCTGGCGGCGGAGCCTTACCCGCAATTCGTCGCTGGTTCCAGCCCTGGCTCCATCAGCATAACCGGCCAAAACAACGGCGTCATAGTGAATGGCTATCCCGGTGGAGATTCCGAGTACAGCTCTCTGCAGACGAAGGTGCAGAAGCGCCTGACCAATCACTTCACCACGCTGGCCTCCCTTACCTGGGCCAAGCTGATGACCGACGACGGCAATCCTCCGCTGGGCTTTGTCGGTTTTCATAACGGGTCGCTTCAGGACTGGAAGGACATGAGATACGAGCATTCCGTCAGCCCGCAGGACGTGAAGTATCAATTCACCTGGCAGGCATCTTACGACCTGCCCATGGGCAAGGGCAGGGCGCTGGATCTGAACGGAGTATCGAACGCCATCCTGGGCAACTGGACAATGGACGGGATTTTCTACCTGAGCAGCGGTGTTCCGATCTCTTCGCCGTATGTAGGGGACAATCAATACCTCAATCAGCGAGCCGATATGACCTGCGATCCCAGCAAGGGCGCGCCACGTACGGCAGCGGTGTGGTTCTTACCCAACTGCTTCGCAGTGCCTGCCAACCCGTATATTCCGGGAAATGCGCCAACCTATCTTGATCACCTCCGCACCATGGGAGCCAAGAATCTGGATCTCACACTCTCCAAAACTATCAAACTGGGCGAAAAGCGGGATCTCCGCTTTGATATATCCTCCTATAATGTCGCCAACAGGGCGCAGTTTTCCGCGCCGAATGTGCCCACATCAAGTGCCGGGTGGACGACTGGCCCGAGTGGTAACGAGTTCGGCCAGATCACGACAACCTCCAACTCACCGCGTCAATTCCAGTTCGGGTCGAGGTTTACATTCTGATCCGCTCACGGGTGCCCCACTCATCGCGTTCTTTGCGATGAGTGGGGTTTACTGCGAGTATTCGCCCAATTGCTTCGTCAGTCCGCTACGCCCGCGCGCACGTGTTCCCGGCTCAGCACCGCCAGCCCCTTCTCCAGATCGGCGATCAAGTCCTCGACATGCTCAAGCCCCACTGACAGGCGAATCATCTGCTCGGTCACGCCCATCTTTTTCCGCAGCTCGGGCGCGATCATCGCGTGCGAGGTAAGCACCGGGATGGTCACCAGCGAATCTACTCCGCCCAGGCTCGGCGCCAGCGTAAACAGCTTCAGCGCCTCGGCCACGCGGCACGCGTCGGCGCCGCTGCCTTCCACCTCAATGCTCAGCACGCCACCCCCGCCCGCCATTTGCTTCTTCGCAATCGCGTAGTCCGGATGCTCCTTCAGCAGCGGATAGTGCACCCGCGTCACCCCGGGATGCTGGCTCAGAAACTCGGCAATGCGCAGCGCGCTTTCGTTCTGGCGCTCGACCCGCACGGCCAGCGTCTTGATCCCGCGCAGCAGCAGGAACGCCGCGTGCGGGTCCATACAGCCGCCGAGCGTGGTGCGCGTGTGATGAATTTGCTCAATCAAGTCGCGTCGTCCGGTCGCGATGCCGCAGATCAGGTCGGAATGTCCGCCAAAATATTTCGTCCCCGAATGCAGCACCAGATCGATGCCCCATTCCGCCGGACGGCAATTGATCGGCGTGGCAAAGGTCGAATCAATGGTCGAAATCACGCCGCGCCCGCGCGCCAGCGCCGCGATCTTTTCCAGATCGACCACCCGCACGTTGGGATTCGTCGGCGACTCGATGTGCAGGATCTTTGTGTTCGGCCGAATAGCACGCTCGTGCTGCTCGATGTCGTTGGTGTCAACGAACGTCGTTTCGATCCCCAGCTTCGGCAGCCACTGCGAAAGGAATTTCGCCACGCCGCCATAAATATCGCGCTGCGCCACGATATGGTCGCCCGCCTTCACCAGCGAAAGAATCGAAGTCGTGATCGCGGCCATGCCCGATGAGAACAGCAGCGCCGCATCAGTGCCTTCGAGTTCGGCGATGGCATTCTCGGCGACCGTATGCGTAGGATTGCCGTAGCGCGTGTAGAAGCTGTCGGTAGGAGTGACGCGCACCTGCTCCTGCATGTCGGTGACTTCGAAGGTCGAGGTCTGATAGATGGGCGTGGCCAGCGGACCATTCTTCTTAGCGAGGCTGGTGCCGCCGCGTACCGCCTCGGTTTCCTGACGAAACTTGTGCTCCTTCATTTCCGAAGCTCCCGTAATAAACTGGAATCTCTTAAGGGTACCTGCGTTGACCGGCGGCAGCAAGGCGCAAGCCAAGTTCCGCGAGACGCGGCCGGGCGTTTGTAATATCCTTCATAGGACTACTTTCATGGGAAAAAAGAAGAAGCTGAAAACGGTTGTTCGAACAAGACCCGCCGGAAAAGCACCCGCCGCCAGGAAAATGGCGACGGCGCGCCCGGCGAGTAAAGTCGCGCTCCGATCCACCGTAGCGAAAGGCAAACCGCCGAAGGCCGAGCTGCGTCACATCCCCTGGAGTTCGGTCGAAGTCGAAACTCTGAACCCTTTGCTGGGCCGCCACTTTGTTGTCGGGCAGAATGTCATGGTCGCGCGCGTCCTGCTCAAGAAGGGATGCATGGTGCCCGAACACAGCCACCACAACGAGCAGATTACCTACGTGCTGGAAGGCGCGCTGAAATTCTGGATCGACGGCAAAGAGATTGTTGTGAATGCGGGCGAGGTCCTGACCATTCCTCCCAACATGCCGCACCGGGCCGAGGCGCTAGCGGATACCGTCGATCTCGACATCTTTAACCCGCCCCGCGCCGACTGGATCAATAAAACCGACGCCTATTTACGCTGAGAATAAATCTAACCGCAGAATACGCCGAGAGCGCGGAGGAATCTGAAAAGAAAAAACAGGAAAAACTCTGCGCCCTCTGCGATCTCCGCGGTTAGCCCGTATGATGTACTTATCTGCGCTGGTCTGGATAAGGCGAAGTGTCGATCGCTCAAAATAAGGAAACCGCTGCGAAACTCCGCTGCATTGCCTGCGGCGCCACGCCCGACTCCGCCAGCCATGATTTCCGTTGCACCGCCTGCGGCGATCTGCTGGAATTCTTTTTTCCCGGATGGACCCTCGATCCGCTTCTTTCCGATCCGACGTCGCTGAAGTCTCTCTGGCTCAACCGCCGTACCTCAAGCCACGCGCTCGACCAAAGCGGCGTGTGGCGCTTCCGCGAACTTCTTCCCCACATTCCCAGTCTCGAAGAGCATGCCATCACGTTGCACGAAGGCAACACGCCACTCTATCGCCTGCCACGATGCGCGCGTGCAACCGGTGTCGAGAATCTCCACGCCAAGCACCAGGGCATGAACCCGACCGCATCATTCAAAGACACGGGCATGACGTTCGCCGCCTCGGCTGCCCATCAGAGCGGATTCCGCTGGGTCGCCTGCGCTTCCACCGGCAACACTTCCGCCTCCATGGCCGCCTACGCCGCGCGCGGCAACATGCACAGCCTGGTGCTGATCCCGGACGGGAAAATTTCCTGGGGCAAGCTCTCGCAATCGCTCGACTATGGAGCCCTCACCTGCCAACTCCGCACCGATTTCGACGGATGCGTCCAGATCCTCAACGACCTCGTCCGCCAGAAGCCGGTCTACCTGCTGAATTCGGTGAACCCGTATCGCATCGAAGGGCAGAAAACTGCCGCCATCGAACTCATGGAGCAACTAGCATGGGAGCCGTCCGACCACATCATCGTCCCCGGAGGCAATCTCGGAAACAGTTCCGCGATCGGCAAGGCGCTCATCGAAATGCGTGAGCTTAAACTGATTTCGCGGCTGCCCAAGCTTTCCATCATCCAGGCGCAAGGCGCGAATCCGTTCTACCGCTCGGTGCGCGAGTTCGGCGGAAAGAAGCTCGAACCGATGACGGCCGACACGCTAGCGACCGCCATACAAATCGGCAACCCGGCATCATGGAAGAAGGCGCTGCGAGTGTTGCAGGCGACCGGCGGTGAGGTCGAGCAGGTTACGGAAATCGAAATCGCTATTGCCAAAGCCGAAATCGGCGCCGATGGCATCGGTTGCGAACCTGCCTCTGCCGTCACGTTGGCTGGACTCAAGAAGCTGCGCCGCAGCGGATTCGTCAAGCCCGGCGAAGCCGTCGTCCTCATCCTGACCGGCCATGCTCTCAAAGATCCCGATTTCACCATCAAGTTCCATCGCGGAGACCTTTTCGCCGACACCCCCGCAGGAACGCCCGATGAAACCGAGGCGGCCAAGGCAAAATATCTGCAACGTGCCCCGGTTGTGCTCGACGCCAATCTAGGGGCTGTCATTGCCGCCCTCGACGCGGCCGAGAGAAATTCGTAGCAGTTCGCCTCAAACTCGTGTATAAAACACAGTTCAGCGTCAGTGCCGAATTGCAAGGCATTCTGCTTAGGCCGGCCCGGGTTAAATTCTTCCATGTCTATCGTTTCGGCCCGGCTGTAGCCCCGGAGGAGAGTTCTCAGTTCTCGGCGGAGATCGGGGTTACTGAGAACTGAGAACTGAGAACTGCTCTCGAATCTATGCCGTCACGTCCCGCATCTTTAGACCGCTCGTTGCGCCTGGCGCTCCCGGCGACCTCCGCTAATCTGGGCCCTGCGTTTGACGCCGCCGCCCTTGCCTTGGATTTCCATCTGCGCTTGCGCGCCGAGCGCGCGCCCGACTTCTTCGTTACCGCTGAAGGCCGCGACGCGCCACTCTGCGCCCGAATGGAAAACCACCTCATCGTCACCACCTATTGCGAGGTCCTCGAATCGGAGAACCGCAAAATCGCACCCTTGCGTATCCACATCGAAAACGAGATTCCCATCGGCCGAGGTTGCGGATCGTCCGCCGCCGCCCGCCTGGCCGGCATCGCGCTGGCCGTGCATTTCGGACATCTGCGCTGGAAAAATGACCGCATCGTCGGCGAAGCTTCCATGCGCGAGCACCATCC
>Ga0116134_1000948_pt1 | contig 14821 bp, 12 predicted proteins | sample June2015DPH_19_5_FD_89737 | JGI IMG/M metagenome (GOLD analysis project Ga0116134, IMG submission 89737) | Peatland microbial communities from SPRUCE experiment site at the Marcell Experimental Forest, Minnesota, USA - June2015DPH_19_40 | ecosystem: Environmental > Terrestrial > Soil > Wetlands...
CGCCATTGGGCAGGTGGTCCAGGTAGCCCTCGGACGCCAGCGTCATCACGACCCGGTAGACGGTTGGCATCGGCAGGCCCGAGACGGCGGCGAGGTCGCTGACGCGCCAGGACGGACGCTGCTCGTTGAACAGCGACAGGATCCGCAGGCCCTTGGCCAGGGCCTCCACGCGATACTCCGGGCGCTCCGGGGACTCCGGCCCGGCCGAGGCCCCGGCTGAGGCAGGGCGGAGTGCCGCGGATGAGGAGCTGGCGGTGCGGCGGGGCGGCATGATGGCCTTTCCTCCTCCGAGACGGGACCGCCATCAGCCTACGGTGGCACCGGCGGACCCCGGACGGGCGGATCCTGGACAGCCGTGCAGCCGGTCGGCTACGGTATTTAGAAAGTTACTTTCATAGTACGAGAATTCTGGCGGGAAGGGTAGACCCCATGCAGGACTGGCTCACGCTCGACCGACGGCCGACCCTGGTCTTTGGCGCCGGTGGTCTCGGCGGAGCCAGCGCGCTGAGCCTGGCCGCGCAGGGGGCACGGGTCGCGCTCGCCGACATGAACCAGGAGAACCTCGACGCCGTCGTGCGAGCCGCGAAGGAGGCCGGCGACGAGATCAAGCCGCTGGTCGCCGACCTGCGGACGGCGGAGGCCTGCCGCGCGGCCGTCGGCGAGGCCGTCGCGCTGGTGGGTATGCCGCAGGTCTTCCTGCACGCTGTCGGGCGTAACGTGCGCAAGCCAATCCTCGACCTGGAGGACGCCGACTGGCAGGAGACCCTCAGCCTCAACCTGTCGTCGGCGTTCTGGCTCGGCCAGGCCGTCGGGCGGCTGATGGTACAGGAGCGCTACGGCCGGATGGTCTTCGTCTCGTCGGTCTCCGGACTGCTCGCTCACCCGCACCACGCGCCGTACGCGGCGACCAAGGGCGGGATGAACCAGATGCTCCGGGTCATGGCGCGCGAGTGGGCCCCGCACGGTGTTACCGTCAACGCCGTCGCGCCCGGTTATATCGAGACCGACCTGACCAAGGACTACCTGGACCGGGACAACCACCGGGAGAGCCTGGAGTCGCTCGTCCCGGCGGAGCGGCTCGGCCGGCCCGGGGAGGTAGCCGACGCGGTTACGTTCCTGGCGTCGGACCGCGCCGGCTTTATCACCGGTCAGGTCCTGTACGTCGACGGCGGCCGCGTCCTCGTCTGATCGCCATATTCACACATCCACTCCGGAAGGACACCCTGTGCCTCTCGCACCCGTTCCCATACCGCGCCGCTTCGAGGGCCGGTCGGTGGTCGTTACTGGGGCCGGAACCGGCTTCGGCGCCGAGATCGCGGTACGCGCCGCCCAGGAGGGGGCCCGCGCCGTCGGCGTCCACTACCGCAGCTCCGTGGAAGGGGCCAAGCGGACGGCCGACCGGGTAGCGGCGGAGGGCAGCACTCCGGTGCTGCTCCAGGCCGACATCGTCGACTGGGATCAGATCAAGGCCATGGCCGATGCCGCCTTCGAGCGGCTGGACGGCGTCGACGTCCTGGTGAACAACGTCGGCGACGTTGCCCGCGAGCAGATGTCCTGGCGCGACATCACCGAGGAGTCGATCGACCACGTCCTCGGCGTGGACATCAAGGGCACGATGCTCTGCGTCCATGAGTTCGGCGCGCGGATGCTGGAGGCGGGCCACGGCAGCATCGTGAACATCGGGTCGACGGTCATCGTCCGCGGCAGCGCGAGGGCGCCACAGTACGCCGCGGCGAAGTACGGCATCCTGGGCCTGACGAAGTCGTACGCGCACGCCTTCGCGCCGACGGTCCGGGTCAACGTCTTCGCGCCGGGGTTCATCGAGACCGAGTCCACCCTCGGCCGTAAGGACTGGCAGTCCGGCCGGGGAGACCAGCTGCGATCGCTCACGCCGATGGGGCGGATCCCCGGGCCCGCCGAGCTCGCGGGCACGGCTCTCTTCCTCGGAACCGATGATGCCTTCCACATGACCGGCGGGTATATGGTCGCGGACGGCGGCTACAACATGGTCGGGGCGTGAGTAGCACGGCCGCCCCGCATCCGCGGGACCTCGGTCTCGCCGAGGCCCGCGCGCTGGTGCAGCGCGCCGTCGACAAGGCCGAGCAGCTCGGCCTGCGCGGGGCGGTCGCCGTCGTGGGGGCGACCGGGACGCTGCTCACGGCGTCACGGATGGACGCCGGGGGGCCGGGCGGAATGGCCCGGGCCCGGTCGAAGGCCTGGATCTCCGCGACACAGCAGATCCCGAGCTCAGAGCACCTGCACCGGATGACGACGATCGCCCCGCCGGTCGCCGCCGGGTTCGCCCGGGCGTCCCCGGAGGCATTGTTCCCCGGAGCGGGCGGGATGCCGGTCAGCGTCGACGGAGCGGTCGTGGCGGGCATCGCCGCCTCGGGCGCGACGGTGAGCCCGTTCTTCCCGGCCGACGTCGACCCCCGCGTCGTGAGCGCGGACGGCAGGGCGGCCAACCCCGAGGACCTGCTGATCGCCTACGCCCTCGGCATTCCCTATTCCGGGCAGCACGGGGACGACCAGAAGCGCTGGGAACAGCGTTTCGGCGAACTGGTGGTCAACCCGGCCGACAGCCTCGGCATGGCCGCCGCGCCCGCGGCGGGCCGCCAGATCCAGCTCGAGTGGGCGAAGGCGCTCTGCGACGCCGTCATGGACGCGGCGTCGCGCCGCGGCGTCCGGGTGGCGGTCGCCGTCGTGGACCGCGGCGGTGACCCGATTCAGCAGGACCTGATGGACGGCACCCCGGCCGGCGGGGTGGCCGTCGCGCAGGCCGTAGCGGGCGCCGCGGCCCTCTTCGGCTGCGACAGCGGCGATATGGGCTCCCGATTCGGCCCGCCCGATGCCGTCGCGGCGCTCGTGACGCCGCCGGTGCTGAGCATCCCCGGTGGCCTGCCGGTCCGCGACGCCGGGTGCGTGGTGGCCGGCCTCGGCGTCGGCGGCGGCGGCCCTTCCGTCTGCGCCGACCTCGCACGAACCGCCCTGGCCGGCTCATGATCGGCCGCGGTGCCGGCCCGGTCCACATCGCCGTCGTCGGCTGCGGCGCGATCGGGAGCCTGTACGCCGCGCACCTCGCGCGCGTGCCCGGCGTCGAGGTGTGGGCCGTCGACCGCTGGGCCGAGCACGTGGACGCGATGGAGTCCCGGGGCCTGCGGGTGATCGGACTGGCCGACTTCGCCGCCCCGGTCCACGCGAGAACCGACGGCCGCGACCTGCCCGTATGCGACTTCGGCCTCGTCGCCACCAAGGCACTAGATACCCGGGCGGCCGTCGAGGGCACGCGCGCGGCGCTGGCGAACGCCGCCGTCGTCAGCGTGCAGAACGGGCTCGGGAACGAAGAGGTCATCGCCGGGCTCGTGCCGCGTGTCATCCGCGGCAGCATCGTCACGGCCGGCGCGGTCATGGCGCCCGGCGTGGTGCGGTACGACGCACCGGGGAACTCGTGGTTCGGGCCGTTCGAGCCCCAGCCGGCGGCGATGGACGAGATCGCGCACCTGGCCCGGCTGCTCTCCGAGGGCGGACTGCCCACCCTTGCGCTCGAAGACGCCCGGGGCCCGCAATGGACGAAAGTTATTTTCAATTCCGCGACGAGCCCGCTCGCCGCGCTGACCGGCTTGCCGGTGGGCCGCGTCTGTACCGACGCCAGGTTGCGCCGGCAGGTCGACGGGCTGGTCACCGAGGCCATGGCGGTCTGCGAGCGGGCCGGGATCGTGCTGCTGCATCCGCCGCGGGAGGCGGTGGAGGAAGCCATCGCGGAGGCGTACGACCACAAGCCGAGCATGCTGCAGGATGTCCTCGCCCGCCGGGCGACCGAGATCGACGTCCTCAACGGCGGCATAGCCGCCGAGGGGCGGCGCACCGGCGTCCCCACGCCGCTGCATGACTGCATGGTGGCCCTGGTCAAGGGCCTCGAAAAGTCCTGGTCCGGCTAGCCAGGCAGGACGTGGCGCACGGCCGGGCGCGTCGCCAATTCGTGACCTCGCCAGGGTGGACAACCCCTCCCATGTCACGTTAACGTGTTCGAAATGAAAATAACTTTCATGGTGTGAAAGTTATGCAGGGCGCGGATGAGTGCCGCTCGCGGATGAGCGCCGCACAGGGAGAGCCATGACCGCACCGACCACGCGACAGCCGCTGCTCGACGTCGCCGGCCTGTGCGTGACCTACGGGGGGGTTGTGGCCGTCTCCGACGTCGACCTGCAGATCGCCGAGGGCACCATCTACGGGCTGATCGGCCCCAATGGCGCCGGCAAGACCTCGATGGTCGATGCCCTGACCGGATATACCAGGCCCGCCGCCGGGCGGATCGTGTTCGGCGGCCGCGACATCAGCGGCCTGCGCCCCTACCGGCGGGCGCGGCTCGGTCTCGCCCGGACGTTCCAGTCGGTTGAGCTGTTCGACGACCTCACCGTCGACGAGAACCTGCTTGTGGCCAGCGAGCACGTGACCGTCGCCTCGGCGCTGAGAGAACTCTTCCTGCCGAGCCGCCCGCCGGACCGTACCGGTGTCGACTGGGCCATCTCGGTCTGCGGGCTGGAGGACGTGGCCGGCCGCTACCCGTCCGAGATCTCGCTCGGGAAGCGCAAGCTGGTGGGCATCGGCCGGGCGCTCGCCCGCCAGCCCGGCTGGTGCTGCTCGACGAGCCCGCGGCCGGGCTCGACACCGACGAGAGCCTCGAGCTCGGGCGCCGGCTGCGGACGCTGCCGGAAGAGCACGGCGTGACGGTCTTCCTCATCGACCATGACATGGGGCTTGTCCTCGGCACGTGCGATCACCTCATGGTCCTCGACTTCGGACGACAGATCGCCGCAGGGTCCCCCGCGGAGATCCGCGACAACCCGCGCGTGATCGAGGCCTACCTAGGAGGGCACCATGCGGGCACCGGCAACTGAGGCAGGCGCGCCCGGCCATGCCCTCGTCCTGAAGGATCTATCCGCCGGCTACCGGGGGGTCCCGGTCGTCCGCGAACTCAACCTGGAGGTGCGCCCGGGTGAGGTCGTGGCGCTGCTCGGCCCGAACGGCGCCGGGAAGACCACGACCCTGGAGACGATCGCCGGGCTGAACCGCCCGATCTCGGGCACGGTCGAGCTGTCCGGCGAGAACATCGGCGGCACGCCGGCCCACCTCCTCGCACGCCGGGATCTCGCGCTCGTACCCGAGGGCCGCGCCCTGTTCCCCGGGCTCACCGTCCGCGAGCACCTGCGGCTCGCGGGCGGGCGGGGCCGAAGGACACGAAGGGCCGGCAGCCACGAGGACGAACTGCTGGAGATGCTTCCCGAGCTGCGCAAGTGCCTGGGACGCAAGGCCGGCCTGCTGTCCGGCGGTGAGCAGCAGATGCTGGCCGTCGGCCGGGCGCTGGTCACCCGGCCGCGGCTGCTGCTCGTCGACGAGATGAGCCTGGGCCTGGCGCCGGTCATCGTCGAACGGCTGACCCCGATCCTGCACCGGGCGGCCGACGAAATGGGCGCCAGCGTGCTGTTCGCCGAGCAGCACGTCGCGCTGGCGCTGGAAATCTCCGATCGCGCCTACGTCCTGACGCATGGCCGGATCAGGCTCGAGGGCGCCGCCGCCGAACTCCGCGAGCGGCGTGAGCTGCTCGCCGCCAGTTACCTCGGGGAGACGGCCGCCTGACCAGGCCGCCTCCGGCCCATCCGGACCGAAAGATTCCACCATCAGGAAAGAAGCACATATGAAACATCCCAGATGGCTCGGCACGGCAGGAATCGCCACCATCGTGCTGGTCGCGGCGGGTTGCAGCTCGGGCGGCTCAGGCTCGAGCGCAGGCGGCTCGGGCACGCCCACGGCCGGCAGCACGGCGGCCGCGTCCGGTACGTCGGCGTTCGGCACCCCCAAGAAGGCGACCGGCAGCCCGTACGTCTTCGGGATGATCAATGACGAGACCGGCGCGGTCACCTTCCCGGAGGCGCGCCAGGGCGCGATCGCCGCCGTCGACTACGTCAACAACTACCTCGACGGCATCAACGGGCATCCGATCCAGATCGATGAGTGCACCGGCGACGGCACGCCGGCCACCGCCGCGCGCTGCGCCAACCAGCTGGTGGCCGATCACCCGATGGCGATCCTGGGCGCGGCCGACGTCGGCGGGCCCGCCTCGATCCCGATCTACGCGCACGCCAACCTGGCCTACCTGGGCGGCATCCCGTTCACCCCGGTTCCGGAGACCGCCCCGAACTCCGTCCAGTTCTGGTCGGTCAGCGTCGGCGACAACGCGGCGGCGGCCGTGTACGCGGGCAAGACGCTGGGCCTCAAGAGCGTGGCGCTGGTGTACTTCAGCAACGCCCAGGGCGAGTCGATCCTGCCGCAGGTCACGCCGGTGTTCAAGGCCGCCGGGGTGACCACGATCAAGGACATCCCGCTGTCCCCGACCTCGCCGGACCCGAGCCCGCAGGCCGCCCTGATCGAGAGCAGCGGCGCCCAGCTCGCCTACGTCGACGTCCCGAACGGCTGCGGCAACGTGCTGAAGGCGCTGAAGAGCGTCGGCTACACCGGCAAGATCATGGGCATCGACCCGTGCGGCGCGCCGCCGGTGCTCGCCGCCGCCGCCGGCGGAGCCAACGGCATGTACATCGCCTCGCCGTTCATGCTGCAGAGCGGGAGCAGCACGCAGGCGCAGCTGTTCGAGGCGGCGATGAAGAAGTGGGCCGCGCCCGGCACGCTGATCGACTCGATCTCGACGGCCGGCTTCGCCACCGTGATGAACGTCCAGCAGGTGCTGAGCAAGATCTCGGGCACGCCGACGACGCCGAGCATCCTGGCCGCCTTCAAGGCCGGCACCCATCAGAACTTCCTGTCGCACCCCTACACGTGTGACGGGCAGGCCCTGAAGGGCGCCGCCGCGATCTGCAACGACTACTACCTCATGAACCAGGTCGAGAACGGGGTGATCACCCAGCCGAGTTCGACTGACTGGGTGACCTCGAAGGGCTACTTCGCGGGCATCAACGGCTGATGACCACAAGGGGGTCCGCCCGCCCGGGCGGGCGGACCCCGCCGCCGCGTCGCACCGTTAAAATCGCGCCGTCAAACGAGACTTAACGAGACACCATGTCCAGCTACCTCCTCTTCCTGATCCTCGGCCTGGGCTCCGGCGCCACCTACGCCATGCTCGGCCAGGGACTCGTCCTGAAGTTCCGCAGCGCGGGCGTGGTCGACTTCGCGCACGGCGCGGTGGCGATGTTCATCGCCTACGTCTTCGTGAACCTGCGCAGCTTCGGGGAGCTCGAGCTGCCCGTGGTCCTGATCCCGCACCAGATCTCGCTCAACCGCGGCGCCGGGATCAGCACGGCGCTCGCCATCGCCATCTCGCTCGTGTACGCGGCCGTCCTCGGCCTCGTGCTGTACGTCATCGTGTACCGGCCGCTGCGGAGCGCCTCGCCGCTCACCCGCGTCTGCGCATCGGTCGGCGTCATGCTCGGCCTGCAGGCCATCGCGGTCCTCAACTACAGCACCGAGCCCGTCGCCACCAACCCGATCTTCCCCAGTTCGGCGTTGTCGGTCGCGCACGTCACGTTCCCCGAGGACCGCCTGTTCTTCACCGGCGTGGTGGTCGTCATCTCGGTCGTGCTCGCGCTGGTCTACCGTTTCTCCCGGTTCGGCCTGGCTACCCGGGCCGGCGCCGAGAACGACCGGGGAGCCGCGCTGACCGGCATCTCCGCCAACATGATCGCGGGCCAGAACTGGGTCATCGCGACGGTCCTGGCGGGCGCGGCCGGCATCCTGATCGCCCCGGTCGCCAGCCTCGATCCGACCTCTTACACCCTGTTCGTCGTGCCCGCGCTGGCCGCCGCGCTGGTCGGCCGGTTCTCCTCGTTCTGGGTCACCGCGCTGGCCGGCCTGCTCATCGGCTGCGCCCAGTCCGAGATCGCCAAGCTCATCACCGTGTGGACCTGGCTCCCCCAGCAGGGCCTGTCGGATGCGCTCCCGTTCGTGGTCATCATCGCGGTGATGGCGTTCCGCTCGCGCTCCGTGCTCGCCCGGGGCGGTGAGACGGCCGAGCGCAATCCCTCGGTCGGCCGCCCGAAGTCGCCGCTGCGCACGGCCGCCGTCTGCTTCGTGGCCGGCCTGATCGTGCTGTTCGTGCTCAACAGCGTCCTGCGTTTCGCCTTCATCTCCTCGCTGACCGTCACCTGTATCGCCTTGTCGGTCGTCGTGCTCACGGGCTACGTCGGCCAGGTGTCGCTCGCCCAGATGTCGCTGGCCGGCATCGGCGGCTTCATGCTCGGGCATATCTCCAGCGGCCTGGGCATCGGCTTCCCGTGGTCGCTGATTCTCGCCGGGCTCTGCGCGGTGCCCGTCGGATTGATCATCGGCCTGCCGGCCCTGCGGCTGCGCGGCGTGAACCTGGCGGTGGTGACGCTCGGGTTCGCCGCGGCGATGGACGCCGTCGTGTTCACCAGCTTGTCCTTTACCGGCAGCACGGCCGGCCTGACGATTCCGGCGCCGCGGCTGCCCGGCCTGAACCTGGGGATCACTCAGGGCAAGGCCTATCCCACCTTCATCTTCGGCGTGCTCGTGCTTCTCGTCGTGATCTTGCTCGGGCTGCTCGTGGCCCGGCTCCGGCGAGGTCCGGCGGGCCGGATGCTGCTGGCGATCCGCTCCAACGAGCGGGCGGCGGGCTCGGTCGGGATCAACGTCGCTCAGGGCAAGCTGATGGCGTTCGGGCTGGCCGCGTTCATCGCCGGCATCGGCGGCGCGCTGACCGGCTACATGCAGGGTGAGCTGACCGCCGACAGCTTCGCCGCGTTCACCTCGATCAGCCTGCTGGCGATCGTGTTCGTGGCCGGGGCCGGGCGCATCGCCGGGGCGGTCGTCGCGGGCATCATGTTCTCCGCCGCGGGACTGTTCGTGACCTTCCTCAACATCCACCTCAACGTCGGCAAGTACCAGGCGATCGTCGCCGGCATCGCGCTGGTGCTGACCGCCGTGCAGAACCCGGACGGCCTGACCAGCACCTCGACCGGCAAGGGCCCGGCGGTGGCGATCGCCAGGCTCCGGGACCGCACCGTCGGGGAGTATCAGAAGCGGCGGCCAGATCACGGCGGGGACCGGGCGGCGGCCGGTGACGCGGGCGGCTCCGGGCCCGCCGTCGACGGGCCCAGCGTCGACGGGCCCAGCGTCGGCGGGCCCAGCGTCGACGGCGACGAGCGCGACATCCACCCCGTGGCCTGAGGTACCTGGTGCCCGCTCACGTGCCTGGGGTCCGGACCCGGGCGCGTGTGGACCGAGATCATCGGCGGGGACGCTCCGGGCCACGGGAACGAGCCGGCCCTGTGCTGGTGGCTCCCGGAAGGGTCAGCCCCCGGCCGCGGCGCGCTCGGGCCGCGGCGGCCGGACGATCGGGTCGTACGCCTCGAACGCCCGGGCACGCTCCTCGATCTCGGCGCGCTGCTCGCGGTGGCGTCCGGCCGTTTCCTGGATCTCGGCGGCGTGGGACCGCTTCTCGTCCATGGAGATGACGGAGGTTGACAGGTTCGTCCAGGTCACCTGCAGGTCCGGCCCGAGCTGGCCGCGCGCGCCGCACGTCGCGCACTCGACGTCCGCGCCGTGCAGGACGATGACGTCCAGGTGGCACATGGGGCAGAGTCCCGGCGGGCCCAGGTAGCGCGCCTCGTCGAACGCCACCCCGAGCTGGCTGGCGACGTTGCGCCCGAGCAGCGCCGCCCGGTCGATCGCGGCGGCGTCCAGTATCACGGAGCGCGGCGTGCCGGCGCCCTCGAACTGCACCTGGTCGGCGACCGCGATGTGCATCGAGAACGTGGTCGCGTGCATCATCGGCAGGGTCAGCGTCTTCCACTGCGGCGTCAGCGAGCCGCCCACCGCGAGGAAGCCGGCCACCCGTGGCTTCAGCACCCGCTCGTCCACCCGGAAGGGAACGGCAGGCTCCCGTCCCCGGCTGCGCAGCTCCATCAGCCCGGCGATGATGGCGGCGTCGGCGTTCGGCCCGAGCAGCCGGTCGCCGAACAGCTTGAGGCGGGCGGCCACGGTCCGGCTGATGATCGGGGTGCTCACGACGAGCCCGTCGCACTCGGCCAGCCGTTCCCACAGCCACCACGCGTCGTCCGGTTCCGCGCCCTCCGCGGCGCCGCTGGGCAGGCGGAGCTCGTCGAGCCGCACGACCTCCACTTCGGCGCCCTCCCCCTCCGCCGCCCGCATGGCCGCCTTCAGCAGGATCTCCGCGCTGCCGTGGGGCTGACCGCAGCCCAGCCCGAGCACTCGGCGGCCCGTTCCGCTCGTCGGCATCTGCCTTCCTCCTCCGGCGTCCGCAATCCGTGGGTCCCGAGGCATGCTCCGGCCCGCTGTCGGCGGCAGTGTTGTGAGACATACTCTCACTGTGAGAGAGTAACTTCCATATATCGAAGAAACCTGGCGGGAACTCAGCTTGATGGCTTGATGGGAGGCGCCCCGCATGGGTCGGCTGGACGGCAAGCGGGCGCTCATCTCCGGCACCGGCGGCGGGATCGGCCGGGCCACGGCGTTGCTCTGCGCGCGTGAGGGTGCCCACGTCGTGGGCTGCGACCTGCACGCAGCGACCTCTGACGAGACCGTCGGGCTCGTGCGCGCGAGCGGCGGGCGGATGGCGGATGGCGTTCGCCGCCGATCCGGAGGGCAACCTCATCGAACTCCTGCACCGGCCGCCGGCTGCGTAGTGCAGGACATGGCCGGGCCACTACCAGGGAGGCAGCAATGAGCGAGAACCGAATCCTCTTCACCGGCGGGCGGGTCTTCGACGGCACCGGTGCGCCCGCCGTGCCCGCCGACGTGGTGGTCCGGGGCGACCGCATCGAGGCCGTGCGGCCCGGCGGCGGCAGTGCGATCGAGGACGGCGACCAGGTGGTCGACTGCGTCGGCACGACGGTCATGCCCGGCATGGTCGAGTCCCACGCGCACCTGACGTTCCCGTCCGCGGTCGGGCACATCGACCCGTCGTTCAACCCGCCGCTCGACGTCAGCTTCTTCCGCCACATGCCGACGCCGGACGAGCACCTCGCGATCGCCAAGCGCAACGCGAAGATACTGCTCGACCACGGCTTTACCAGTGCCTACTCGGCCGGCTCGCTCACGCCGGTGCCGACCGAGGTGTGGCTGCGCGACCAGATCGCCGCGGGCGCGACGCCGGGTCCGCGGCTGCGGGCCGCGTCGTTCGAGCGCGACAACAACCCGGTGCAGATGGGCCCGGACGGCCCGAAGCCGAAAAGGACCGGCCCGGACGCGGTGCGCGAGTTCATCCGCGAACAGGCGGCGATCGGCTTCGACAGCGTCAAGCTGCTGATGAGCAACGACGACGTCTTCGTCGAGGGCGGCTCCATGATCACCCAGTACAGCCGGGAGGAAGCGCAGGCGGCCGGCGAGCAGGCCCGCGAGTCCGGGGTCTGGCTGAACTGCCACGCCCAGGCGCCGGAGTCGATCAAGCTGGCGGTCCGCAGCGGGTTCCGGTCCGTCTACCACTGCACCTACGCCGATGCCGAGGCGATCGACCTGCTGGAAGAGCACCGGGATTCGATTTTCCTCTCCCCCGCCGTCGGCATCATGTGGGCCAACGTGCACGAGGGCGCCGAGTACGGCATCGACACCGTGATGGCGGAGACGATGGGGTCGACCCGCGCGCTGCGGGCGATGAGTGCGCTCTACCCCGAGCTGCGCAAACGCGGGCTGCGGGTGCTGCCAGGCGGGGACTACGGCTTCCCGAACAACCCGATCGGGCGCAATGCCCGGGACCTGGAGCTGTTCGTCCGGCTTTTCGGCTACTCGCCGGCCGAGACGCTGCGCGCGGCCACGCAGTACGGCGGCCAGGTGATGGACCTGCCGGTCGGGCTACTGACGCCCGGCTACCTCGCCGACCTGCTGGTCGTGCGCGGCGAGCCGGCCGAGGACGTCAGCGTGCTGCAGGACACCGGGAACCTGCTCGCGATCATGCAAAACGGGGCCTTCCACAAGCTGTCCGGACAGCTGCCGACCGCATGACAGCGCCCGTCCGGCGGGTGGCGGACCTGGTGTACAGCGAGGTCCTCGGCTACCGGCCGCTAGAGCTCGACCTGTACCTGCCCGGGACCGGCGGGCCGGCGCCCGCCATCGTGCACGTGCACGGCGGCGGGTGGCGGCGCGGCTCACGTCGCGAGCCACTGCCCGTGCTGGGAGCGGATTTCTACGGCTCCCTGACCGCACAGGGTTTCGCGGTGGCGGCGATCGACTACCGGCTCAGCGGCGAGGCGCGCTTCCCGGCGCCGCTGGAAGACGTCCGCACCGCGGTGAACTGGGTCCGGGATCACGCCCCCTCGTACGGGCTGGACGCCGGCCGCGTGTTCCTCTGGGGCGACTCCTCCGGCGGTCACCTCGCACTCCTGGCCGCCCTCACCGGCAGCACGGTGCACGGTGTCGTCGCCTGGTTCCCGGTCACCGATCTGGCCGGCCTGCCGTCCGACGTCGCGGACGCCGGCGGTGTTCCTGACCCCGGGCCTGAGTCCCGTGAGGCGCAGTTCCTCGGCAGGCCGGCATCCTCGCTACCCGATCTGGCGCGTCAGGCCAGCCCGGTGGCCCACGCCACCGCCAGCGCGCCGCCGATCCTGCTGATGCACGGGGCCGCGGACGACATGGTGCCGCCGGCGCAGAGCGTCCGGCTCGCCAAGGCGCTCAGCGCGGCCGGGGCGACCGTCGAACTGGAACTCGTGCCGGGCGCGACGCACCTCTGGAACGGCGCGAGCGACGTGAGCGGCATCGTCCGGCGCTCGATCGATTTCCTGCGTGCGCGTGGCTAACGTGTCTCCGCTTCATCGGCAAAGATCACTCATCCGGCAATGGCTGAATGCTTACCTCTGCACCGCCACCACGCTGGTGATCATTGCCACCATTTGTCTTGGTTTTGACCGAGATGAGCCTTTACTCGCCGGGAATCCAGCCTAACCAAATTTCGGCCATCTGGCGCGCCGGATCGGGACGTTTTGCTCTAGCTTTACCGGCTTGCCTTAGCTTGCCTACTAAATATGGCATGTGGCTGGGATACAGGTGGGGACCCGCTCGGCTACCGGGGGACACCATGAACTTCCAGACAGAGCCACCGCGCCGGGCTGGTGGCCGCGTTTGCGGAAGAGATTGCCAGGCACCAGCCACGGTTCAACCCCACGAGGTTCGCCGGCCAGTGCGGCGCGCCGGCCCGCCCACAATAGCCGGGCCAGTGACCCAGGGACCGGAGGTCCAAGTCTATGGACGCTGACAAGATCATTACAGTTTCGGAGGCCGAGGCAGCAGCCGGCCACATGCGCTGCGTCAGCCGCCGGGCAGCCGGCTAAACCACGGCTAATGACTTCCAGCTACGGGAGAGAGCGGGCTAACCAAAAATGAGAGGGCCTGAGGCTGCAACGGCAGCTTGAGAGGAAGATCGATCATGATGCGTTTCACACGGGCCGTAAGGACGTGGGAATTCTTAGATACACGGGACATCCCCGTCATCGGAGAAATTGAGCAGCCATGGATTGAATTTCATCCAAGGAGGCACGTTAAGGGATTACCAGTGCCCATCGTGGCTGCCAGTGTCCTTGTGGCGTTCGCCGGCATTGGCGGCTCAATGGCGCTCATGCAGATGGGCAGCAGTGCAGGGCATGCGGGGCATGTAGCTGCTCTGCCGTTGCCCAAGCCGGCACCGGCACCGCTGAAGACTGCGCCACCGCCGGGTAGGGCAAGCTCCTGGGCACGGTACGCGACATTCGGCGTCTGCCTGGTGCCCTACCGGTTGATCCGCCGCAGCCAGCGCAACGCTGAGCAGCGCAGTCGGCAACATGCGGAACTACTCCTGCAGCTCAAGCAGTAGACGACGTCGGCTGTAGCCCCTGCGGAGGGCACGGACGCCGGAGGTCCCGTGGGCCCGCGCCCGCCGCCGGAGCTGGAGACTCCAGCCCCGAACCTGATGAGGAGGACTCATCATGAACAGCAAGTATGCAACATCCGCCAAGGTCGCAGCGATCGTACTCGTGCCGGCGGCAGGGTTCGCCGGAACCATCGCAGCCGCGTCAGCGGCCTCCCAGCCGGCACTGACCCCGCGGCCACCCGCGACCGTCACCCTGCAGGACCAGGCCGGGCAGTACGTCCAGGTCGGTGCCCGCGGGAACGTCACCGTGGGACACAGCGCCCGCAGCGCCGCCCGGTTCATCAAGGTGGCGGAGCCGCGCGGCCAATATGAGCTGCAGTACGGGCAGGGCCGCAACGCGAAGTACCTGACCGTCAGCTCGTTCGGTGCCAGTCTCGGCCGGCAGGGAACCCAGTTCGCTCCCGGCCAGAACAGCAGGGACCACCGCTACGCGACCATCAAGATCAACCGGAACCTGCTGACCGCGCAGGGCTCCCGGCTCACCCAGGCTGCCCAGGGCCGTCACGGCCCCACCGCCAGCCAGGAATGGGCCAAGTAACAGCCTCACCGCTAGCCAGGAATGGGCCAAGTAAAGGATGACGGGAAACGCATAGGCTGACCTCGCGTCAGGCGCCCTTGATCGCGTATAGCCGCAGGTCAAGGGCACCTAACGTGGGCGCTGAAGCGGTGGGTCGGCTGGGACCCGAACCCGGGACCGGCGCTGGCGCTGGCGCTGGCGCTGGCCCGGGCCGCGGCCGTCGTCGCCGGATCCACGCCGCAGCCCAGACGAGGCTGCCGGGAACAGACGGTGCGCTGACTGGGCCGCGAGTGGTGACTGTGAGTATATTGATAGATACTTAGAGTAGCGCGACGAAAGGGGCCAGGCCTGTATGGCCAGGATTCTCGTAGTCGACGACGAGCCTGACGAGCGGTTCCTGGTGGGCCGGACCTTGCGGA
>Ga0116134_1000950_pt1 | contig 14819 bp, 9 predicted proteins | sample June2015DPH_19_5_FD_89737 | JGI IMG/M metagenome (GOLD analysis project Ga0116134, IMG submission 89737) | Peatland microbial communities from SPRUCE experiment site at the Marcell Experimental Forest, Minnesota, USA - June2015DPH_19_40 | ecosystem: Environmental > Terrestrial > Soil > Wetlands >...
GGGCTGCCCAGGCAGCCGGTAAAGTTGCAGGTCACCGTAGGTGCGGCCGTAGAAGGAGAACACGACCCGACCGGAGCTGGTCAGCTGCCGGACCTGCGCGGGGGAAAGCGACGAGTACCCCTCGTCGATCTCCGCCCAATCCACCACGATGTAGTGGACGTGCTGCCGGGCGAGCGCCGCCGACGTCAGCCAGAGCCCGGCGTCGTAGCGGCGGGGCATGGCGTATAGGGCTATGTCGCTCTGGTCTCCCGCGGCATCCGACACCCTGGCCCCCGCGGGAACATGGGCGGCCATGAACTCGAGCAGGCGCGCGTACCCGTCATCAGGCTGCCCTCGCCACTGCACGCAGGTGGCGGCGTTGAAACCGAGCGCCAGCACCAGGACGGTGATGACCGCCGCCCCGGGAAGCTCGCGGCCCGCGGCACCATCACGCATCCGGGATACGGCCACCGGGATGATCAGCACGCTGGGAACGATGAGGAGATAGAGCTCTTGCTCCTCAAGAGTTCCCAGCGTAAGCGCGTACCCGAGCGTCACCCCCGCGGCGCAGTAAAGGAGAGCCATGACGCGCACCTGCGGGTCGCGGCGGCGCAGCAGCAGGATCACTGCCGGAAGGGCCAGCACTAGCACGGCGTACGTCGTCGCGAAGTAGAGACCCTCAGCGATGAGGCGCGCGCTGAGCGACCCGCCGCCGGAAGAGTGGAATCCCGTGACCTGGACCAGCCCGAGCAGCCGCTGGATCCCCGCGGTTTTCGCCTGCCAGAGTGCCCCGGCGTACCCGTTGGCGGCGACGATCGCCGCGTAAACCGCATAGACCAGGGCCGTGACACCGGCATTGAGGACGACCAGGCGCCGGGGCACCCACCTGAGCGCGGCGGCCACGGCCAGCGGCAGGAAGGTGAGCAGGACGGCCTCGTCCTTGGTCAGCACCGCGCAGCCGAACAGCAGACCGGAGCCGATGGCGCGGATACCTGTGCGGTGTACCGGGGATGGCGCGCCTGCGCGGTGTACCGGGGATGGCGCGGCCAGCCTGAGGAACACCAGGTACCCGAGCAGGACCCAGAGCATCATCGCCGTCTCCAGCAGGACCCGGTCGTTCTGCCGGATGCAGAACGGGTCCAGGGCGAACAGCAGGCCCGCGGCCGCGGCTGACCGCAGTGACCCCAGCCGCGCGGCCAGCAGCACCACGACGGCGGCCGTGACGGCGGCCAGCAGCGCGTTGAGCACCCGCATCTGATAGATCTGCGCCATCAGCCCGGCCGGATCCCCGAACAGCCGCTGCCAGGCGCCTTCGAGGTAGAAGAAGCCCGGTCCGTGCAGGAAGAACAGCTGGTTGTCGAACCGCGGGAAACCGCCCGTAGCGACGCTGCGGCCGAGCGCGTTGTAGATGACCTCGTCCCCGAAAAGGTCAAACGAATTGCCGTGCAGGGCCAGCCGGATGATCAGTGCACTGGTCCCTACCGCCACCGCCAGGAAACCCCGGGCCTGCCGGGACGGCCGCCGCACCGGCCTGGTCGTCGTCCCTGTCCGCCTGGCGTAGCCCGCCGTCACTGAGCTTCGCCCGTTCCGGGCCGGGCGGACGGACCGGAGAGGAAATAGACCTCGGGCACCACGGGGATGCGCCCCTCGCGGAAAAGCGCGCGCACCTGGGTCTGGTACGCCTGGATCAGCCGGGTCTTGGCGGGCCGCACCGGCCAGCGCACTTCCGTCAGGCCGTAGCGGCGGATGAAGCCGCCATCGGCCTGGTGCTGCTGGTTGTAGGGGAAATCGCTGTAGTAGACGACCCGCATCCCGCTCCTTTCGGCCGCGGTGCGGGCCAGCACATGATCGACATGCCGGCCGACCCCTAGGGGCGCGAGCACCAGGGCAGGTCCGTGGCGCGCTAGCCGGCGGATGAGATCGCGGGCGAACCGCAGCGTCTCTGTGTCACCGGCGGCGATGCGCCCGGACACCACATGCCGCCGGTACACCGGGTACATGTGGCCCAGCTCGGGTATCAGGCGCCGCCAGCGTGAGCTACCCCCGGGGCGGCGGCGGAACTGCGCGTCGGCCAGCCCGGCGTGGACACACCCGGCCCCCAGTGAGGCCAGCGCTCGGCGATCCTCGGCCCGGCGCTGGCGATACAGCGTTGCCGCGTCGACCGCCCCGACCTGGCGCAGGTAACGGCGCGCCGACATGGTGTGCGGTGGCGGCGCGGCATCGGTGAAGAGCGTGGCCACGGTGACCTGGGTACGCTCCGCCGCGTACATCATCAGGGCGCCGCAGGAAAGGACGGCGTCATCCGGGTGGGCAGATACCACCACGAGCGGCATCCTTTCTATGGCATCCTCCAGCGGGTTCACTGGCAAAACCGGTCCCCTTCGGGGGGCATGAGCGGATCTGACCTGGCGATCAGGTCCCGGACGAGAGCCAGATAGCGGGCCGCCATTTCGTCAAGGCCGTAGCCGCAGGCCGCCGTGTGCGCGAGCCGGCCTCGCTCCCGCCGTGTCTGCTCGTCGTCCGCCAGCTCACGCAGTCCGGCCGCGAGGGCGGTCACGTCAAACGGCCGAACGCGCACATCACCCTCCATCCAGCGCAGGGTGGGCAGGTCGAAGTGCAGGACGGGCTTGCCGCAGGCCATCCCCTCCAGAGCCGCCAGGCCAAACGTCTCGTGCCGGGACGGCAGCACCACGAACGCGCTGTCCCGCAGCAGTTCCTGCTTGCGGGAGCCAGTGACCTGCCCCAGCTGCCGGATGTCTCCGTCGGCGCTGGCCAGCAGGGCGGCCAGCTTGTTCTCCTCACGCCTGGTCCCGCTTCCGGCGATGAGCAGTGGCATGGCCAGACCGCTCTTCTGGTACGCGGCCAGCAGCAGGTCCAGGCCTTTCTCCTGGATGTCGACCCGCCCGAGGAAGAGGATGTGGCGGCCGCGGCCGAGGTGCTGCTCGTCAAGGGGCCCGGCCGCGATGGCGTTGGGGATGACCCTGACCGTGGTGCCCGGACTGCAGCCGCGGACCCGTACCCCATCAGCCTGGTTGAGCACCACGACATCCCGGTAGCGGCGCAGGCCAAACCGCTCGATCAGGAAGAACGGAATCCGGTACCGGCCCGACATCTCGACGCCGCTGAGGCTCTGGGCGAAGCCGACAACGGGCGCCCGGGAAAAGAGCGGGACGAAACTTGTGGAAAACGGCGGCGTGAAGTTCTCGATCCAGACGTCGTGCCGGAAACTCCGGGCCACCAGGGGGAGCAGGAGGTGATAGAGCAGCTGGCCTCCCCGCGGGCCCGCCCAGCCGATGGGCAGGCACAGGTAGCGGATGCCTTCCCGCTCAGCCGGGCCGGCGCGGCGTCCCGCGGTCACCACCGTCACGTCGTAGCGCGGAGCGAGCCAGCCCGCGATCCTCTCGATCACCGCGGCTCCGCCCCCGTTGTAGTGCGGATTGCCGGGGTTGTCGAAGCTGGAGATCACCACATGCCGGGCGCCCATCGTCCTGGCCCGCGATGTGGCCGCCCTGTTCCCTGCCACGTGTTTTCCTCTCCCGCGCGATGAGGCGGGCCACCGGAGCCGGGCAGCACCGCGGGCCGCTTGGGCCGGTGAGGGCCGCAGGAAGCGCAGACCGGCGCGCAGGCCTATCACGGCGGCGGCCGTCAGCCACAGCATCACGCTCGGCCGGGCCAGGATCAGGAGCCCGGTGGCCACGGCCGGCTCCAGCAGGCTGACCCCGGCGAGCACGGCCCGGCCCCGCCGGGCGATCAGCCGACCGCCCATCAGGACCAGCGCGGCGACCGCGCCCAGCGCGCCACCCACGGCAAGCCCGGCGATCCCGTCCGCCCGCCAGCCGCCCAGCAGGGCGGCGATGTACACGGCGATGCACGCACCCAGCCGCGCGAGGCAGGCATAGTCGCCGGCCGCCTGGAAGAAAGTCACGGTAAGGCCGATGCCGCCCGCCGCCAGGCCGGTCACCGCGGTGTCTTTCAGCAGCGTGGCCACCGCTCCGTACTGAGCCGGGAATATCACCGCCAGAACGGGGCGCGGGACGGTCATCAGGACGGCCGTCAGTGGCAGTGCGATGGCCGCGTACATCCGCACGGCCCGGGCGGCGAGCATCGTGCTGTCCGCGGAACGCGACAACGACGGGAAGAAGGCCATCGCCACTCCTCCGGCCAGGAATAGCGGCACCCGGGCCAGGGCAGCGCTGGCCTGGTAGCTCGCGGCCAGGGCCCGGCTGCCGGGGAGCAGGGCGACCATTACGACATCGGTGGCGGTGAACAGGGCGACCACTCCCTGGATGGCAGCGATGCCCAGGGCCCGCTTCCACAGGTCGCGATGGGCCACGGCGGCCAGCCATGGCTGACGGGAACTGCGCCGCGTGCGCGGCCATCCGGCCAGCATGACGATGCCGCCGATCCCGAACGCGGCCAGCGCCCCGGTATCACCGGCCTTCACCGTCACCACCAGCAGCAGGCCGGCCCCGTTCTTCAGCAGGTTCTCCGCGACGTAGCAGACCGACAGGGCCCGCATCCTCTCGAGACCCTGCAGCCAGCCGGTGGTGGTGGTGCCCAGGAAGAGGACAAACGTGCTGGCCGCGAGAGCGAGCACGGTGGCCGGACCGGCGAAGCGGCTGGCGACGGCCCCCACCACCACCGCGGCCACCACACCGCTCCCGGTACTCGCCAGCTTCGCGAAACGGATCGCCGCGTCTCGTTCCGGCTGGGATCCGGCCCGGACCATGGCCTGGGCCAGCATCCACGGTACGGATACGGTTGACACGGTAGTCACCCAGAGCAGCAGCCCCTGGCCGGCGGCGAATCTCGAGTACGCGGCGACATCGAGAAAACGGGTGAGCAGTGAGGTGTACCCGTAGTTGAGCAGGCCCACCAGGGCGAACGCCACCGTGACCCACCGCGCGGCGGCGGCGAGCGATTCTTCTCCCTTTCCAGCACCTGTCACGCGAGGTCGTCTCCGCCGATCCCGCACAGGACATGTGCGGTGGTAGCCAGCTGCAGCCGGTCCGGCGGAAACGGTACCCGGCGCAGAGCGCTGACTGCCCCCAGCTCATCACAGCCGGTGAGCAGTACCCGGATCCCTTCCGGGCCGTTACTGATCACATCGGTGACCCGCAGGGCCTTGCGCAGCTGCCGTTCAAGCTCACCGTCCTGCTCGCCCGGCGCCCACGAAGCGACGGTGGCCAGATCGACCGGGCCCCGTCGCGTCGGCGTCCGGTGACCCTTGCGGGTGATCTCCGAGAGCAGCGCCGCGGCCATGCGCTCGGCGGTGGCATCCCACGAGAATCTGCGAGCCCAGCGCCGGGACTGGCCGGCCATCAGCTGCTGGCGGCGCGGATCGCAGAGCTCGCGCAACGCGCTTATCAGTGGTGCGGCCAGTCCTTCGCCCGGCGGGATCAGCCATCCGGTCACCTTGTCCCGCACCGAATCACGCAACCCAGGAACGTCGTAAGCCAGGGCCGGCGTGCCGAGAGCGTTGGCCTCCAGTACCGTCAGCCCCCACCCCTCGGCGGTAGAGGGAGCGACCGTCAGCCAGGCCTGGCCGAGCAGGTCCCGCTTGACCCCCTCCGGCACACGTCCCGGCAAGCTGACGGTCCCCTGCAGTCCGAGCTCACGGACCTGGGCCAGGAGAGCGTCCCGCGCCGAGCCGGAGCCGGCGATATCGACTCGCAGATCCGGCCAGTGGCGCAGCAGGTCCGGGACCGCGTCCACCAGCAGGTGCAGCTGCTTGTGCGGGACAAGCCGGGTGACGACCGCGATAGCGGGGGTGGGAGAGCGCGTCACGGCCGTCCCCCGGAACTCCTCGATGCCGTTCGGGATGACAGACACCGGCCCGCGGAAATCCAGCTGACGGCGCATCTCGGCGCGAGTCGACGGAGATACCGCGACCAACGGGCACTCACGGTACACGCGTCGGCTGACCCGGCCCTCCAGCAACCGCCCGACCTGGCTGACCGGCCATCGGAAGTACAGGCCGAACTGAGCCTGATGGACGTGGTGCAGCACGCAGATAACCGGCACGCCGGGCGCCCATATTGGCGCGAGAAAAGGAATCCCGTTCTGGAAGTCCAGCACGGCGTCGTACTGCTTCCGATGCCGTCGCAGATATCGCGCGGCAGCCAGGTACACGCCAAAACGCCCGCCTCTGCGCACGACGAGATAGCCGTCGGTCCAGTCATGCGAGGGGGCGTCTTCCCAGGAAGAGGTAAATAGCGTGAGATGGCATCCGGCGGCGGCGAATCTTCGCGCTATCTCTTCGGCATATGCCTCGGCGCCCCCCGCCGCAGGATTGGCGAGATCCCGCCAGTTCAGGAACAGGACCTGACGGCCGGCGAATTGCTCGAGCGCGGACATTAGAGCACCGTCCGCTGGCCGAGACGGAGTATATCCATGACGGCCCGCGCCCCGTGCGCCCGCAGCCGGAGAGTAGAGCCTTTCCGGTCCGACCACACGACAGGGATCTCCGTCACCGGAATGCCCCGCTCAATGACCGTCCAGAGCAGCTCAACATCGAAAGCGAACCCGTCGATGCTCAGGTGGCGGGAGACCGCGCGGGCCAGGTCACCGGCGAAGAACTTAAAGCCGCACTGGGAGTCGGCGATCCCGCGCAGGACCCGGTTCGCCATGGCCCGGAACGCCATGCCGCTCGCGAGGCGCAACACGGGCTGACGCTCGGCGAAGACCGCGCCGTCCACATGACGCGAGCCGACCACGGCCTGGGAGCCCTGTTCCAGCAGGGGCATCACCACGTCCAGGGTCTCGATCGGCGTGGCGAGGTCCGCATCCATGTAACCGACGAAACGAGCGCCTGAGGTGCGCATTCCGCGCCGTACCGCGGCACCCTTTCCCGGCCGGGCGCAGCCGATCACGGTGACGGGCACGCGGCGGGACCGCACCCGGCGGACGAGATCGACGGTCTGGTCGATGCTGCCGTTGTCCACCACGACCAGCGAAGACGAGTAGATCTGCGCCTCGAGATATTCGATGGTCCGGATGAGCGTACGCGGCAGGCGCTCGGCCTCGTTGAGGCTTGGGATCAGTATCTCCAGGTGGCAGGGGGGGCGGACGAGGGCCGTCAGGAGATCCTGCTGAGGCCCGGAATCCGCTAGGCCGCCATTTCGCGGCGATGGCACCACGGCCGTGACCGCGTGCCCTTCCGTATCGCTGAAGACATCTCGCATTAAGGTCGATCTTGAGCCTGGGAGCAGGCCCGAACCTCGTCCCGCATGACGCACCAGTTCAAGTATTCCCCCCACGAACCCCTCCATTTTGGTATTAGGCGTAGATCTTAGATCTGCCCCTGCGGGCACGACGCCATGAAATCCGGCCGTCTGCATATTAGACGCTAAGCATTTCTCTGAGAATTACATCAGCCACGGTTAAATGTTTGCAGGCATTTCCAGATGGAAAATTGCAGGCTAACGTGACCGAATCATCCGGCTGATAGGAATGTAATTCGGCATGACTAAGCCCGGGAAACGGTCAGAGGGCCAGCAAGCCCGTGTACCTTTCCGTATGGCCCATCATTTTTTCGATGTCGTCCCCCCGGATTTCCCCCCTCAAGAACTCGCCCAGCGGGGCAGATCGCCCCGCCTAGCCTTATTACTCACCGCTATAGCTCAAGCACATAAGGTGGCATAGCCATATTCAGCCGGCGTGCCTGCCACGGCAAGGGAATCGGGTCAGCGGACCGCTCAGTTTCCTGAGCGCTCACGCCGTCGGGCGCTGGCGGAAAAGCTCCACGGCCGCAGCCCGCCCGGGAACCTCCAGCTTCCGCGTGATCGCGGCGACGTGGACGCGCACCGCGCTCGCCGAGATCACCAGCCGGCCGGCGATCTGGGCCGTCGACTGATCCTGCGCGAGCAAATCCAGCACTTCCCATTCGCGGCTGGTCAGCCGCCAGGGGGTGCCCTCCGCAGGCTGCCGCCAGGACGGCTCCCCGCCGCGGAACTGCCGGAGAACGCGGGCGACCAGAGTGCGCGGTATCGCGGCTTCACCCGTACTGACGCCGTGCAGCGCATCCGGTAGCCGGCGAAGGTTCATGGTCTTCAGCAAGTACCCGTGGACCCCCAGCCGGAGGGCGGCAAAAAGGTCGGTGTCGCTGCCGGACACGGTGAAGATGACGATCTTCACCTCCGGCAGCCGGGCCCGGATCTCCCACACGGTCGCGAGACCGCTACCGGGCATCCGGAGATCAAGCAGGCAGATATCCGGCCGCTCCCGGAGGGCCGACTGCACCGCGCGGGGCGCGTCCATCGCCTCCGCGCACACCTTGAACCGCGGATCACCGTCCAGCGCCTGCCGGACGTCGCATCGGGTGGGCGCGTGATCGTCGGCGACGAGGACGCGCAGCACAGATCTCTCCGTCGTGCTCATAGTGAAGCCACCACCTCAGTCCCCCGTCCCGGAACGGATGAGACCCGCAGCTCTCCGCCCACGGAGCTGGCCCGCTCCCGCATCGAGACCAGGCCGAAACCGGTCGTCGCAAGCCCGGGATCGAACCCGGAGCCGTTGTCGCTGACGCGGAGCCAGACCTGGGATCCGTGCCGGTGCAGGCTCAGGCTGACCTGGCGGGCGCCGCTGTGCCGAGCCGCGTTAGCCACCGCCTCGCAGGCGATCCGGACGAGCGCCTCCGAGCGCGAGCGGGTGAGGCGGATGCCCGGCTGGAGGTCCAGGTCCAAGTCGATGGCAAACCGCCGGGCTATCTGGCCGGCCGCGTCCGCGAGGGCCGTCGCTTCCTGCCGGCGGCCGGGAATCGCGAGCCGGCTGATGGCCAGCCGGGTCTCCAGCTGGGCCCGCTCGGTGGCGCTGCGCAGCCGGTCCAGGATCTCCGGTTCAACGCTGCCACCCAGTGCATCGAGGTTGCGGGTGAGATAGGCAAGCTCCTGCGCGAGCCCGTCATGCAGATCGCATGCGATCCGGGTCCGTTCGCGCCGCAGCCGGCCGAAGGCCAGGAACACCGCCAGCAGCGCAACGGCGAAGGCTGCCGTCTCCAGTGAGCTCGCCAGCTCCGGGCGGCCGGTCGCGACCCGGAAGGCCGGGCGGACCGGGGCGGCAGCGGTCACCACTGCCGATGCGACCGCCGCGATCGCCACTGCCCGTCCGCTCATCACCGGCCGCAGCTTAATACCAGTTGAGACGGAAACAGCGTTTATAAAAGAATTTCAGCCTTTTGCCAGCTCAGCAGCCTTGTGGAACATTTCGGCAAAACGTCCCGGCAGCCTATTTATTACCTAGAGCCAGCCGCAGAGCGCCAATACGGCATAACGGTCAACCCGTATTAATTAAATACTTCCGGCCGCGGCGGCGGCCAGAGCCGGGTCGACGCGGATCGCGCCGGCGAATTCACTGCCGGTGTCGGCCGGGACGACCTCGACGTTCTCACCGGTCTCGGGCGCCTGGACCATCTTCCCGTCCCCAAGGTAGATGGCGACGTGCGAGATGTACCCGGGATCGGTCGGGTCAGTGTGGTAAAAGAGCAGGTCACCGGGCTGTAGCTGATTCACTGGCACGGACGGCCCGGTGCGGGCCTGGTCCGCGGCGACCCGCGGCATGCGTATCCCGGCCTGCGCGAACGACCATTGCACCAGACCCGAGCAGTCGAAGGAGGCCGGGCCGGCCGCTCCCCAGACGTAGGGCAGACCCTGCCGGCTGAGAGCGGCGCTCAGCATGGCGCCGAGCTGCCTCTGGCCGGCTGCTGCGCCGCTGCCGGAGATGCCGGGCACACCGGCCGCGGTGGCCTCGGTGCTGGTCACGCCCGCGCTCACCTGCTCCATCAGCGGTTCGGCCGCAGCACCGTGCGGGATGACCCGTTTCACCGCGGTGGCCAGGGACGCCAGGTTGGCGTGCGGCGCGCTGATCACGATGGCGTTGGAAGCGGGCATGCCCAGTGAGCGCGCTACGGCGTGCGAGACCACCGCGTCGACGCCCTCGATGCCGACGGTGCCGAACCCGCCGACCCGCAGGTTCTCCCGCTTGGCCCCGTTCACCCGCACCGTGCCGCCGAGCGGCAGCTTGTCCTGCTGGCCCATGGTGTAGGAGACGGTCATGGCGCCGTCCGCCACGTTCTGCCAGAGCTGATCCGATGCCGCCGTCTTCTCGGCCGCGTAGCCGCGGAACGTCGACGGGTCCACGCCGAGCACCGCAACATACTCGCCGTTCACCTGGACTTTGGCCGCTTCCACCGGCTCGGCACCGGTGACTCCGGGCAGCTTGCCGATGGCGGTCAGCGTACCGGCCGGGAGCGACGCCGACCCGACGACGATCATGTCGGCCTGCAGCAGCCCGTGCAGGGGGGCGACGGTCACGCTGTGGCCCGGGTGCAGCCCGGCGACGGGCAGCGTGAAGGACGTCAGCCGCGAGGTGCCAAGGAGCGGGACCTGCGATCGCGGGCCAGCGGAGGTGGGCCGACCGGAGGCCGGCCGACCGGCCGCCGCCGCGGGGGACCCGGACCGCCACAGCGCGGGAACACCCAGTCCCGCGCCCGCTCCGAGCAGACCGATCGCGGCGGCCAGGGCCGGCAGCGAACGCGCCCTCTCCCGCACAGGCTCTCCTCTTCGTCGCGGACATCCTGGCCTGTTCGGCGGCCCGGCCGTCCTGGCCTCGCGCGGCCCGGCCTTCCGCCCCTTCTCTGACGGCCGGAACCCGCAGGCCGGTTCCATAACATTCTGACCGTTCCGCACAACGTTCCCTGGCCAACATGCCCCATGTGTGTACCGGCGTCCAGCCCCAAGCCGATTGAGAAGCGACCTGCACAATTCATTCAGCCAGTCTCCAGCGTTACGATTTGTCCCATCTATCACCGTTTAAGCACTTCCGGCCGACGGATCAATGGTTGTCGCATGCATTAGACGCCCCGCTCACCTGGTTAGAGTACAAATAGTAGCGGATAATCCATTTCTGTGCACACTCAGTCACCTGTCGGCGCCATGTCCGAATCCGGTCATTTTTCGTAGCTATGGCTGGGATACCTGCTCAAAAATGAGCCATCGTGGTGATGGCGTCAGGACGACGACAGCATGGCGCGAAGCTCGGCCGGGTCGGTAACGGGCAGCTGGCAGGCGAAGTTGCGGCAGACGTAGACGGCGGGGCCGCCGTCCACCAGCCCGCGCCCGGCCAGCAGCGGGACCGCGGCGGCTGTTCCATCGCCGAGGGCGAAGACGGCGCCCGGCGGGGCGGCCAGCATCGCGGTCCGGTGCAGATCGCGGGTCGGCTCCCCCGGCGGCCCAACGACGGCGATCTCGGCCGGGCCGGCGAGCACCGCCTCGGCGACCGCCAGACCCCAGCCCGCCGCGCGCGGGTACCGTCCCGCCAGAGCCGGCAGAACCTGCAGGGCGGCGAGAGCCGCCTCGCGATGACGCGCGGAGCCGGTCAGCGCCGCGTAGGTCAGCAGTGCGCCCGCCGCGGCGAACGTGCCGGAGGGGGTGGCGTTGTCGGCCGGGTCGGCTGGGCGGTAGATGAGCCGCTCGGCACCCGTCGCGGTGTCGTAGAAGCCGCCGTTCCCGTCGCTGAAGGAGGTCAGCACCGACTCCAGCAGCTCACCGGCGAGCGTCAGCCAGCGGGCTTCGCCGGTGACGCCGGACAGGACGGCGAACCCCTCGGCCACGCAGGCGTAATCCTCCAGCACGCCCGCGCTGACGCCGGCCATCCCGTCGCGGGAGCTCCGGGCGAGGTGGCCGCCGGACAGGTGGACGCGGGCCAGCAGGCGGGCACTGTCCTGCGCCGCTGACACCAGATCATCGCGGTCCAGGATCAGGCCGGTCTCGGCCAGCGCCGCGATCGCCAGGCCATTCCACGCCGCGACGACCTTGTCGTCCCGGCCGGGGCGGACCCGGTGGCCCCGCGCCGCCAGCAGCGCGGCGCGGACGGATTCGAAGCGCCCGGGGTCGGCAGGCTCCGCACGCCGCTGGAGCACCGACCGGCCCCGCTCGAAGGTGCCCGGCCCGGTCACGCCGAAGAAGCTGGCCGCGAAGGCTGCGTCCTGCGGGCCGAGCGCGCCGGCGAGCTGGCCGGGTGTCCAGACGTAGAACCGCCCCTCCTCGCCTTCGCTGTCCGCGTCGAGCGAGGCGGCCAGGCCCCCCTGAGGTGTCCGCAGCTCGCGGAGCATCCAGTCGCAGGTCTCGGCCGCGATGCGCCGGGCGAGGGGGGATCCGGTCCGGCGCCAGGAGTGGGCGTACACGCGGGCCAGGAGAGCGTTGTCGTACAGCATCTTCTCGAAGTGCGGGACGACCCAGCCCGCGTCCACGGAGTAACGCGCGAACCCGCCACCGAGCTGGTCGTACATCCCGCCCCGGGCCATGGCCTCCAGCGTCTGCTCCGTCATCCGCCGCGCGCTGGCGCTGCCGGTCCGTGCGGCGTGCCGCAGCAGGAACTCCAGCACCATCGACGGGGGAAACTTCGGCGCCCGGCCAAATCCGCCGTACTGCTCGTCGACGTCACCCGTCAGGCTCGCGACGGCAGCATCCGTAAGAGCCGCCAGGGCCGGGCTGAGCTCGCTCAGCTCGCCCGGGGCGGTCGCGGCCCGCGGCCCGCTGAGAAAGCCGGAGCCTGCGCCTTCGCGCAGCGCACGGGCGGTGGCGGACGCGTTGCTGGCCAGCGCCTCTGCGGCGTACCTGGCCTGTTCCTGCACACTGTCCCGGTCGCTCCGCCAGGCGTTCGAGACGCCGAGGACGAGCTGCTGGAAGTTCTGCCGGGGGAAATAGGTCCCGCAGTAGAACGGCTCACGCTCCGGGGTCATGAACACCGTCATGGGCCAGCCGCCCTGACCGGGCCTGCCTGGCCTCGCGGTCATGGCCTGCGTCGCGGTCATGTACACCGCGTCCACGTCGGGACGCTCTTCCCGGTCCACCTTGATCGCCACCAGGTGCTCGTTCATCAGCGCCGCGGTCGCGGGGTCCTCGAACGATTCGTGAGCCATCACGTGACACCAGTGGCAGGCGGCGTAGCCGACGGAGAGCAGGACCGGCACGTCGCGCCGCTCGGCCTCGGCGAACGCCTCGTCCGACCACGGCCACCAGTCCACCGGGTTCTCCGCGTGCTGCAGCAGGTACGGGCTGGTCGCGTCCTTCAGCCGGTTCGCCATACATCCATACTGGCCCGTGGCCGGGGGTGCGCGGGCCATCGGCCCGGGAAGGCCCCGGCAGCGGCCCGGCCTCAGCTCTCCAGCAGCACGCCGCGATGCCGCCAGGCCAGCCGGAGCAGCGCCGCGCCGGCCGCCTGCATGGCCTCCACCGTGGTGAAGCGCTCGACGTTCGCGGCGCTGAATTCGATGCCGGCCTCATGGCCCACGGCACCCAGCCGGGTCAGGATGCGGCCCTCATCGTTGTCCGCGACCAGGCCCGCGAACTCGGTATCGAAGAAGGATGCGTCGAAGACCAGGACCGTCAGCAGGTCGACGTCCAGGGTCAGCGGATCGGCGCCGGCCGCGAGCCAGTAGCCGCGCAGCGTCCCGGCCCGTCGTGCGGCGGTCAGGGCGGCGAAGAAGGGCCACCGCGGGTAGTCGATCGGCGCGGACCCGCTGCCGTAGTCTTCGCCGGTGCCGAGGAGCTCCTCGGACACTTCCCGGGCGATGGCCTCCCAGAGACCGAGATCGTTGGCCAGGTTCCAGCCGGCCTCGTGGGATGGCTGGAACATGCCGGCCGGGGTGACCTGGTACAGCCCCCCGTTGACGGCCACGCTGGCCGGGTCGCGCCAGTGCAGGAACATCTGCGCGTTCCCGGCGTCCCGGTCCCGGCGCAGGATGAGCGTGGCGATGCCCGTGGTCACGGAGCGCCGGATCAGGTCGAGAGGATCGCCGATCGACGACCGCAGCGGAAGGTCGCCCATGGCCAGCGGCGTACCCGGCCGGCTGAGCACCCGGGCGGCCGTCTCATGAGCGACGGCCTCACTCACGTTGATCAGGTCGAAATAACGGTTCGCGCCGAACGTGAGCTGGACTCCCCGCTCGGCGCTGGCTTCCAGCAGCCGGTAGCACGTCCGGTTCTCGAGCAGCCGCGGCCGGTCCAGCGCGGCCAGCGCACCGGCGTAGGAGGTGAACCGGGTGCCGTCGTCGCGCAGCGGGCGCACCCCTTCCGACCCGGTCGGCTGGACGGCGTCCACGACGGTGCCGGCCCCGTCCGGCTGCCAGGACAACCTGACCTGCTCCAGCGGGATGGGGCGCGCCGGAAGCCATTCCGGGCGGCCCAGCAGGTGCGTACCGGCCATCCGCCAGGACGGCGGGTAGAGGTCGTGCGCCAGCTGGGACAGGTCGTGGCGGTGGGCGTTCAGGTACTCCCGCTCGCGCCGCCACCGCTGCTGACTGCGGGCCGGCGCTTCCTGCTCCGAGAGCCCCGCGGGCCCGTCGCGCCCCGCCGGCGCGGTGGCGACGGGTTCCGTACTGGCCGGGCTGGCTGGCTTACGCATCACGCTGAGGCCGCCTCCGCTGTGACGGCGGCCGGGACGCGGCCGGCCCGGACCGTCCGGGTGCGGCGGAACCCGGCCCAGGCCCGGCCGGCGAGGTAGAACACGGCACCCAGCGCACCCACGAAGAACCCCAGCGGCCAGTTGGTCTCGTACGAGATCGCGATCCCTATCCAGACCGTCACCAGGCCGAACGCGACCGACAGAGCGATCGCGAGCCCGGGTCTGCTGGTGAACGAACGAGCCGCGGCCGCGGGCCCGATCATCAGGCTGAACATCAGCAGCGCCCCCACCACCGGCACGGTCATGCTGGTCGTGAGGGCCATGATGAGCAGGAAAGTGATCTCGATCCGCTGCGTGCTCACGCCCCGCGCCTCGGCGACCTCCGGCATCGCGGAGGACAGCATCAGCGGGCGGAAGACCACGACGATGGCGGCGAC
>Ga0116134_1000952_pt1 | contig 14800 bp, 12 predicted proteins | sample June2015DPH_19_5_FD_89737 | JGI IMG/M metagenome (GOLD analysis project Ga0116134, IMG submission 89737) | Peatland microbial communities from SPRUCE experiment site at the Marcell Experimental Forest, Minnesota, USA - June2015DPH_19_40 | ecosystem: Environmental > Terrestrial > Soil > Wetlands...
CTCGCCGGCCGCGACCGTCAGTGTCACCGGGGGGGCGCCGTCCGCGCCGGGGGTGACTGAGATCCCCCGGATGGCAACGCGGACGACCAGGCCGGGGAAGCCCTCATCGGCGATTACCACGTTGCTGCCGCCGCCGAGCACGAGGACCGGCTCACCGCGATCGTCGGCGTCACGGACGACCGAAACGAGCGCGGCCTCATCGGCCGGCTCGGCCAGGGCGTCGGCGGGACCGCCGAGATCCAGCGTGGTGAAGGCCGCGAGCGCGGTGGGGCCCATCAGGGCAGGACCACGACCGCCCGCGCGCGGGTCAGGACCTTGGTGCCATCCGACCGGGCCACCAGCGTCAGCACGACCTTGTTGCCGTCGAGCTTCTCCTCGACGGTGCCGCTGACCTCGATCGTGGCCCCCTTGTCGTCGTCGGGGACGACCACCGGGGACGAGAAGCGCACGCCGAACTCGACGACCGCACCGGGATCCCCGGCCCATTCACTGGCGTACCGGCCGGCCTGGGACATCGTGAACATGCCGTGCGCGATGACGTCCGGCAGCCCGACCGACTTGGCGATGCGCTCATTCCAGTGGATGACGTTGAAGTCACCGGACGCACCGCAGTACTTCACCAGGTCAAGCCGGGTGACCGGGTAGCTCCTGGCTTCCAGTTCGGCGCCGGGCTGCACGTCCGCGTATTTAACCGTCGCTGCCATCGTTCCCGCCTTCCGCTTCAGATTCGCGGCCGTTCCCCCGGACAGCCCCCGTTTTTCGGGGCATCCCCCGATGCTGCTCGTGTCGCTGACGTACGCCGTGCGGCCGTGTCCCGGGTCAGGCCGCCCCGCCGCGCTCGACGAGCGCGGACAGGGCGGTGCACACGTGCTCACCGCCGGTCGTCTTGATGTCGGTCCGGGTCGTGAGCATCACGTTGCGCCCGGCATTCCGGATGTCCGTGATCGTCGACTGGGCGACGACGACGTCCCCGGCGTGCAGCGGACGGGCATACTCGAACCGCTGCTCACCGTGCACGACCATCGAGTAGTCCAGTCCCAGGTCCTCGTCCAGAACCGCGTGGGAACTGCTGGCCATCGTGATGACGATCGCGAACGTGGGCGGCGCGATGACGTCCGGGTACCCGGCCGCCTGCGCCGCCTCACGGTCGCGGCACAGCGGACTGGGATCGCCGATCGCGTTGGCGAACTCGGCGATCTTGACCCGGCTGACCTCGTACGGCTCGGACGGCGGGAAGCTCCGGCCGATGTAGTCCCGGTTGAGCGCCATCGGGCTAGTTAGCGGGTCTCGCGGTGCGGCCGGTGGCAGCGGCAGTTCGGGCAGTACTTCTTCAGCTCGAGCCGGTCCGGGTCGTTGCGCCGGTTCTTCTTGGTGATGTAGTTGCGGTGCTTGCACTCCTGGCAGGCCAGGGTGATCTTGGGCCGGACGTCGGTGGCAGCCACGGCAAAGTGCCTCTCTCGTTCAAGGTTGGACAGCAAGACAGCGTATCAAGCACCGTCCTTGTTCCCCAGCGAGCCAACGCGGCCCGACGTCCCGGTGTCGCGGGCCGGAGGCCCGCACCCGGGGGGTCCGGGGGTCGTCCCCCCGGGTTAACACTGAGACAACCGCGCCGCCGATCGAAGATCGGCCAGCATAGTTACCTCGGCAAGCATAGTTATCCGTCCGTACCTGGCTCCCCAGCCGCGGGCCGCAGGCCCGCACCCGGGGGGTCCGGGGGGTCGCCCCCCGGGCTAACACTGAGACAACCGCGCCGCCGATCGAAGATCGGCCAGCATAGTCATCCGTAGCGGAGGCCGGACTTGAACCGGCGACACAGCGATTATGAGCCGCTTGCTCTGCCTGACTGAGCTACTCCGCCATAAGACCACTGCGCTCTGCGGCGCGATACGGGTCGCAGGTCAGATTACCCGATCCTGCGGCTCCGGGTGACGGGCGCGACGAGAGCGGCGAGCCAGCGCATCGGATCACTTGCCGAACACCCGGCGCAGCGCGGTCGTGGCCGCGTGATAGCCGCACATGCCGTGTACGCCGGGACCGGGGGGCGTCGCCGCCGAGCACAGGTAGAGGGACCGGTCGGGGGTCGCGTACGGCACCGGCGCGAGCGTGGGCCGGAAGAGCAGGCGGAACCGGTCGCAGCGCCCGGCGGCGATGTCCCCGCCCACGTTGTTCGGGTTGCGGGCCGCGACGGCCGCCGGGGCGGTGATGGTACGCGCCAGGACCAGATCACGGAAGCCGGGCGCGAACCGCTCGATCTGCGCCTCGATGGCTACGGTGTGGTCCGGCCGCCATCCGTTCGGTACCTGGCAGTACACCCAGAAGACGTGCGAGCCCGCCGGCGCGCGGGCCGGGTCGAACAGGCTCGGCTGGGCGGTGATGAGGAACGGGCGCGGAGGCGCCGAGCCGCGGCGCACCGATCGCAGCGCGGCGCTGATGTCGTCACGGGATGATCCCAGGTGCACGGTGCCGGCCCGGCGGCAGGCCGCGGCGGTCCACGGCACCGGGCCGCTCAGCGCATAGTCGACCTTGAAGACGCCCGGTCCGTGCCGGTAGCGGCGGAGCCGGCCGGCGTAGCGCGGCGGGAGCCGGGAGCCGGCGATGGCGGCCAACTGCTCGGGTGAGGTGTCGAACAGGTAGGCGCGGGCCCGCGGCAGCCCGGCCAGGTCGTGGACCGGGTGGCCGGTCCTGATCGTCCCGCCGAGCGAAGTCAGCAGGCTGGCCATGGCGTCGGACAGGGCCTGTGAGCCGCCGGCCGGGAAGGGCCAGCCGACGTCGTGCGCGGCCAGGGCGAACACCAGCGCCACGGCGCCGGTAGCGGGCGACGTCAGCGGGGCCGTGACGTGAGCCGCCAGGCCGGCCAGCAGGCCGCGGGCGTGCTCACCGCGGAAATAGCTGGCCAGCGCGTCGGCGGGCGCCAGACCGGTGAGCCCGAAGCGGGCCAGCAGCAGCGGATGGCGGGGCGGGCCGCCCAGCGGCGCGCGCAGCAGGTCCGGGGCCAGTTCGTCCCAGCGGCCGAGATAGGGCCGCAGCAGCCGGAGGTAGGCCCGCTGGTCCTCGCCCAGGGCGGCCGCGGTCGCCGTCACCGAGCGGTCCAGGATGGCCGCGGAACCGTCCGGGAACGGATGCGCGAGCGCCAGCGGCGGCTGCACCCAGGACAGGCCGTGCCGTTCCAGCGGCCAGGACCGCAGCACCGGCGAGCCCGCGCCCAGCGGGTGCACGGCCGAGCAGGGATCGTGCCAGAAGCCCGGGAGTGTCAGCTCCTCGGTACGGGCTCCGCCGCCCACGGTGCCCGCGCCCTCGTAGACCACGACCTCCAGCCCGGCCCGGGCCAGCGTGATCGCCGCGGCCAGGCCGTTCGGCCCCGCGCCCACCACCACCGCGTCGGCCGTGTCCATCTTCCCGCCATCCCCCAGCGCCGCCCGTACGGGCGGATGCCCGTCCGTTACCCGCCCTGAGCCGGGGAAACCTACCGGCCGTCCAGCAACGGGCGGCGGGGATTCCACGAGGTCCCCGCGGCGGCATCCAGGCGCTTACGGGCCAGCGCCGACAATGCCTCCAGCACGACCCGGTTGGCCAGCGACGAGGTGATCTCGGCGTGATCGTACGGGGGCGCCACTTCGACCAGGTCGAGGCCGGCCACCGGCAGCTCGTAGCAGATCCGGCGCACCGCGTCGAGCAGCTGGCGGGCGGACAGGCCGCCCGGCTCCGGGGTCCCGGTGCCCGGGGCGTACGCGGGATCGCAGACGTCGATGTCGACGGACAGGAAGACGCCGTCGCAGTCGTCGAGCGCGATCGCGAAGGCCTCGGTCAGGCAGGTCTCCAGGCCACGGGTGACGATCTCGGTCATCTCGTAGGACCGCATGCCGTGATCGGCCATCCAGGCCAGCGTCTCCGGCTCGGGCCAGTAGCCGCGCAGCCCGATCTGCAGGAAACGGTCGCCGCGCACCGCGCCGGACTCGATCAGGCGGCGCATCGGCTGGCCGTGCCCGATCAGCGAGCCGAACGTGGTGTTCCCGGCGTCGGCGTGCGCGTCGAAGTGCAGCAGCGAGATCCGACCGGCCCCGGTGTGCTGGGCCACCCCGGCCGCATCAGGCCAGGTGATCGTGTGGTCCCCGCCGAGGACCAGCGGGATGGCGCCGGTACGGGTGATCGCGTACACCGCGGCCTGCAGGTCCCGGACCGACCGGGCGGCGTCCCCGGAGAACAGCTCAACGTCGCCCGCGTCGTACACGCGCAGGTCGCGCAGGCCGTCGGCACGCAGCGCCAGAGACGGCCGGGAGCCGTCGTGCGGCAGGTAGCAGGTCTGCCGGATGTACTGCGGGCCGAACCGCGCGCCGGACCGGTAGGAGGTACCGCCATCGAACGGCGCGCCCAGGATCACCACGTCAGCGCCCGGGTAGCTGGCCGGATCCGCCCAGTCGCACCGGTCCACCCCGAGGAACGTGATGTCCGGGCCGAACTGCGGACCGTAGCGTGTCATGACCTGGACTTTAGCGGAGGGTCAATGCCGAAGGTAATCGACATCGAGTAGCATAATTGCCCATCTAGGCTGATACCGCCCGATTGTATTACAGCTCACATATACTTACCGATAGATACTCATTCGTCATTTCACTGCGCACTCCGGCCAAGGCGGGGACCATACAGGTAACGCGACGAGCGGTTTCACCACCGACCACCGTTCCATGGTGAACGCTTTTGAGCAGGTCAAGGTGGTCCACCGGCGGGGCCTGGCCGCCTGGGTCGACCGAGCCGCCCCGCTCTACCGATAGGGGAACGGCGGCCGGGAACTGTACCGCTCGGCAACACGCTATATAGCGGACTTTCGCGGTTATTCCGCGGCTCGCCGGGAACCCCCGGGCGAACCGGCACCGGACGGTACCGGACAGCGCGCCGGCCTCATATGTGGTCTGCTGGAGGCATGGACACCGCGCGCCAGCGGCTGCTGCGGGGAATGCCGCTGCACGCGATCACCTCGGCCTACGGCACGGACGGCCTGCGGGACCGATTCGCGGCCGAGATCGCCGGGTTCCCGCACCCACGCCGGGTGCGGCTGGCCGCGGCACTGGACCTGGCGGCCCGGCTGCACGCCGCCGACCGGCGCCAGCAGGAGCCCTACCTGAACCACCTGCTCCGGGTGGCGATCCGGATCCTGTCCCACTACGAGGTGCAGGACGCCGACGTGGCAGTGGCCGCGCTGCTGCACGACGCGGTCGAGGATCACGCCGTGGAACTGGCCGCGGACGGCACCGGGCCGGCCGCACGGGCGGAGCTGACGGCGGACGGCACCCGGCAGGCCGCGCTGGCGGCGCTGGCCGCCCGGTTCGGCGGCCGGGTCGCCGACCTGGTCGAGGCCGTGACCAACCCCGAGTACGAGCCCGGCCGGGACCGGAACCAGCAATACCGCGAGCACGTTGCCGACAGCCTGGACCGCTCCCCGTGGGCGCGGATCATCAAGGCGTCCGACTTCACCGACAACGGGGCGGGCCTGATCCACACCACCGGGCCGGTGGTAGAACGGCTGGCCGCCAAATACGCCCCGCTCATCCCGGTGCTCCGGGACGCCGTCACCCGGCCCGACACCCCGCTGAGCAGCGCCGCCCGGCAGCGCATCCTGGCCCAGCTCGACCGGTGCGCCGAACGGTTCGCGGCCATCCTGCCTCCCGGCCCGCCCCCTGGCAACAGGTAAATTGCCAGGGACGCGACGGGCTGGAGAGGGAGTTGGTCGGTGTGAGCATCCTGGGTACGCGGGTCCTGCGAACGGAGGATCCCGGTTTTCTGACCCGGGGCGGCGTCTACACCGACGACGTTGAGGACGAGCGGCTGGCCGGCGCCTGCCACGTGTTCTTCGTCCGGTCCCCGGTGGCCCACGCGGTGATCCGCTCCGTCGACGTCAGCGCCGCCCGCGAGGCACCGGGGGTGATCGCCGTGTTCACCGGCGCCGATCTGACCGGACTGCCCGCCCTCCCCCCGCCGCTCCCCGGCATGATCAACGACCTGATGAACCAGCCGCTGCTCGCGCGCGACGTCGTCCGGTTCGTCGGCGAGCCGGTCGCGATGGTCGTCACCCAGGACCCCTACCAGGGGGAAGACGCCGCAGAACTGGTGGACGTCGACTACGACCTGCTGCCGCCGGTGGTCGACATGTCCGCCGCCACCACGGCCGATCCGATCTTCCCGGACGCGCACACCAACGTGGCGGCCTCCTTCGGTGACGCGGACCAGTTCGACCCGGCCCTGTTCGATGGCTGCGAGGCCGTCGTCACCCGGACGATCGAGAACCAGCGGGTGGCGCCGGCGCCGATGGAGACGCGGGCGGCCGCCGCGGCCTGGGGCGAGGACAAGGACGCGGGCGGCCGGCTGACCGCGTGGATTCCCAACCAGGGCGCACAGGGCACGCGCGCGGTCGTGGCCAGCATGCTCGGCATCGACCCGGCCAGCGTCCGGATCATCACCCCCGATGTGGGGGGCGCGTTCGGCGCGAAGTTCGGCGCGGACCCGGAGCACGGGCTGGTGTGCTGGGTCGCCCGCCAGCTTGGCCGTCCCGCGCGCTGGGCCGAGACCCGTGCCGAGAACATGGTCGCGATGACGCACGGGCGGGCCCAGCGCCAGACGATCACCATCGGCGGCCGCCGGGACGGGACCGTGCTCGCCTACCGGCTGGAGATCCTGCAGGACTCCGGGGCCTACCCCAAGTTCGGCGCGATCCTGCCGTCCCTCACGATCCTGATGACGCCCGGGCCGTATGCGTTCCCCCGGGCCGAGGCGGCGGCCGTGTCCGTGCTGACCAACACGACCCCAGTCGGTGCCTACCGGGGCGCGGGGCGGCCCGAGGCCACGGCGGCGGTGGAGCGGGCCATCGACCTGTTCGCCGCCGAGATCGGCATGGACCCGGCGGACGTCCGGCGCAAGAACCTGCTCCCGGCGTTCACCGAGCCGCACACCACGGCGTTCGGTGCGGTGTACGACAGCGGCGACTATACGACCGCCCTGGACAAGGCCCTGGCCGCCGCCGGATATCAGGATCTGCGGGACGAGCAGGCGAAACGGCGCGCGAACGGCGACGTGGTGCAGCTCGGGATCGGCCTGGCCAGCTACGTGGAGATCACCGGCAGCGGCTCGGAGGCGGGCCGCCCGCAGGAGAACGCCACGGTGGAGGTGCACCCGGACGGCAGCGCCACGATCCTGACCGGCACTTCGCCGCATGGGCAGGGTCACTCCACCGTGTGGGCGATGCTGGCCAGCGAGGAGCTGGGCATCCCGGTCGACAAGATCACCGTGAAGTGGGGCGACACCGATCTGATCCCCCAGGGCGGCGGTACCGGCGGCTCGCGGAGCCTGCAGCAGGGCGGCGCGGCCGTCCAGCAGGCGTCGCAGGAACTGCTGGAGGAAGCGCGGCAGCGCGCGGCCGGCGAACTGGAGGCGAACCCGGCCGACCTGGTCTTCGACATCGGCAGCAGCGCGTTCACAGTGGCCGGGGACCCGGACGCGTCGGTCCCGCTGGCCCGGCTGGCCGAGACCGAGCGCCTGGTCGTGCGGTCCGTGTTCAGCGCGCCGGGCGCGACGTTCCCGTTCGGCGCGCACGTGGCCGTCGTCGAGGTGGACACCGAGACCGGCAAGGCGGTGCTGCGCCGGATGGTGACCGTGGACGACGCCGGCACCCTGGTCAATCCGCTGCTGGCCGAGGGACAGCGGCACGGCGGCATCGCCCAGGGCGCGGCGCAGGCGTTCCTGGAAGAGGTCGTGTACGACGCCGACGGCAATCCCCTGACCACGACCTTCGCCGACTACCCGTTCCTGTCCGCGACCGAGGTGCCCAGCTTCGAGCTGGCCGACATGGCCACCCCCACCACCTACAACCCGCTCGGCGCCAAGGGGATCGGCGAGGCCGGCACGATCGGCGCGACCCCGGCCGTGCAGAACGCGGTCGTCGACGCGGTCAGCCACCTCGGCGTCCGGCACATCGACATGCCCACGTCCCCGCAGCGGGTGTGGCGGGCCTTGCGGGAGGCCGCCGCGCCACCCGTAGCGGGAACAGCGGCCCCCGCGGCCGGAACAAGCGAATCGAGGGATGCGCAGTGAAGGTTCGGCTCACGGTCAACGGCCAGGACCGGTCCGACGATGTGGAGCCACGGCTGCTGCTCGTGCATTACCTGCGGCAGCACCTGGGACTGCGGGCCGCCAACGTCGGCTGTGACACGACCTCCTGCGGGGCCTGCACCGTCCTGCTGAACGGGAAGTCGGTGAAGTCCTGCACAGTGCTCACCGTGCAGGCGTCCGGGCAGGAGGTGACCACCGCGGAGGGGCTGGCCCCCGAGGGGGACCTGCACCCGGTGCAGCGGGCGTTCCGGGCCGAGCACGGGCTGCAGTGCGGTTTCTGCACGCCGGGCATGGTCATGGCGGCCACCGGGCTGCTGGCCGAGAACCCGCATCCCACCGAGGAGGAGGTGCGGGCGGGCCTGGAGGGCAACTTCTGCCGCTGCACCGGCTACCACAACATCGTCCGCGCCGTGCTGACCGCCGCCGGCACGATGTCCACCGGCGCCACGACGAGCACGAAGTCCGCTCAGTGATCCCCGCACCGTTCGAGTACGCGGCGGCCGAGTCCGCCGGGCACGCCCTGGAGCTGCTCGCCGAGTACGGGGACGACGCCAAGCTGCTGGCCGGCGGCCACTCGCTGCTGCCCATGATGAAACTAAGGCTCGCGGTGCCGTCCGTTCTGATCGATATCGGCGGGGTGAACGAGCTGGCGTACATCCGGACCGACGGCGATGATCTGGTGATCGGCGCGACCACCCGGCACGCGGACGTCGCGGGCTCCGAGCGGGTCCGTTCCGGGGCGCCTCTGCTGGCGTACTCCGCCGCGCAGGTGGGCGATCCGCAGATCCGGCACCGCGGCACGATCGGCGGCTCGCTCGCGCACGCCGACCCGGCCGCGGACCTGCCGATGGCGCTGACCGCGCTCGGCGGCTCGGTGGAGCTGATGAGCCCGTCCGGGACCAGAACCGTGCCCGCCGACGACTTCTTCGCCGGGTATTTCGAGACCAGCCTGGAGCCGGGCGAGCTGCTCAGCGCGGTACGCGTGCCCCGCCAGCCGGGCGCGGACTGGGGCTACCAGAAGTTCGTCCGCCGCGCGAACGACTGGGCCATCGTGGGCGCCGCGGCCGTGGCCGGACGGGTCGCGCTGGCCAACATGGGCCCGACGCCCATCCGCGCACGGGCCGTCGAGCAAGCACTGGCCGACGGGGCCGGTCCCGCCGAAGCCGCCGAACTGGCCGCCGACGGCACCGAGCCCGGCGAGGACATCCACGCCGACCGCGCGTTCCGCCAGCATCTGTCGCGCGTGCTCACCCGCCGCGCGCTGGAGCACCAGCGAGGTTAGCTTCCGTTCCCGGCCGCCCGGACTGACCACAACATCCCAGTGCCGGGTCAGCCTTGCTTGAGAAGGTCGAGCAGCCCGGCAAGATGGACCATGGCGATCCGCACCGAGGTGTCGCTACAGGCATAGGGCAGCACGATTGTCTGCTCGTGCAGCAGCGCACCGCAGGAGTAGACGACATTTGGCACGTATCCGTCACGCTCTGATTCATCGGCCGTGAGCAGGGGCTCCGGCAGCACGGCGACCACGCGCTCCGGGTGGTCGAGGTCGAGAAGCATGGCGCCGATGGCGTACTCCCGCATGGGCCCGACGCCATGAGTGAAGACCAGCCATCCCGCGGGTGTCTCGATCGGTGAGCCACAGTTGCCGAGCTGAACCAGCTCCCACGGGCGGGTGGGCGTCTGGACGGTGACGGACGGCCCCCAGCGATGCCGGTCATCTGAGTATGCGATGCAGTTGTTCTCCCGGTCCCATCGAGACAGCGCGGCGTAGCGGCCGCCGATGCGCCGGGGGAACAGCGCCATGCCCTTGTTGGCCGCCGACGGGCCTGAGAGCTGGCAGACGGTGAACGTCCGGAAGTCCGTGGTCTCCAGGAGATGCGATCCGACACTCTGGCCATCGAACCCGGTATATGTCGCGTAGTACGCCGACTGCCCGCCGTCGGTGAAGCGGACGAACCTGGCATCCTCCATGCCACGGCTCTCGTCCGGGCCGGTGGGCCAGAGCACCCGCTCGGACAGATCATGCCACTCGTCGAACTCGGCTTCGTAGCTGGACGCCGCTATCCAGCGCACCCAGTCGATGAGGGCCACGGAACCCGTGCGCGTCTCGTGCTGCAAGGACAGTTCGCTGACGGCCAGGTCAAGTTCGGCCATGCTGAATAGGGGCGGCAGCAAGCTCCACAGGAGCTGCGCGTTCTCGTCGTCGTGACTGACCTCAGCGAGTTTCTCCTTGAAGAATTCACGCTCGTAGGTGACGGGGCGAATGTGCCCGATGTCGAGGAAACGCCCCGGTTCATCGAAGGTGACGGTGCAATCGCTGCTGATCGTTCCGGTCCTGAACTCGATGCTTGACATATGGCCTTCACCCACGGCGCGCAGGCTCATGATGAACCGGAGTTCACCGCTTCCGCAGCGGCCCTGGTCGGGGTGCGGCACGATCGACGGGTTGAATAGTGCCGCAGCCTCTAGCGCGTATTCCTGGGTGAAGTACGCACCGATCAGGTGCTGCCGGGCAATGCTGACGTTGATCTCGTTACCTAGCCGGTGGACGACAAGCCTGAAATGGCGCTCCAGCGTCTCCCTGGGGACCCGGTACCGGCCGGCGTACCGGGACAGTGTGCGGGCGAGCGTCTGGTCCACCTCGTCTTCGCTCATCCGCAGGATGCGATCCATGACTGCCCTGGCTCGCGGCTCGCCCCGGATCAAGGTCTCGTGGCCGGGTACGAACAAGCGGCTCAGCGTACGGCTGGGGTCCGGCATCAGCCGATGAGAGGTCCGGGTCAGCACCGGGCTCGTGGCGGCGCCGGTCACTGCCGCAGCGCGATCAGGCGGCATCCGTGCTGCATCACGGAGATCATTGCCAACGTTGATTCCGCGCCCTGGTTGCGATTTCGGCTGCTTGGACCGAGGCCATCACACCCTCCGCCGCTCTGCTCGTCGAGCAGGGGAATTTTAGCATCATTGTCACCGAGGAACCACGCTACGCACATCTCGACACCGCTGAGCCAGGCTGGGTCGCCGGTGACCGATGCCGCGCGCACGCATGCGTCCGCGATCGCGGCGACCTCGATCGGCTGCTGGTCGAAACCGGGGCGCTCCTCACCCGGGCTCCAGCCGCCGACCGGTACCACCGATAGGTGGCCGTCGCGAGTCTCGCATTCCAGCAGCCACTCCAGCATGCGCAAGCCATGGCGGAGGACGGGATCCTCGCCGAGTCCCGAGCCGGCCGCGATGACCGCTTCGGCGAGGGCCGCGTTGGCGTAGCTGAGCCTCGGAAAAGGCCACGGCCAGGCAGCATTCGCCGACGGCTCGCCGATGACGGCGGCGGCGCTGGCGAGAAGGCCAAGGGCGCCGGGATGATCAGGCCAGGCCTCGAGGATCTCGGCGGCGCCGAGCGCCGCGAACGCCATGGCATGCGGCCATGGCGAGCGGGCCTGCGCGCTGCGCTCGAACCGAGTGCACGCCTCCGCACGAATCCCCGCATCCGGTCCCCGGGCAGCAGCAGTGCCAAAGCCCCACAAGGCCCGGCCCCAGCAATCCTCGGTGCCCGGCTCATCACGCCAGCGGCGGTCGTAGCCGAGGCGGTTGCGGAGCCTGCCGTCAGGTGCCTGTGCCCGGCCCAGAAAGTCCAGGTAGCGCCCCGCCAGCGCGATGAGTTCGAGCGCTGGCGACGGCTCCCGGCACACCACGACCAGGCCGCGTGCCACATCGTCGACGCAGTACCCGTGCTGGAGCCTGGGCACGATGCCCCGGGCGTGCTCCAGCAAGCCGACCTCGTCGGTCAGCCGCAGCAGATGCCCGAACGGAGCGGGGACGCAGGTCATACCGTGGCCTCGTCCCGTGCCGCTCTAATGAGGCCGGCCGCTAGGTCCCGGTAGCGGTTCGCGACCGCTGGCCACAGCAGACCGGGGGCGATCTCCGCGGAACGCCGGCTCATCCGTGCGGCCAGGCCCGGCTCGCGGAGAACCCGGTGGAGCGCGTCGGCGATGCCCTTCGGATCCTGGCGCTGGACCAGGAGTCCCGCGCCGTCAGCCAGCAACTCGACGGCATGCGGGAAACTGGTCGAGATCACCGGCTTCCCCGCCGTGACCGCCTCGATCAGGACACCGGAGGTAACCTGATCCAGCGAGTCATAAGGCAGAACCACGACGTCCGCGGCGCGGATAATACGGCTCAGCGCATCGGCAGGCAGGTACCGGGGGTCGAAGCGGACGAGATCCCCCACACCCTCCGCGCTCGCACGCTTCTCGAGCAGCCGGCGATAGGCCTCGCCGTCTCGTGCCTGCACACGCGGATGGGTGCCTCCAGCAACCGTATAAGCGACCCGCACTCCCCGATCGCGGAGCAGGGCAACCGCGTCGATCACGTGCTCGATTCCCTTGCCCGGCCCGAGCAACCCCCACGTAAGTGCCATCGGTCCAGGGTTTAGCCGACGCCGCACCGGGGCGGCCAGGAAGTCAGCAGAGCCATGCGGGATCACGGAGACCTTCGCCGGATCTGGGCCGTAGATGGCCAGCAACCGCGAGCACGCCGTCTGGGACATCACGACGACCGCGCTGGCGGCATCGACGGCGTCCACCAGGATCATGCGCTGTCGCACCGTGGGTCGTGCCAGCACGGTATGCAGCACGACGATGCTCGGGACGCGCAGCGCACCAAGCAACGAGATGATGTCCGAGCCGTCCGGGCCGCCGTAGATGCCGTACTCGTGCTGAACGATCACCACATCGAACCCGTTGAGCACATGCACGGCGATTGCGGCGCTGCGGGCGTTCTCCTTCACGAGGTCATGCACGACTTCAGGCGCGCGACGAAGAGACGGCTCGTCGATTACGCGCACCACTCTCGCATGCTCACCTGCCTGGCGAAGATGGTCGAACAGGGCCGCATTGAACGTCGCCAGCCCGCATTGGGTGGGGGGGTACGTGCCGAGTAGCGCGTACGCCTTTGGCATGAGGGTCCTCCCTGTCGGCCGCTGCTGGCCGCATGCCAGCGCTCTTCCGCGCTTTCCCGTCCGCCGATGGGATGGCCCAGGAGCGGCCGCCGCAACAAGGGCGGGAGTTGATACCTTTCACGGCTGGACGCCGTTCAGGCAGGCGATGCTCTAAAGAGCACCGCCCCTATATGTAGAAGCTCTTGAGGCTGATAGCCGGAACGGCATGCTCCGGCCAGATATGTGTGACATCACCGGGAATCCGGCCCGGTCGGCTGGGCGAGGACTTCACGCACCTTCTGCATGAGGGCAGGCTTGAGAAACGGCTTTTCGATCAAGTTAGCCCCCGGTTCGATGGTCCCTTCGGCGCCGAGGAGACCCCCGGAGGATGCGGACATGAACAGCACCCGGATGCGGGGAACAAGGGCCCGGATCCGGTCCGCGACTTCGCCGCCCTGCATCGGGGGAATCAGCACGTCGGTGAGCAGCAGGTCGATGCGCTCGTGCCGATTGGTGGCGATGTCGATCGCCTCCTTACCGCCAGCGGCGGTCAGCACCTGGTAGCCGTTGCCGTGGAGCATCCGCCTGGTGACCTCCCGCATGGCGGCGTCGTCCTCGACAAGCAGCACGACCTCGCCGCTGCCACCCCCGGGCTCCTGGTCCGCCAGCGCCTTCGCGGGGCCGGTGGCACTTTCGGTTATGGGCAGCAGCACCTTCACGGTGGTGCCGTTCCCTGGCTCGGAGGAGATAGTGATATGCCCCTGCGCTTGCCTGACGATGCCGTAGACCATGGCCAGCCCGAGACCGGTGCCCGGGCCCTCTGGTTTTGTGGTGAAAAAGGGCTCGAATACCCGGTCGAGAATCGCCGCGGGGATCCCCTTGCCGGTATCAGCGAATTCCAGGCAGACATAGTCACCTGGGGCGAGGTCCACCTTGGCGGCCGCATAGACCCTGTCGACCGCCACCTTGGATGTCTCGATGGTCAGCTTGCCGCCCCACGGCATCGCGTCCCGGGCGTTGACCGTCAGGTTGAGGAGAACCTGCTCGATCTGCCCCTTGTCCGCGAGCACCGGGCCTAGGTCCTGTCCCAGGACGGTAACAAGCTCGACCGGCTCGCCGAGAGTGTGCACCAGCAGGCCCTGCAGGTCTCTGACCACATCATTGATATGCAAGGCCCGGGGATTCGCCATCTGTTTGTGGGCGAAGGCCAGCAACCGGCGGGTGAGCACGGTGGCGCGCTGGGCAGCGCGCTCGACCTCCCTGATGTCCTCTCGGACGGCCGACCACCGGATCTGCGGCTCCTCCTTGGCCACTTCCTCTCTGACAAACGACGCGTAGCCCAAGATGGCGCCCAGCAGATCGTTGAAGTCGTGCGCCATCCCGGCGGCCAGCTGGCCGAGGCTTTCCAGCCGCTGCGCCTGGTACACCTCACGTTCCAGCCCGCTCAGGCCGCCCTGGGACACGAGTCCTTCCCGTCCGGACTCCCCCGGCCGCTCACTGACGTCCCGGATGACAACGATGACGACGGCTCCCTCGCCGACGTCGGCCGCTGACAGGCTGATCTCTGCGGGGAACGTTCCGCCGTCGCACCGGCGCCCGGTCAGCGTCATCCTGGCGCTCATCGGCCGGGACGGAGGACTGGCTGCATCCCCGGGCCGGTGCCGGCGGCGCGCCGCGCGGAACGCATCCGGAACGAGCACCTCGACCGGCTGGCCGACCAGCTCGCCGCGCGCGTAGCCGAACAGCCGCCCCGCAAGGTCATTGGCCGAG
>Ga0116134_1000953_pt1 | contig 14782 bp, 11 predicted proteins | sample June2015DPH_19_5_FD_89737 | JGI IMG/M metagenome (GOLD analysis project Ga0116134, IMG submission 89737) | Peatland microbial communities from SPRUCE experiment site at the Marcell Experimental Forest, Minnesota, USA - June2015DPH_19_40 | ecosystem: Environmental > Terrestrial > Soil > Wetlands...
CGAACATCGAATACTTCGGCTGATGGATCAGGCAGGGCGTTCCGAGAGCGCGCAAAATTTTGACCGCCTCCGCCGCCTGCTTGGCGTTGTAAGCCGAAATACCCGCGTAAAGAGCGCGGCCCGAGCGTACTGCTGTGTCAAGCGCCCCCATCGATTCTTCCATCGGTGTGTCGGAGTCGGGCCGGTGATGATAGAAGATGTCGACGTATTCGAGCCCCATGCGCTTCAGGCTCTGATCGAGGCTGGCCAGCATGTACTTGCGCGAGCCCAGATTGCCGTACGGCCCGGGCCACATATCCCAACCCGCCTTGGTCGAGATGATCAGCTCGTCGCGGTAGGGAAGGAAATCCTTTTTCAAGATCTGCCCGAAAGTTTCTTCCGCCGATCCATACGGAGGGCCGTAATTATTGGCGAGATCGAAATGCGTGATGCCGAGATCGAAGGCGCGGCGCAGCATGGCGCGAGAGTTCTCGAAGTTGTCCACGCCGCCGAAGTTGTGCCACAGTCCGAGCGACACGGCGGGAAGTTGGATGCCGCTGCGCCCCGAGCGGCGATATTGCATGGCGTCGTAACGCTTGTCAGCTGCGACGTACACGATTGCCCTCCCAGACGGAATTCAGAGCAGCCATTCTAAATGATCCTGGCGCGCCGGCGGGTGCGCTCTTATTCCATTCAAAGTCTGGAGTTGCCGAGCCTTTAACCCACGGCTGAATCACTCTCAGTGATGCTCCGGTCCGCCCCGACGGGCACGCAAACGCTCACCACCGTTCCGGTCGTGGGTTCCGATCTGATCGAGATTCTTCCGTTCACCAGGTGGAGCCGCTCCTGCATGCTGATGAGTCCAAGCCCTTGGCCCTTCCTTACCACTTCTGGGTCAAAGCCCGAGCCGGAATCGCTGACCGTGAGATGAACCTCGCCTGATGTTCCCCACAATTGCACTTCGATGTGCCTTGCCCCGCTGTGCTTAGCGGCGTTGTGCAAGGCTTCTTGCAGAACTCGGAACAAGCAGAGGGAAGTGTTCTGCGGCAATGGACCTGGCAAGTCTTGACTATTGAACGCAATCTCCACCTTCTGCTGTTCGGCGAACTCCTTGCAGAAGCCCTCCATGGCTGCAACCAGGCCCAGATGCTCCAGTTTTGGAGAGTGTAATTCGTGTGCCAGAGCCCGAATATCGGTCGTTATCTCGACGATCTGCTCGCGGAGATCGCTGATCCGGCTGAGGACTCTGGCGCTCGGATTGGACATGCTTTTCCGGAGCCGGTCGAGCTCCATGGTCAACAGCGCAAGGCGTTGATTGATGTCATCGTGAAGGTCTCTCGCAATGCGGCAACGCTCTTGCTCTTGTGCTTCGATGAGCCGGGCAGCTATCTGGTTCTCGGAGGAAGATAAGATCGAGGCTCTCAAAGCTTCACTAGCTTCGAGGGCCAACTCGGCGAACTTCTTTTGCAGGTTGCTGAAATTGACTTCGGTGACCAGTTCGCGCTTGGCGAAATACTCCTTTAAAGAAGCCGCAACGGCCAGAGACAAAACCGACGCGAATACAACCGCGAGCCGAAAGGTCCGCATGCCAGGAGGTTCATCGCGCCGGAAAACTTCCCACACCCCCAGCAGTGGGATCGCAATCACCGCCAGCAACGCTAAGAGCGAAGTGTACTCGGTTCGGCTGGCATCGGGCTGAGGCGTTCGCAGCCGGGCCGGCGTCAACTGCCGCGCGCGCAACGGCATCCACACAAACCAGCAAACCGAAACGGTCTGCGCCAGAGAGTAGAGGCTGCCGTTGTAGGGCCCTCCAGAGTCAATGAGCAAGTTCCCGAGCGTGGAGCTTAAGGTATACAGGACGGACGCGCCGAATAGATGAAAGCAGATCGACCTCCAGGGAGCTTGCGTGCGCCAAGTGGCAACGCCGAGGAGCAAAACCAACGCGACATTTTCCACCGCGTAGAGGATGGTAAATCGCGGGTCGTAGATGGCGGGATTCCAGAATAAGTATTGGTACGGAAACAGCAGGTAGGCATAAAGAAACACCCAAAAGAACAATAAGACAAGAAAGTTCAAGGTCGCGCGATGTAGCTTCGGCTGAGATCGGTTTAAATGCGGTTGGATGGCTACGGCCGCCATGAACGGGACAATGTGGAGGAACAGCGCCGGGTCGGCAATCGAACTATCCGGTACGTCGGTGTGCCAAGCAATTCTGTAATACAGATAAAGCCACTGGTCCAACGACCAGAGTCCAGTACCAGCCGCGATAAACACCCAAAACAGACGGTTGCCCAGTGTGTTCTGCGCCGCGTTGCGGATGCCGAGAACGGTGGCCAGGAGGAGCAGCAGGAAATACGCGTCTGAGTTGTACGAATCCCTGGTGACACTTTGCCCCAGAGTGAGTAAGAGAGTAACTCTGACTACCAGAAAGCCGATTAGGAGCGTCGGCCAGAGACTAATTCGATATCGGAACTTAGGAACAAGCGAGTAGACCATAATGGCCCACCTGGCGCAAGTTAGATTGCGCTACTTCAAAGGGCAGTAAATGACTGCTGAACAATACACCCGCTGAATCGAAAACTCAATGTGGCGTTAACTTGATGGATATCTCTGCAGGGAGATTGGACGGCTCGCGAATCGGGGCATCCATCCTGATATGAAAAACCCCGGGGCGATGTTCGCCTCGGGGGAAAGTTGCATGAGGGGTACGGCGTATAATTGCCTTAAGAGTGGGGCAATACAATCCGTAATACTACTTATGAGGGCATGGGAGAAATACGCATGACCTTTCCCAAGTGTCATGACCTCAGCGATTCCTTCCCACTCCGAGGCAGGGAATGAAGCCACTCTCCATTCTGATAGCCGACGACCACGCGGTGGTGCGCCGTGGTTTACGAGCTCTGTTGGAAACACAACCGGGGTGGATGGTTTGTGCCGAGGCTGGCAATGGCAACGAGGCGGTTGCAGAGGCTCAGCGGCTCCGGCCAGACATCGCCATTCTGGACATCGGCATGCCCGAGTTGAATGGCTTGCAGGCGACGGCCCGCATCCGCAAGGCAGTTCCTCACACGCGGGTGCTTATCCTTACGATGCACAACGACGTAGACCTTGTCGAAGCAACCGTGAAGGCGGGAGCGCAGGGTTATCTGCTGAAGTCCGATGCGGAGGTCGATCTTATTGCCGCAGTGGACGCTCTGAGGCAGAACCGGACCTTTTTCACCCCAACCGCTTCGGAGGTCGTGCTGCAGGGCTTCCGAGGCGAACAAAGGGGAGCAGGGGGAGCGACCTCGGGAAGCCGGGAGGACGTGCTGACCAACCGGGAGCAGGAAATCATGCAACTCCTCGCCGAGGGCAGGAGTAATAAGGAGACAGCCACGAAGCTTGGCATTAGCACGAGAACTGTCGAGAACCACCGTGCCAGCATCAAGAAGAAGTTGCGTTGCCGCTCGATGGCGGACCTGATTCGCGGTGCCATCCGCAAGAAAATTGTCGAACTTTAGATCGTTCGACTTGGTCGAAGCCGTGCCCTACCCGGAACTTGAACGGACAAGAGTGGCTGAGCAGTCAAAGACAAGGCAAGCCAACCCTCTAACGAAAACCGCAGTAGCTCACAAGTGATAACTGCCAACCGCTCCTACTCGACTGTTACTGACTTCGCCAGATTTCTGGGCTGATCTACGTCGCAGCCGCGGCGGACGGCTATGTGATATGCGAGCAGTTGCAGCGGGACGATCTCCAAGATCGCCGACAGTTCTTCCGGCGCGGGTGGAACGAAGAGGACGTGATCTGCTTCCTCGGTGATTTCCTTGTCGCCTTCGGTGGCGAGCGCTATGACTATGCCGGAACGCGCTTTTACCTCTTTCAGGTTCGACATGGTTTTCTCGTAACGAGTCATCGACTGCGGGCTGTTCACGTCGCGCGTGGCGATGATGACCACGGGGAGATTCTCGTCGATCAGCGCGTTGGGGCCGTGCTTCATCTCGCCGGCGGGATAACCTTCGGCGTGGATGTAGGAAATTTCCTTGAGTTTGAGCGCGCCTTCGAGCGCGATGGGATAGTGAATGCCGCGTCCGAGGAAAAGGAAGTCCTGGGCGCGGATGTAAGTCTTTGCCAACTCGTCGCAAGCCTCATCGTGGGTGAGAATCTGTTCCAGCTTGCCGGGAATGCGCATGAGCTCTTGCACGGCGGCCTTGGCTTGCTCGGGAGGCATGGCGCCGCGCACCTGCGCCAGATACAAGGCGAATAAGTAAAGGGCAGTAAGTTGTCCGGTGAAAGCCTTGGTCGAAGCCACGCCAATTTCCGGGCCGGCGTGGGTGTAGATGGTTCCGGCGGCCTCGCGCGTGATCATGGAGCCGACCACGTTGCAGATGGCCAGCGTCTTCGAGCCTTTGGCCTTGGCTTCACGCTGGGCGGCGATGGTATCCGCTGTTTCACCAGACTGCGAAATCAAGAGCGTCATTGTGTCCGGGCCGATGATTGGGTCGCGATAGCGCCACTCGCTGGCGTAATCGATTTCGACCGGCACGCGGGCAAAGTTTTCGATCATGAACTTGCCCGCCAGCCCGGCGTGCCAACTGGTGCCGCAAGCGGCGATATTGATTTTCTTCAGCGCTTTGAACTCGGCTTCGCTGACGTGCATTTCGTTGAGGAAGATGGCGCCGGTGTCCTGCGAGACACGGCCGAGCGTGGTATCGCGGACGGTGCGCGGCTGCTCATAAATTTCCTTGAGCATGAAGTGCTTGAAGCCGCCCTTCTCCGCCATGATCGGATCCCAGGTGATGCGCTGGGCTTTGCGCTCCAGCGGCTTGCCATCGAAATCGGTGACCCGCACGCCGTCCGCGGTGATCACGGCAAGATCGCCATCGGCCAGAAAGAAAAGATCGCGGGTGTGATCGAGGAGCGCGGGCACGTCGGAGGCGACGAAGTATTCATCCTTGCCGAGGCCGATAACGACCGGCGGGCCATTGCGGGCGGCGACGATCTTGTTCGGTTCGTCAGCCGCGATCACCACCAGCGCGAACACGCCGGTAAGTTCCTTGACGGCCTGGCGCACCGCTTCTTCGAGGGACGGACGTTGGGCGTTGCCAGTTTGCAGGTCGTGCTTCTCGATCAGGTGCGCGATGATTTCCGTGTCGGTCTCGGTGGTGAACTTGTGGCCTTCAGCGATCAACTTCTTTTTGAGCGAGAGATAGTTCTCGACAATTCCGTTGTGGACGACCACGATTGTGCCGGTGCAGTCGCGATGCGGATGGGCGTTTTCTTCGGTGGGGCGGCCGTGAGTGGCCCAGCGGGTGTGTCCGATGCCGTAGGTTCCATCGAGCGGCTTGAGGCGGATCACTTCTTCCAGATTGCGCAGCTTGCCTTCGGCGCGGCGGATCTGCAAGCCTTCGGCACCTCCAGCCACGGCGATTCCCGCCGAGTCGTAGCCGCGATACTCCAGCTTTCTTAGGCCCTCGATGATTACGGGGACGACTTGCTTCTTACCTACATATCCCACAATTCCGCACATTGGCTAATTAACTCCTTGATGAGTGTATCGGCGGGGGACCCGGTGATGGTTCGCGTAACCTGCTAGTCTTCGAGGGAGAAACGGAACTCTTCAATGACGGGGTTCGTCAGAACTTCGCGCGCGATCCGCTCTACTTCGGCTTGCGCCTCATCCTTTGAGATGCCGCCGTTGAGAGTAATTTCGAAGTACTTTCCTTGCCGCACATCGTGCAAACTCTTGTAGCCGATTTTCGTAAGAGCTCCATGGATAGTCTTACCCTGCGGATCCAGAACGCTCTTCTTCAATGAAACGTAGACGTAGGCTTTCATCAGCTGCTCAATTATACGTCAGGTGGCAGCGAGCCGGACCGTGGTTTTCGTTATAGGGGGTATGCGATCGGCCGGATCACTTTGGTGACGTCGAGTCCGTATGCTCTTTAAAAGAAGATAGTTGACGATCCAACTCGGCGACGGCCTGCTCCAGCATCTGGCGGTGGCGAGGGTTGGTAGCGGCCTGCAATTGTTGGGTGAGGCGTTCCCGGGAAAGAAGCAAGCCCTCGCGCTTCCGGTTACGTTGCTGCTCGGCGGGCGAGAGCGGTGCGCGGGCGGTCTTGCGCCCGGCTGACATTTCCTCTTGTTGCTGTTCTACAGACTTACTCTCCCAGCCGCGTGCCATCTGAGAAATCTTACCTTAGAAAGCGTCTGACACGACCTTTACAAAACTCCACGCACGGTTTCAATTCTCCACCAATCTCTATGCAACTTTCCCTCCGAGCAGTTGTTTACTTGGCTTGAGAGCTGATTCCGCATCCCAATCGCCACTGGAACGGAAGGCTTCAGCCCTCAACCAGGAGGCACCACAAATGACTCCAATTTATCGTCCTCTTCGAATCTTCTCGAAGCTGCCCGCCTTGCTGAATCTGGCCGAGACAAAGACCAGGCAAGGCCTCGCCCTAACCATTTCGCTGCTCTTAGCCACGTCCGGTTTTGCACAGCAGTCCTCCCCAACAACTCCGCTGCCGGATGCGCCAGACCGCTCCCAGGCAGAGGTCGCAGACTATAAGGCCATGGTTGCAGTTCCCGCTGGGACGAGAATTGCTCTCGTGCTCACAAGTTCGGTCCAAACCAGGCACATCCATCGCGGAGACGACATCTATGCCCAAATCACTTCTCCCGTCACCTTCGGCAACCAAGTCGTGATTCCGCCCGGCACATTTGTTCAAGGAAAAGTCGACAAACTCTCGCGCACGGGCGGCCGAGGTGAACTGCATTTGCAATCCATGTCTATCACTTTTCCGGATGGCTATGTCACTCCCATTTCCGGGCCGGTGGACTTGGAAACCGATGACGGCTACGCCCTGAAAGACCCCGGGCAAGGGCGGTTCATCGGAGCATTCGCCCTGCCTGCGGCCGGCGTGGGCCTGGGCGCATTAATCGGACACGCTGTGGGAGGGAAAGGAACGAACGTCAATGGGATGACCTACAATCCGGGAGGCCTGAAAAGCACCGCCATCGGCAGTATGGTCGGCTTGGCCATCGGCGGGGTGGGCGCACTCGTCCTGCTCACCAGTTCCCACAAATTCTTCCTCGACGTAGGGTCACCCGTCGAGATGGTTCTGCGCCAACCCCTGTCTCTGGAGCAGGATCAGGTGACCGGAGCAGTCCGGCAATCCAAGCAAAATCCGGTACCAATCCAACCCATTGCCCAGCGGCCACGACCCCAGCCACCAGCGCCCAACGCCGACCCCGGCATTTGCTACACGCCAGGCACACCGGGCACTCCCGGCACCGACATCCCGGGAACGCCTCCCATCGGCGACTCGCCGGGAACCCCAGCCATCCACATTCCCGGCATTCCGGCGACGCCACCGACGGCACACCCCTGCCCGTGATTAGCAATCGGCCGGAACGGAGAAGGCTCAATTCGCATCAGGGGCGCGGCGCAGGTCGCGCCCCCGGGTTCTTAAGGCTCGACTGCGGCCTCCACAGGGCTGGAGGTGTCAAACACTCTTGGAGCGCACTAAGCCGTGCGCACCGGATGAAAATGTGCCGAGGCGAAAGAGGGTTTCGGAGGCTCGCTCATACTGATCCACCAAGGGCGGCGCCGATCGGCTTTCGAGGTCGGGCAAGAGGATTTCGGTCAGCAGGTGGAGGCAAGCCGCGATGGTTTGCAAGCGCAGCCGAAAAGCATTCTCGGCGACCTGGACGCCGGACGCTGCGATCTTCGGGTCGGGGCTCCGTTGCGCGGCTTGTCCGATCTTTGCCAGGGCCGTGGCGGCCTTTCCCGCTTCCCAGGCGTAGATGAATGCCGCCCGCGCACGCTGTCGCTTGATCTCGCGGAACTTCCTGGGCGGTAAATTATTGCGAAGAAACGCTTCCTCGGCCGCGTCCACCAGGTTTCGGAAGGCGTCGATGTCGAGAGACCGGAAGGTCTGGACAGCTCTTTCTAAATCCACCCGGCGCGTGCGGTTGCGGATGGCAACATACGCCAGTGTTCCCAGCGCGAAGAGCGCAACGCCGACAAGAATCCAAGCGGCGATCATTGCCGGAGAAATCATTGCTGTAGAAAGTGTTGAAACTCCCTGTTCCATGTCTCTACCTCATCGTGAGCAATCGCCGTACCATGGGGCACAACCGTGAGGGACGCAGGGCTAACCTCGGGCGCAAGCAAATACCTGATCCAGATCGAAACACAAACCAGGTAAGTGCCGGTTACCAGCAAATTCAAGAATTCCTCGCCTACGCGACTGGCGAATTCAGCGCGAAGAGCAGAAAATGCAAGATCAACGCTCGTCAGGATCCCAAGGCCCAGCGCGATCCCGAATGCGGGGCGACGCCAGGACAGGCCCAGGAAGCGGGAAAAGAGCAACAGGGACAGGAGCAAGCCGCATTGAACCATGGCGGCTGCCCGGTTGACGACGAATACGCCGGCATACCACCTGGCACTATTTCCCCCGGGTGCATAGACGCCCAGCAAAACACCCATTACCAGCAGCAAGCCTGTTACGCATTGCAGCGATCGCCTTGCTGCTACCTTCAAAAACTGAGATTCACGAAACAAATCTTTAGAAACCTCGTCAATCACCCCGAAACGCAGCGCGATGCTAAGCAACAGCGTGGCGCAATAAGCGTACCCATACTGCCTTCCAGCACCTAGGACGGAATACATAGTGAACAGCAAGATGAACTCAGCAATCTCGTAAAGCACATAGGCGAAAAAGACCGGGAACTCCCGGTACAAGCGACGCTTGCAAAGGATGACCGCCAGCACCCCGAGAAGAGCATGCGGCGTGATCCACAGGAAAAGCGATAGCAGCCTGTGCCAATTCATAAGGAGCATCGCAGAAAACTATAGCGCTGATAATGCTCCTTTTCAACTGTGCCGCCGCAATTGTGCGCTCCCGCAGGCTACTGCAGGTGGCAACCCAGAATGCTGCAAGAGTTCCCGACGGGAGCGGGATTGCCATCGGCCATACTTGGAAGCGCTGCGGTTGTAAGGAACAGGGCGATTGCGGCCACAGCCAGGATGAGTCGTTTCACGGTAGTTCTCCTTTGCGAAAAAGTTCGCACCGTGATACATTGCCTGCGGCAGAGGGGTTTTCTGCACTTAGTTATATTCCGAAGCCCTTTCGGAAATCGTAAATTCGATGAGACTGAAATCCGCTCTCGAGGACTTTGAGGCGAATACCCTAGGCGCTGTGACTGGGCTGTTGGGCAGACTTTCCTACCTCGGCAGATTGCATGACGGGAATGGAACATACGAGCACTGGGGTTTGGCGAAGGTGTATGGCGCCGAGGCCGCAAAACGCGCCATCGGCGCGTCGCATCGGGTATTACTTTCCGAGGTTTTGAAGAAACCTTTGGCTGTGCTGCTCAATGACGTGCGGGCGTCGTGCTCGAACGAGCACCTGACAGAAGGGGAGTTCCTGGCTTCGCTGACGCACTGTCCGCCCAAGTCCCTCTCCCCAGCTGCCCTGGCCCATCTCAGGTCAGTGCTGAGCGCGCTTTCGGCGTTGGTTGAGAGTCGGAATAATTCCAATCTCCGAGACGCATCGCAACCCCGACAACCTGGCCAAGAACCTCGGCCTCCTGCGGGTATCTAAGCACTCGCACCGGAACGGGAGACAAGGGATGAGGTTGTAAGACGATCGAGTCACGTTTGACAGAGCACCAGCAACACGTATATCCATCGCGCATTTCCACAAAATAAACAGGCCGCTCGAACTCCGAACGCCATATTCCTTCCCCAACCTTGTTCTTGGCTTCGTCCACTTGCACGAAACTGCCCGGCGGAAGAATGGGATACATGGTGAAATCTTCCGATCCAATATACCCATATGTGTACCGGTCGTCGGCAAACTGCGCCAGGTGAGACAGGGGCACGATACCCCATTGCTCGATTATCCGTCCCAAGTCAGTGGTTTTCTGGAGCGAAAACCCAGGATCGAGCTTCGTCGGCATCCGCACTTGTCTGACGTTGCTCAAAGCCTCGGACAAATGAGATTTCTGTGGGTGCGAAAAGCCAATGTCCGCTGAGATGCTATCGAGTTCGAGGCTATAGAAGGATAGCAACTCCCGATATTCCCGCCGATAGATGGCGGCAAACGAATAGAGTCGAAAAATACTGGGGATTATGCCTTTGGTTTCGATGTCGGACAAGCGGCTGGGCGGAATCGCGAATTCCTCATTCTCAAATCTCTGCGCGATCTGATTACTGGCCAGTTCCACGTCCCGCATACGATATCCGAGGGATTCTCTCAGCGCCCGCAGCCTCTGCCCACCGTTGAGTTGCACAACCGCCGACCTCCGACGGGGCCATTCTATCATCGCTGCCATGTCGCACTGAACCCAGGGTTTCCGGATTTTGGAACAGAAAGAAGTGCGTGGATACAGTGCGGTTCCTTCCGCGTGGATCCAGACAGGCACCGCCGGTCGCACCAAGTGGGGAGGGCCCGGTAAGCGTCTGTTCGGTTTTCGTAACAGAAAATTCGTTGCCCGTGCAGTAGAAGAGGAGGCATATACATTTCCGCTGTGTCGATGAGGCAGAAATGAATCTCAGCCCTCCCCCAGGTGGAGGTTCGTGTAAACAAGGTTGCCAGTTCCAAGAGGCGGTATCGGTTGCCCGTTTCTAAGAAACTCGGCCTGGCAGATGTGCTTAGGTTGCGCGAATCCAATCCCACCAGTCATGAGCAAGAATTTCGACTCCTCATCGAAGAGCTGGGGTCGCGATGAAAGTGACGTGGATCGCCAAGATGCAGTTCGTGTGCCATTTGGGGACTCTTAACTTAGAGTTTTCCACAGCTTAATCAAGAAACAACTTGCCCGTGACCCGCAGACGCGGTAAGAATGGTTCAACCGGAAAGTACGAATCCGGGGAAACGGTGTCGCAGAACCTGAGGGGGCTCCCCGACCGGGGAGAATGAGATTGGTTCTCAAGTAAAGGAACCAACGCCTGCTGGCACCGCGAAGTTGAACAGAGTCCCGCAGCTTGGCAAGCTGCGTTGACCCCCAGTTCCTGCTCAAAACTAGCTGCCCGACGGATTGCATTCGGCAGGTGCAGGAAGGTGTGTGTCCATGTCAGAAACAGGAGTCGCACTCGAGGGAGGTTCCTCGGCCGACCTCAACCGATATCGTGTGCTGCTCGAAGTGGCCGACCGGGTCGCCCGAGCCCAGAGCCTGCCCGAAGCGCTAAAAGAACTCGCCCCCCCGGTGCTGGCCCTGACGGGAGGCGAACTGCTGAATCTCTCCCTCCACGATCCACGCCGCGATTGCATGGTGACTCACTACTGGAAAAAGAACCAGGAGAGTGGAGAGTTCGACCCTGTGCCGGTGGACCAAGTGGCAAGCGGATGGGCATGGAAGCATCAGGAACCGATCGTCATTCCCGATATCGAGCAGGAGCATCGCTTTTCCGGCATCGAGCCGGCATTACGCAATCACGGCGTCCGATCCTATACCGTTCTTCCATTAAGCACGCCTTCGAACCGCTTTGGAGCATTGGGCCTGGGCAAGAAGGTTGCCGAGGTTCCGGACAACGAGGACATTGAGTTTCTCTCTCGCGTCGCGCTGATGGGAGCGCTTGCGTTGGAGAGGGACAGAGCCCACCGCGCCTTTGAGGAACAGCAGAGCCTGGTCGCGATCAGTCGTGAACTGAGTTCCAGCCTGGAGTTGGAAAAGCTGTTGCCTGCCATTCTTACCAGCGTACGGAGCATCGCTCGCTACGAGCGGACCATCCTGTGCGTGCTGGATGAGGAGGGCAAGGGCGTGCGCCGGTACGGAGATACTCTGGAATGGGAGCCTTTTGTCAACCACGGAAGTGTTGTTCCGCTTGAGCAATCACTCTCGGCGCGCACGATCCGAACGCGAGACGTTGCCTTCCTGGACGCCAGCGATTTGCGCGATTTGAATGAACCCCTGGCGAAAGCCATGTATGAAGGCGGAGTTCGGTCGGTCTGCAGTGTGCCGCTGGTGGCGGGCAATCGGATCTGGGGATCACTGAATCCGAGTAGCAGCACCGAGAATGCTTTCGGCGCATCGGAGGTTGAATACCTGCAGCAAGTCGCCAACCAGATCGCGGCTGCGCTGCAGAATGCGCATGCCTATCGCGAGATCGCACAACTCAAGGACCGCATCGCGCAGGAAAAGCGCTACCTGGAGTACGAAATCCGGAACGCAAACCGCTCCGAAGACATCATCGGCAACAGCCCGGCTTTGAAACGTGTGCTGGATTACGCTGGCATCGTCGCCGATACCGATTCCACCGTCCTCATCACCGGCGAGACTGGAACCGGCAAAGAACGCATCGCCCGCTTGATTCACAGCCTGAGCCGGCGCAAGGACCGCAACTTCATCAAGGTGAACTGCGCCGCCATTCCCACGGGACTGCTGGAAAGCGAGTTGTTCGGCCACGAAAAAGGAGCGTTCACTGGAGCGGTAAGCCAGAAGGTCGGTCGACTGGAATTGGCGGATATGGGCACCTTGTTGCTCGACGAGGTGGGGGAAATTCCTTTGGAGTTGCAGCCTAAATTGCTGCGGGTTCTACAGGACCAGGAGTTCGAACGCCTGGGAGGCACGAAGACGATTCATGTGGACGTGCGCTTGATCGCGGCCACCAATCGCGATCTGGCTCGCGCGGTCGAAGAAAAAGAATTCCGCGGTGACTTGTTCTACCGCTTGCACGTGTTCCCCTTGCATCTGCCGGCATTGCGCGACCGGCGCGAGGATGTCCCCATGCTGATTCGCCATTTCGTCGAAAAATGCGCGGTCCGGCTGCACAAGCGGATCGACGTCATCCCCGATGAGGCCGTCCAAGCCATGATGCACTGGAGATGGCCGGGAAACATCCGCGAACTGGAGAATTTTGTCGAGCGCTCGGTGATCCTTTCGGAAGGCGACCGGTTGAGCCCGCCGCTCGGCGAGTTGCGTGAGGAAGTTTTACGACCGGTATCTGAGGCCGACGGTACGCTGCGCGACCGGGAACGCGAACACATTATCGAAATTTTGCGACAGACGCGGGGCGCGCTGTCGGGTCCGACAGGCGCGGCCGCCCGGCTTGGACTCAAGCGCACCACGCTGCAGTACAAGATGCAACGGCTGGGAATCTCGCGTACGGACTATCTGCGCTAGGGCTCACAGGGCTGCATGGCATCTGCCGAACTGTCGGCAGTTGAGCCAGTGTTCCGGCATCTCCTCTAACGGGCCGTTCGCTCAAACCATCCTAAGTCTTGACCCTACAGCCACTTAATGTATGTCGAGTATGTGGCAGTTGATGTGCGTTGGTTTATCCAGTTGGCGCATCGCCGTTCCCCCCGGCGAACGATTCCGCCAGCCAAGTTTTGTTGACCAGCAGGAGTTCTCCCATGGGTATGCCTCGGCGCTTAGCGATACCGAACGATTGTCTAAGCTGCGGTCTCAGGCGGGCCTGTGACTTCTGCAATTTGCCTCAGCCTCTGATGACTGAGTTCAACGCGATGGGGCACCTGACCCTGTATCCCGCCAATGCCACTTTGCTGACGGAAGGTCAAATCCCGCGCGGTGTCTACATCGCCTGCTCCGGCCGTTCCAAGCTCTCGGTCAGGGCCCGCGATGGTAAAACCATCATCCTCAAAATTGCTGGAGACCGACAGGTGCTGGGGTTGAGCGCGGTCGTCTCCGGCGGCCCGTCACTGATTACGGTTACCACCATCGAGCTTTGCCAGATCAAATTTGTTGAACGCGACAGTTTTCTGCGTTTGCTCGAACACAACAGCCACGCCGCGCTCGCGTGCGCCACGCTGCTCGCCCGCGAGGTCGCGACCTCGTTCGACGATGTGTACGACCTGCTGCTCGCCCGCAGTTCGACGGAGAAGCTTGCCCGCCTGCTGCTTTCCTGGGTCTCGGACGAACCCCGCAACCGGGAACTCCGCGTATCCACGGAATTCACGCACGAAGAAATTGCCCAAATGATCGGATCTTCGCGAGAAACGGTAACCCGCTTGTTGAGTGTCATGAAACGGAAAGATTTGATTCGGCTGGAGGGTGCAACCCTAGTTATTCCCAACCGAATCGCCTTGCAAGCCATTGCGGCCTGAGAAATCCCTCCCCGGGCGGACGAAGCGGTTTTTGCGTCCGCCCTTTTTTAGTTCCCAGTTCCCGGTTCTCAGTTCTCAGTAACTGATCCCGGCGCCTTTCGCCTTTCGCCGAGAGCCGAAAACTGTCCTTATGATTTTCACCGAGAACTGAGAACTGGGAACCGAGAACTGTCCTTAAAGATTGAACAGTTCCCGCAGGCGGCGGGTCTGCGCTCGGCTCACCGGAATCTCCGTCTGCTTCTTGTCGTCCATGCGCAACTGGTATGAGCTCTTGAACCAGGGCACGACTTCGCGGATGTGATTGATGTTGACCAGAAAGGACCGGTGCGCCCGCCAGAACAAGTTAGGATCGAGGTTTTCGAAAAGCTCTTCCAGCGTGCGGCAATTCGAGTGGCCTTCCATGCCCGCATGGCCGCTGGTAGCCACCGTGATCACACCATCATCGATGGTCGCGTAGCAGATGTCTTTCGGATCGGTCAGGAATAACCTTCCCGCCGCCTTGATCAGAATTTTCGCCGTCTGCGGCTTCTGCGATTCCAGCATCCGCACCAGAGTTTCGAATTTCTCTTCCGGTCCGGCGCCCGCTTCAATCTTCGCTCGCGCTTTCTCGATGGACTGGGCCACTCGCTTTTTGTCGAAGGGCTTCAGGATGTAATCGACCGCATTCACCTCGAACGCCTTCACCGCGTATTGATCGAAGGCGGTCGCGAAGACAATTTTGGGGAGAGGAACCTTGCGGTCGAGCA
>Ga0116134_1000955_pt1 | contig 14749 bp, 13 predicted proteins | sample June2015DPH_19_5_FD_89737 | JGI IMG/M metagenome (GOLD analysis project Ga0116134, IMG submission 89737) | Peatland microbial communities from SPRUCE experiment site at the Marcell Experimental Forest, Minnesota, USA - June2015DPH_19_40 | ecosystem: Environmental > Terrestrial > Soil > Wetlands...
CGCGTTTCCCACTTTCCCACAGCTCCGGCTACTGCTGTTGGGAGTAACGAAGTTCAACTAACTTGTCGTATCATCCCGTGAACGGATTCTGGGGGCAGACCACCGGAGCGAAGCGCAGCCGAAGGCGTCCCGCGCTCTTTGCGGAACGGGGCTTGACGGGTCGTGATCCGCGCCCGTACCCTTTTCCCGCTTCGGAATGGCTCGGTTCCTGTCGCCGCGAAGTCTGCTGCTGACGCGCTGCCGGTTCGTTTTTGTGAGTGTTTCTCGGCTTGCGAGATTGCCGCACGCCGTTCACAGTCACCAAGACCGCCGATTGTCCTGGTCGTATTCCATCGCGAACTTTGCTCGGAGTTTGCCGCGAGAGTAGCCCTTCGGGCCTCAGTCCAGTACCGGACAGACGCCAAACAAAGCCCGAACGCACACCGGACAGCACCGCACGCGGCGGCAACGGCCCCGATTCCGCATCTACGCGCAACCCTCGACAGATCAACACGTTTACGCGCAGAGCGCCCCACAGCGCCCGGCGGGAACCCATTGGTTCCCGCCGTCCTGCAACTGCTTTGTTTTCTGTGGTAACCAATAAGCTCCCAAAGGTAGCTGTGCAGCTCCCAATCGGGGGTGACGTGTCACCCCTCCTCCCGACGCCGTAGGCGGCGAGATTTTGATCCTCCCTGATACCACACAGTAACCCGCCAAACCCGACCCCCGCCAGGGATAAAATGCCACTGGGAGCACCGGCACATGGCCACCCTGCCCAGCCACGACAACCCCTACACCGACATGCGCAACCTGAAGTGGTCCCCGGCAGAAAAGGCCATCGCCCGCAAAGCCTTCGACCTGGCCCTGCATCGGGAACTGGACGCCGTCATCCGCGAAGCCAAGGACCGGGCCGCCAAGATCATGCAGCCCTCCCAGCTGTGGGATTTGGAACACTACCTCACCCAGCGCCGCAAACACATCGACCGACAGTTCGACTTCCGCTACTCCGTCCTGCCGCTCGTCTTCGGGAACCTGATCCGCGAAGGCCGCCTCTCCGAAAAAGAGTTACACGGTCTCGCCGAAGACAAGCTCCGCTTCCTCCGCTGGCACGCCAGCTTAGAACCAGCTCCTACTTCCCACAGATAAAGCTTTCACTCAACGGGCGGATCGAGGCGGGCAGAGTGCCGTCGTCCACCGCCACCATCACGTGAACATACTTTTTAGTGTTCTCCAGGATTTCGACTTCAACCTGGTATTTCTTGCTCTCGAACTCGGTCTCGTATGCCTGCACTTCTCCCAGCTCTGCAAGGATCTGCTCACAGGACTTTGCGCTCCACCGCTTCAGCTCTGCGTCAAGCACAGGCCGAAACTGCTCCTCCGCCGGTTCACCTTTACCATGCACACGATTGTGTTACGCGCCCAGTCCTCTGCGGATGTGCTCAAGTTCCGCCCCATATTCACGCAGGATGCGCGCAGCAAGGCTGCCCTCTTCTCGCAATAGTCCAAGCATAAGGTGCTCAGGACCGATGCGTTTGCTCCCGAGCAGCATCGCTTCCTCATCAGCGTACGCCTGCACCTGTTTGCATTCGTCCGAAAGTGGCAGGTCCGCGATTATTGAAACTTTTTCGACGGGAACAACCTGCCTTCTCTCGATCTGTTGGCGGACCGACTCAATAGAGTCAGCGGAAGGCATGAACAAGTCGAAGTGCACCGTGTCCTCCCGCAACGCTCCCAAGAGCAGGTGCTCGGTTTCGACTATTGGTGAACCGAACTGGCTGGCTTCATACCGCGCGAAGAAGATTGAGCGCCGTGCTTTTTCCGTGTATCGCTCATACATACCACTCGCACGACCTTCGAGCCCCACGCCACGTTCAAGAACCATTCGCTCCTTTTCGTGCACAGATCGAGCCAACTCCTCGAACGATCGGCCACTCCGGGTTTCGGGAGAGACTGGCGGAGGAGCAGTTGCCAATTCCCTGCGCATTACTTCGAGCGCCGCGCCGCGCTCGCGAAGCATCCGCGCTGCAAAACAGTCCTGCTGGCGCAGCAGGCCCAGCAGCAGATGCTCTATACCTATGTGCTGGTGCCCCAGCCGATCAGCTTCTTCAGTCGCATAGGAAAGTACGCTATCACTTTCATCGGTTAGGGGTATATCCACGGTGGTTGGAATGCTCTCGCGCACAGGCGTGACCGCCAGAATCTGGCTTCGAATGGAGTCCTCGGAGACCTCTGAGATCGAGAATCGGCTCGCAAGCGCAGAATCTTCGCGTATCAGTCCCAGCAGCAGATGCTCGGTCTCGATATGCGACGATCCAAAGCGGCCAGCCTCAACACGCGCGTAAAACATCACGCGCCGCGCCCTTTCTGTGAAGCGTTCGAACACTTTCCTCCTTGGTCCGGTTCCTAGAAAATGACAGCCGAATCGTCAAGGCATTTCTTCATGATGGTTACCATCGGGCCGAGTATCGTTGTCGAGAAACTTGCAATTGCCCGGCTTTACCACTCGCCGCCCAACGTAGCTACGCAGGCGGCATAATAGAGCGTTAACTCATCAGGTGTGAAATTTGGATTCTCTGCGGTCCAGATCACGGCAACTCCCCTGCAAAACTCATAAAGCTCACTCTTTGTCGCTTCGTGGATTACGGGCCGAACCTCGGCAATAAGAGAATCAGCATAACCTTCTTCTCCGATGTCGCGCCCGGTCGGATCGCTAACATTGACTGGGTTGTTGGCAGCATAGACGTACTTGTGTAGGGTGCGCGGGTCGAAAATGTTTCCTACCTGCGAAGCACGCAATGCGCAACAGGCCTGTTTTCCGGGGTCCATGGTCTCGAACCGACCGGTCGCCTGGTTGTAGTACCGGGCGCGCAGGTTGTAGAAGCTGAGATTCGGGTCCAGCCACTCGCCGCTGTAGCGGAAGTTGTTTGCGGTCGTGCCGGTAGACGCTATCGGCATGCCGAAGGCATCGTAAGTGTACGTGTCGGTTACCGTGCCGGCCGTGCTACTCAGGAACCGGACATTGCCGTGGCCGTCGTAGCCGTAGATAGTTGGCCCCAACACGGTTTCCCGCCACACCGAGCCGCTATCCCAATGCGTTTTCTTGACCTTATCCCATGTCCGCCCTGCTGCGATCGTTCGATTTTTGGAAAAAATCCCCTGATGCGTTTTTTCGGCCCTGACCGCGTTTTCACCGTCGTGTGTTTCAAAAGCAACGGCAACACCGGCGGCTAAGAAAAAAATCTCCTCGTCGCTTCCCACCATCGGCGGAGCGAAAGGAACAAGCATTTCTTCTTGAGCCGCGCAGAACATCACCGCCGATTGTAACCATCGGGACGGGCGCAATGAAGTAACTTAGGGGACACTGCAGCAGTTACTCTGATTTGCGATGCGCCGCGCACTGGACTGCCCCCGCCACGGTCTCTCTCCCTTGGAACCCTCTCGTCCGGGCACCCCCTTCTCTATGGAATCCCCAAGGGAGAAAGACCCCTCTCCCGCGCCCGATCTGGTTGGGGCGGGGCGCTCCTGTAGGGGGCCGTCCAGCTCACCACGGTCGCCGGTTCGGCTGCGCTGCACGGCGCATCGCACACCAACGAACGCAGAGCACGCGATTTTTGCGATGCCAACCGCACGGCAAAAAATGGATGAGTTTTTCTTTGAGAGTTTTTTCTTAGCTGCTGGATTGAGGGATCAGAGAGGCACAACGGAAAGGCCGGGAATCAACTGGAAGTGCCGCACGTTGAGTGTCACTACATCGAAGCCAAGATGCAGGGCTGTAGCGCCGATGATGAGGTCGGGGAAGTCGATGCTGATTCCCTGGCCCATCTGCTCACCGTGGATGCGCCCCGCCAGCCGTGCAACCTCCAGCGTGAGCGGATGCACGGCTACCGTCTGGAAGAGTTCTTCGACGAAGGTTTCCCGGCGCTTGCGGTCGGCGTCGATCTTGGCTCGATAAATACCGTGCGTCAGTTCCACGGCAGTGACCGCAGAGAGCGCAGCCGTGGTCTTTCCACACACGGCCTCGACGCGCTCCAGGATCTCCCACACACTATCCCTGCGCCTCTCGCCTGCGATCAGAATGCTGGAGTCGAGGATTACTCCCATGCGGGCGGATTCCACGGTCTGCGGTTCTTAATGATCTCTTCCAGATCGGCGGCGAAGTCCGGGTCCATGCGTGGCTCGTAGCCCAGCTCTTCGGCGTGCTTCTTCGCCAGCGCGATGGATTCGGAGAGCAGGCGGGGCCGGAACTCATCACCAGCAGAACGCACGACCGCCACGGGCAGCGTGCCGCTCTCGATCACCACTTCGATACCGGCGCGCACCCGCGCCAGCACAGCGGCGAAGTCGCTGGTGGCTTCCGCTTCCGAGATGTGGACGATGTTCTTCGCCATAGGCAAGATTATATCGCTACTCATTTTCCTCTCCTTCCGTGTCTTCCTTGTCGAGCGCCGCCAGCAGTTCGGCGCGTTGCTCGGCGTCTTGGTGGGAGGCGGCGGTCTCCGGTTTTTTGAGTTGGGCGGGATGCGTGGCCCGATGCACTTGCTTTAGTTGCCGGATGGAAACGTGCGTGTAAATCTCGGTCGAGGACAGGTTGGAGTGCCCGAGCATTTGCTGGATGAAGCGCACGTCGGCCCCGCCTTCGAGCATGAGAGTGGCCATCGTGTGGCGCAGCAAGTGCGGCCCGCCGCTCTTGCCGAGGTTCGCGGCTTCGATGTAATCGTGCACCTTGTCGCTGAGATGGTCGCGGCTGATCGGCTCGCCGTACTGCGAGAGAAACAACGTCATGTCGTCCGGCTCCATCGCCAGTTCCGGCCTGGTCTCGCGCAGATATTTTTCGATCCACGCGACGGCCCGGTCGCCGATAGGCACCACGCGGTCTTTTTTGCCCTTGCCCTGGCGGATGAACACCGTGCCGTTGCGCAGGTCGGCGTCGTAGAGTTTGATTTGCACCAGCTCGCCGCGCCGCACGCCGGTCGAGTACAGCGTTTCCAGGATGGCGCGGTCGCGCAGTCCCATCGGATCGCGCATGTCCGGCTGCAGCAACACTTGCTCGACTTCTTCCGCCGTCAGCACATGCTTGGGCAGCGAGTGGCTGCGGCGCGGCAGCTCCATTTCCGAAGCCGGGTTGTGCAGGATGTGGTTCTCGCGCGTCATCCACTTGAACCAACTCCGCAGCGGCACCAACATGGCGTGTTGCGTGCGAAAGCCCAAGAGCTGGCCGTTGCGCTTGCGGTAATGAAACAAGTGCCGCTGATACCGCTCCAACACCGGGCGCGTGATTTCGTGCGGGTCTTCCAACCCGCGCTCGACGCACCAGCGCAGAAAAACGTCCAGGTGATTGCGCCGCGTGCGGATCGTCTCTCCCGAGTACTGCCGCACTTCGAGCCATTCCAGATACAACGCGAGCAGCGATTCCAAAACGTTCTTGGGCGCGGGCGGAGACGGCTTCGGCTTTGCTTTGCGGAGTCTGCGGATCGGGGCCATCACTCACCCGCCGCCCGTTTCGCCAGTCCGTGGCCGTTCGGCTTGTCCGTGCCGTTGGGCTTGGGTACAACTACGACGGCATTTTGCGGGCCTCCGGGGGCCTCTCCCCTATATGCGATTCCGCGAAGCCGCGAAGTTGAGGACGAAACCCGCGTCATTGCTGACGATTCGTCATTTTTTTCAGGGCCGCGAAGTGCCCGCGAGGTACCCGCGAAGTCCTCGTTTGACCCCGCGAAGTTAGCGCTACGATGCGTTTCTTCCTCCGCTGCCGTCGCCAGTTGATAGACCACCTGTTGCCCCTGATTGCCGCCGCGCCGCACCACCAGGTACTCCATCTCTTCCAGCCGTTTCAGATGTTGCCGCAACTGCGTGTCGCCCCAGCGTGTGTACTCGCGCACCGTGCGCCGCGTAAAGCGGTAGGCATTGATCTCGATCTGCAAACGTTCACACTCGTCCTTGGCCATCTCGCTAATCAGACAGAGCAGCTTGCGAGGTTGCGGGCGCAACTCGTCGAGCGACGGCTTGAGTCCCACCTGGTCGGCGAGTGCTTGCGCCAGATTCACGTCGGCTTCCGTGGCTTCGATGTATTCCAGCGTGTCCCCGTCACAGGGAATCGTCTTGGTCTTCCGCTGGTACTGGTGCAACAGAGCAATAGCCTCGATCAGGGTTAACAGTTTATTGTGGTCGCGCCGCGCCCGCGTCATGGTGTCGGGGAACTCGCCTACGTCGTGGTTGTTCACCACGGCGAGGGGACGCAAGAGGCGCTGCGCGTTGCGATGCAGGCGCACCAGTTTCGCCCGCTTGCGCCGCAACAGATGGCCCTCGATGGTGCGCGCTTCCCGCTGCTGCCGATGAATGGCACGCGTCTGCTCGCGGTCCTCGTTCACCGTCAGCGCAATGCAGCGGTTCAGCAGTTCTTCGTCCACCTCGTGCGCCGTGGTGGTCAGGAATAGCATCACCGGACCTTCGACTTCGTAATCGTGCGTCACCAGCTTGCCGCTCACCGGGTCTTTGCCGGTCGAGGCGATATTCAGCTTTCCTTCCGATTGCAACAGCTTCAGCGGATACGACGCACGGTCGGCTCCCTGCTGTTCGCTGATAGCGAGGATTTTGTGCTTGAGATTTTTCTGCCCCATGTAGAACAATGCCTGCCCGGTCATCGCCGTATAGCTTTCGCGCTGTTCTTCCGGGACAAAGTCCAGCACGGCTTCCATCAAGGAACTCTTGCCCGCCGAAGATGCCGACTGCACTACGATCGCCAGCGGCTTTTCGAGCAGGCGCGACACCGCGGCCAAGTATGCAATGCGCTTGTTCGTCTCCTCGCCCACCACGCCGCATTTCTCGAAGTCCTCCAGCACTCGATCCAACAGGCGCGGATCGCGCAGCAGTGCGAGCGCCTCCGCTTGCTCCTCCGCTGCCATCGTGGTTTCTTCTTTCGGTTTCGGCCCCAGCGTCTTTTCGATCTGCTCGTCGCGCATCGCTTCCAGCTTCATCCGCACCTTGCCCAGTTCTTGCCGGAGAAAGTCTTCCTTGACGCCCACCTCCTGGGCCGCTTGCTTGACGAACACCGCGCGCCGCTGCGCCGAGTAAAAGTCCAGCGTGTCGGTGTGTTCGCTCAGTTCGCCGCGCCCGTTCATTCCGGCGACCGTCACCGTGCACCGCAACCCATCGGGACTGGTGTTTTTCTGCAAACCCCGCACGGTGTACCGCCGTTCACGCAGCGTGATTTCGAGCGCGCCATTCGCTTTCATCGCCGTGGGCATGTCGAGCGGCGACAACGCCGCTGGCGGCGGCATCGTCACCGGCGCGGCTTCTTCGTGATCGAGGGCCTGTGGTTCGGCAGCCACGGGAAAAACTTTCTCCGGGTCCTCGACTGTCGGCGGAGTCGGAAGTGAGATTGCATTTTCTTCTTTAGCTGCGGGGTTGGTTTCTTCGGCTGTCATCGGTGCTGCTGGCTGCTCTTCGCTTTTCATCTCCGCCCGTGTTTCTGGGTTTGTGGCCGCGCTCTGCGGCTCGGATATTTCTTCCGCCGGTGGCGGTTCGATCCCGGCCACCGTGGGCCGCTTGCCCTTGCCCAACCACTCGGCGCTATGCAGCAACACGCCCAGAGCCTTCGCTGCGGGCTGCGTCATGCGAGCGTATTCGTTCGCGTCCATGTCTTTCGGAAACTTCACCCGGAAACACTCGATGCCCATCGCCATGAGTTCGGTGGCGTGCGCTTGCGCCGCATCTTCGCCAGCGTCGTCGCGGTCGTAGGCGAGATAGATTCTCTTTGTGCCGTGCTTTTGGAATGCGGCCCGGTGCTCGCCGGTAAAATTGTTGACCCCGTAAATGCTGGTCACATGGCGATAGCCCGCGCACCAAAACGTCAACGCATCAATCAGCGCCTCGCACAAAATGATTTCCTTCGACGCGATCAGCGCTGCTTCGTTCCACACTCCCCGCAAGGCTCCCGGCAGATACAGGTGTTCCGGCGTGTTCTCGCGCAGTTTGTTGCGCGGCGTGATTTTCCGCCCGTACATCTGCACCACTTCACCATTCAGATTGAGGATCGGAATCACCAACGAGCCAACGAAGTGTTCGTGTCCGGTTTTCTCCCGCAAGATGCCCAGCGTCTCCAAGCGCCCGCGCATCTCCGCTCCCACGACGCGGTTTTTCTTCGACAAGTGGTAATTCAGCGTGCGGTTGGAAAATCCCAGCCGGAAACGCTCGATCATCTCTGACGATTGCAAACCGCGATGCCAGAGATACTGCTTGGCCTTGGGCGAGTCCGTCGAGTTCTTCAGCGTCTCGTGGTAGTAGTCCACCACGACTGCGAGCACTTTCTGGTCGTCGGCTGCCGGTTCAAACAGTGGCGGCAGCTTCGGCATCGTCGAGATTTTCGGCGGCGGTTCCGTGGCGCCGGCGGCGGATGGCAGATAGTCCCGGCGCAGCAACTCCAGCGCATAGCGCACGCTGATGCCCTCGGCCAGCATCACCCAGTCGATCACCGAACCTTTCTTGCCACATCCTTTGCAGTGCCAGACATTTTGCGCCGGGTCGATATTCAAACTCGGGTTGGTGTCTTTGTGGAAGGGGCACAGCCCGATCAGTTCCTTGCCGCTGCGCTTTAGCTTCACCCCGCGCACCTCGGCCAGCCGTTGTACCGAGATTTCCCGCTTGATCCGCTCCACCAGCTCCTCCGGCAGTCGCCCCATCGCCTCCGCCCTCCTTCCGCCCGTTTTCCGGCTCCCTCGAAAAACCTGTCAAGAGGTATCTTTGAAAAAATACGCGATTCCAACTGGGTCAGAAAATACGTTAAAATGGGCTAAAGGTCAAGAGAGCATTCCTCGCGCTATGGAAACCAGCCCTTACACTCTCGCCATCATGCCCCGGAAGAAAGCGCCTAAATCAGCCCACGCGGAATCAGAACTGCCACGCGAACGCTTGGCCCGTCTGCGGAAAGAGCGCGGTTGGACTCAGGTCGAACTTGCGGAGCGTGTCGGCATCACTCAAAGATTGCTGTCCGACTATGAGGTTGGCAGGCTGCGACTGAACGCGGATATTGTCGTGCGACTGGCTGACGCACTGGAAATTGCCACTGACGAACTACTCCGCTCCAATGGACGGAAAGCGCCTCTTCGCCCCAAGCCTAGTTTGCGTTTGCAACGCCGCATGGAGAAGATCGAGAAGTTGCCTCCTCACCAGCAGAACTACTTGCTCAAGACGATTGATGGATTCTTAAAAGGCGTCGCGGGCTAGGTCGAACGAACCCCGAACACCAGACCGGACAACGACCGGACAGACACCGGACACAGCCCGGACGCTCACCGGACACAGCGCGCTTTTCTCTGTGGGGTTTCGCTGTGGCCTTGCTCCGCAAGGGATGGTGTCTTGGCGAATCTCGCTTTTTCCCGCCATGCTTCCGGCTCCCATTTTTCCATCCCATTTTTTCCATGGCTGGAAGCAACACAGGAGCGGAGAGGGAGCCGGGTCAAGCCCGCACGTTCTTTGTGCGCCGCCCACGCGGTCGGAGCGCAGCGCAGAGGCTTGACGCGGCTCCCGCGCTCCGTACACTCTTCCGCGAAAAATGGGAGATTTCCGCCGCTTCTTTATTTTCAAGACGTTAACGCCCGCCAACCGCGCACTTGCTGGACAACCACCCGCAGTCGAGGATTTTTCTTCTTAGCCGCTTGTTTTCTAAAGGTTCACCCATGTAAACGCGGAAAACGCCCATTTTTCGCACCTCTCCCACCTAGCTCGCTGATCCCATGCGCGTTAACCCACGTTAACCGGAAGTTGCTCTGCAGCTCCCGTTCCGGGGTGACGTGTCACCCCTACTCCCGACGCCGTAGGCGGCGCAAAGAACGCAAAGAACCTCAACCCCGAAACTGGCCTCCGGGAGCAGCAAACCGCGCCCCAGCACCCCTCCACCAACACATCCGCGCCCGCAACCGCCACGGGCTTCCGGGCAGGCAATCGGCACACGATCAGCGGCCTAATTGGCACCGCAAAGCACCGCCAATCGGCGGCCTATGGGACAGCGGAAAGGATAGAGAATCGGGACGGGATCTGCAACGAATCGGGACCGCAAAGGGCGGCTAAGAAGATCGGGTCACGGCGCGGATCGCATCGCAAAAGGTCGACGAGACGATGTTATGTGGTGCCTTAGCGCGGAGAATCGACACCTGCTAAAGATGAGGTGCCAGCCGCTTCCTGCGAACATGCTTGCTGAGCTACGCTTCGGCTCGCCAGTGCCAATATTGAACTGCCTCCAAAAGCAATCAGAAACGACCATTCCATCTCACTCCACAAGTAGCGCCTAGCAACTTGCTCCGATACGGTCCAAGGTCCCGCCCGCCCCGTGCTGATCCAAGCGCTTCCCTCCGGATGCACATACCTCGCAGGCGTTAGGAATACGTGCAAGAAAACGGCGATCCAGATCACCCAGACCACCTTCCACATGTACTTGCCCGCAATACGCACCGGAATCTGTGTCCGCTTGCACAGGACAGTTAGACCGGCACCCGCCAAGATAAAAATTGGCAAGAGAGCAAAACCACCCGTGTGAGCTTTAGCTGCGATCGAGAAAAGCGAGCGGGTGTTGATTCTCCCTTGAAAAACCAGGACACTCAAAACAGCAAACGTGGCTAACGTTAGCCCTGAAAGCGCAGCACTCACGAAAAGGAGTACAGAGGACAATCGCCTGACAAATTGTGGTCGCATAGTCCTATTGCCCCTTGCCGTAGGTGTAGTGAACCCACGCCCCACTCAATCCCGAACTGAGAATCGCTCCCGCCACTCCTGCAGCTGGGTCAACCTCAGCACCGGATCGAGCGGCTGCGATCCCCTGAAATGCCGCTTGAGCGGCGGCCACTTGACTCACCATGGCCCCTTCCGAGAGCGTCGATTCCGAGAGCTTGATTTCACCACCGGCTATACCGAAGATCGATAGGCTTGGATCGTTAGTGAAGCCGAACAAGGTCGTCGCTGTGCCCATGGCGTTTTCTTGACCAAAGAACGCTCCCGCGGCGGAAACGCCGAACAGGGCGAATCGTTCTGGATTCAAATCCGGTACGTTCCAAGACCATGAAGTGAAGCCTCCGCCCTCGCCATGAAGACCTCGGTGCAAAAGCTCAGTTAGGGATGGAGCAGTCGCTGCGGGCTCGAACCCTCCCCAGAGATACGTGGCGGTCTTTCTCAACCGCGGGGCATAAATGACTTCCAATCCAAAGATGCCTCCGAAATCCACGGGGAAGCCGCTGGAGCCGCCGGCGACGAATGCGCCGAAACCAACCGCATCCGGGAAGCCACCATAGACCGCAGAATAGACTCCAGCGATCAGCACATTGCTCATGGAAGCGATCGTCATCCCGATTCCCAGGGAAGTTGTCAGACTACCCAGATCGAAGTCGTGTCCGTTGCGATCAAAACGATTGACCGGATCGCCACCTGTGTAGAGATACTTATGTAGGCTCAGCGGAGATTCCACATCGCCCTCGAACGTATCCATGCTCCAGAAGCGACCCGTTGCGTTGTTGTAGTATCGTGCGCGGTTGTAATAGAGGCTGAGAGCAGGGTCGTACTGCTCGCCGGCGAAGAGGTAGTTGTTGGGCGTGGAGCCTGTGGAGTTGATGAGGTTGCCGAAGGCGTCGTAGTCGTAGGTGTCGGTGATTGCGCCTGCGGAGTTGGTTAGCTGTCGTACCGAGCCATGGCCGTCATAGCCGTAGAAGCTCGGTGTCCACGATGAGTTCAACGTCTGGCTCTCGCTAAGCCGTTCCATCCCGTACGAATAACTACGCGTCACTTTGCCGCTGACCAGTTCATCGACGACCTGCGCGTAGCCTGTTGGATTCACCGTGTCCACCAAGTAGTTTGTCGTCACGCCGCCGACGGTCTCACTGACTCTGTTGCCGTCGCCGTCGTAAACCAGCGTCACGGAGCCGTGCTGTATCAAGTGGTTTTCAAAGTCGTAGGAATTCGCCGTTCCCAACGAATTGATGGTGTTGCCGTCGGCGTCGTACGTGTCCGCGCCCAGGCGGTCGTCGGCGTCATAGGTGTAGCTGTTCACCGTCGCGCCGTTGATGAGCCACTGTTGGCGGTTGCCCACGGCGTCGTAGAGATAGCCGTTCGTGACGTTGTGATTATTCGGGTCGGCGGTGACGGCTTCGGTCGTCAGGCGATAAAGAGAATCGTATCCGTACGCGACATTTCTGCCGCTCAACTCCGCGACCGTCAGCCGATTCCCCGCCGCGCCCAGCGCGTAGGCGTAGCTCGACAACGGGCCGTTCTTCGCCGAGCCCATTTGGGTCAGGCGGTTCAAGCCGTCGTAGCTGTAGCTGGTTTGCACGCCGTTCGGGTAAGTATAGCCGCTCAGATTGCCGACTGGATCGTAACCGTAATCTAATATGCGATCAGTCTGCCACCCACCCTTCGCAAAAAACGCGAAGGATGGGGCACCCTCGACTGGGAGATGCAGGCGAAAACCAAAAGCTCCTCAAGGCTGGGCCACCCGCCAGCTCCCATTTATGGGTGTCGTGTCACCCCTACCCCCGACGCCGCAGGCGGCGCGGGTTTTGATCGTTACCGCTCTCAGCAGGCCCTCCAAACCGCCCCAGCAGAACCTCCCAGACCTGAGAGCGGGCGCATTGGCCGCAGAACTCAGGACCGGAAACCGCCGCCAATTGCAACGGGGATTAGGACGCGGATCGGCAACACAATCACACAATCGGGGAGGATAGCTCGACCAAAAGAGACCCCAATCATGTCGCAGATCGGGAGCGCTCGGTCTCAGGGTGGGGCTTCTCGCCACTCCTCGTCAACTAGCTCGAACTTCTGTGCACGAATCGTCCACTCGACGTAACCGGATGGCTGCCCCGGCTGAGGGGCATCCGGATCTACATCGAGCATAGTACCGGTGAACTCGAAGATCTCTTCGTGCGGTGCGTCCGAGATCGTGGCACTCATCGGAAGATCCACGATAGAGTGCAGCTCTCGTGTGCCATTCGATTTGAGTGAGGAGATCTTCCGTTGGGAGTTCTTGATCCCGCGAAAAATCAACTTGCATTTACGCAAGAATTGCTCTTGGCGGCCCGTCTTCACGTACCACGGGTGGCCTTCTCGCAGACCGACGTCAATGGCGTTGATTGTCATCGTCGTTCCGTCAATAAGTGGCGGGAAGAAGCCAGCGTCATCCAAAGAGATGGCCCCAAGAGCCCCGTCAGACTTACGTGTCTTCAACTGCCTCCTTGGTATCCAATGTCCAAACCTAATGAAGGCCGCAATATCGATCTCAGGTTTGCCCGGTGCCCAGTCCGCTGCTGCGAGTGTTTCCCGAGCAAGTCTCTTGAGCACGTCCCAAAACCGAGTCGGCAGTTGCACAGCATCCGGTTTCCATATGGGACTATCTGGCGGGTTATCGAGCATGCCTTCCAGGACACACGCCAGTTCCAAGAACAATTGTCGAACTTCCCTCGACACTCCCGTAAGCGATTGCGAAAGCTCCTCCCAACACTCAAAGCCGATGCAGAACAGCGGATTATCGGTCACAATGCTGGTTTCAAGAATGTGCAATTCCTGGCCAGCCGGAATCTGCGGAAGGGACGCGATCAGATCAGTCCAGTCTAGCGACAACAATTGGACTGCCTGCAACAACTTCTGTTCTCGCTTTGTACGAAACCCGGCGTGATCGCCCCAGAAACCCTCTCGTATCATTTCTCGCATCGTGGCCCGAAGTGCGGGCCGGAGCAGAACCGCACTACCTTCCATATCAATGCCGTTCTGCTCGTCCCAATGCTCTACGCTGGGACTTGGACGTAGCCCCGCTTTTATGATCTCCTCGCGCAGCGTGGAGTAATAGAAGTTCAAAACGCCTCCAAACAATTCGAAACGTCAGTTGATGTCGAGAACGTGGTAATGAAACGGTCCGCTGGACCAGTAATCCATATCAGTAGAGTTGGGATGAGGAAAATGAAAGTCCATCCGCCACACCTGCTGCCAATTGCCGTCATACTGTACTTCCAAGCCCGTTACACGTCCCGATTTTGCAGTGCCTGCCCCGGCACCAAATATGAGGTAGCCTTTCAAGCTTGTGTCCGGCAGTTTACCAACAGGAATGTCAAGCTCCGGCATGGGGAACGGCATCGGCAGGTCGATCCCAAATGCATCCGGTGCGCGACCGTGTGCAATGGCCATTTTTTCCGCGGAATACGTCCCCATGTCCCCAAGAATATGTGGCATGTTGCTTACTAGGTCGTCGACTACGCTGTCGTATGCAAGGTCCATCCAGTCCTTTCTCGCCTTGCGTAGTGCCTCCTTCATCGCGGCTTCAACTCCCCCGGAATACCATATAGAGACCAATTCGGAAGCCATTTGAACCATCTCTAGGACAGTCTTGGTCTGGTTATAAACCCTCATAACATTGACTGTGGCTTGCGAATAAAGAGTGAGTTGATCGCCAATGGCCGCCGTCATTTCCGCGATATCGTCGTTACCGCTCGGATCAATCCGATTGACGGAATCTCCACTGCTGTACAAATACCGGTGCAGAGACAAGGGCGTCATCGGATCGCCCTCCTCTGTATCCATGCTCCAGAATCTACCCGTGGTGGTGTTGAGGTACCGAGCGCGGTTGTAGTAGAGGCCAAGTGCGGGGTCGTACTGTTCGGCGGCGAATAGGTAGTTGTTGGGCGTGCTGCCGGTTTGGTTGATGAGGTTGCCGAAGGCGTCGTAGTCGTAGCTGTCGGTCACCGCGCCCGCGGGGTTTGTCAACTGGCGTACCGAACCGTGACCGTCATAGCCGTAGAAGCTC
>Ga0116134_1000956_pt1 | contig 14748 bp, 11 predicted proteins | sample June2015DPH_19_5_FD_89737 | JGI IMG/M metagenome (GOLD analysis project Ga0116134, IMG submission 89737) | Peatland microbial communities from SPRUCE experiment site at the Marcell Experimental Forest, Minnesota, USA - June2015DPH_19_40 | ecosystem: Environmental > Terrestrial > Soil > Wetlands...
CATCGGAAGTCAATTCATCCACGCCGCCATGCTTTTTCAGAATCGTGTCCGCTTCGTAGCTTTTGACACCCAGGAATAGCTGCAACTGCCCGTGAGTCAGCTTTCGTTCGCGATACAACTGAACGGCCAGCGCTTCGCGCGCGTAGGCGTTCAGGTCGCCGTCAATGTTGCGGCGAATCGCCGCTTCAAGGTCAGTGGGCAGTTCGACTTTAAGAACCATACTCCCATTAGGATAACACGCGGGGCGCACGTGTCGAGGAGATTATGCGTTCAGGCCGACTCAGTTTCGCCCTTAGGAGAGCTAATACGAAAAAAAGAGGCGAGATGCCCGGGCTTGCGCCCGAAGCCTTCTCGCCTCCGCCGGGAAATCATGGAGCTTTTCGCCGTTTCCTCAGCGTAAATTTTCATCCGCAGGCGAATGCCGCTTGCGCGGCGGGTTCGGAATTGAGCCGGCTGCCGATCTCCTGATCCGTCAAATAACATCCGGGATCGGCGGCCCAGGGATCGCCGGTGACGACTTCGGCCCGCGCTCGCAGTGAGCCGCCGCAAACTTCCTTGAATCTGCACGTCGCACAGCGGCCTTTTAGCAAGGGGAGGCGGTCTTTCAGGCTGGCCATGATCGGATCGGACGTGTCCTGCCAGATTTCGGAGAAATTCCGATGCCTGACGTTGCCGAACGTGCGGAACATGGAGAACTGGTCGGCATGGACGTTGCCGTTGAAGTCGATGTTGGCGATTCCCACGCCGCTGGAATAGCGGCCGCCGCCGTTCCACTGAATCATTTCCAGCACCTGATCGGCGCGGGGATGATTTTCGCGGAGCATGCGCAGGTAGAGGTACGGGCCGTCGCAATGGTTGTCGACGGTGAGAATCTCGATGCGTTTGCCGCGAGAGACCAGGTCGGCGGTGCGGTCGAAGATGGTATCGATGGCCTTGCGTGATTCGGCCGCGGTCAGGGCGAGCAGGCTCTTGCCGCGGCCCGATGGGCAGAGGTGGTAGAAGCAGGCCCGGTCGATCCGCTCCTTCTCCAGGAAATCGAAGATGCGATCCAGGTCTTGGGCGGTATGCCGGGTCAGGGTCAGCCGCAGCCCGACCTTTTGTCCGGCCTCGACGCAATGGCGGAAGCCGCGCATGGTTCGCTCAAAGGCGCCTACCGCCCCGCGGAATTCATCATGGACGGCGGGAATGGCGCTATCCAGGCTGATGCCGATATACGCAAATTCGAGTTCCTTGAATCGCCGCGATTTTTCGGCGTCGATCAGCGTCCCGTTGGTGCTCAGCACGACGTGCAGATTGAGCGAGCGCGCATATTCCGCCAGCTCGAATACATCCGCGCGAACCAGCGGCTCGCCGCCGGAAAACAGCACCGCCGGGACCTTGAACGCGGCCAAATCATCCAGGACCATCTTGCACTGAGCGGTGGAAAGTTCATCCGGATATTTCAGGGAGGCCGAATCGGTGTAACAGTGAATGCACTTGAGGTTGCAGGTTCGCGTTAAGTTCCAGACGACGATGGGCCGGCGTTTGGCGGCGCTTGGGGCGACGGCCATTCGCTGGTGCGGCGGCGGGTCGATTTGGGTGATCGCCCGGCCATATCGGTGCGGGGTGCTGGGGGCTTCAAGCCCGCCATACAAAACGCTTACGTCGATCATTGCAGTCTCCCGGCTAAGAACGACTGTCCTAAAGGATAGAGACAACCCGCATACCACGCATCCAGCTCGATCATTTCTTTTCGTCAAAGCGAACAAGTACAGCGCTGCCCGCAGCTTACATCCGGCGGCTTGAAGCGGGCGATTGGGCCTGGCGCTCGTCCGGAGCGGATATTTTCTTAATCCTGAGAACCCGCGGCGGGGTGCAACGCCGAATCTCGGACTTTAATCTCGATCCTGCGCGCTAAATGCCGCGCCGTCAACGGTCAGGCTTGTCATGCCTATTGGCATCTTCATTGCTCTGTAGGGCTTTCCGGCAGATTCCCCTTTTCGGGGAAGCGGATGGAGTATGTCTGGATTGGAAGACGAACCTCGCTTCAATTCAAGGCCACGATCGGCACGATGGCTTGGTTTGGCGCTTTGCATCCTGTGCTTCGCGTCATGTGCGGCATTCGGCCAGGAGAATGGCCAGGCAAGCCGCCCGAGTCCGGCGCCCAATCCGCACTGGTCGCAGGACAGTTGCGGCAGATGTCACGAGCTGCGCGGCGGGCAGGCGCTACCGATCGCGTCGGAATCGGTCACGCCCCTGTGCGTTTCCTGTCACGATGGCCAGCGAGCATCGGATGAGGTCCACCCGATCAGCGCGAAAATGGATGGCCGAGCCGGTCCCAACCCCGGTTGGCCGACTTTGAAAGGCGCACTTTTCTGCCTGAGTTGTCACGACATTAGGCAGCAGTGCGATGTCTCCGCGCAACGAACCGATGCAAACGCCGCGTTCTTGCGACAAGGCCGGACTCCCAGCGCGGATCCCATGCCGTTTTGCGATAACTGCCACGCCCCCGAGCAGACCCCGAAATTCAACCCGCATCTGATGCTGGCCGCGGATCAGCACACGATCATCGAGCAGCGTTGCCAGGTCTGCCACGCGAAGCCGATGGACCGCAAGGCAACGGCGCGAACGAGCGACGCATCGCTGCGCGCGGACCAGGTGAGCTTGTGCCGGAGTTGCCACCCGCACCACCGGGACATCTCGCGCGCCGGCCACGTCCTGACGACGATCCGTCCGCCGATGCTTGTTTATATGCGGGCGCGGGAATTGACCGGACTTCTGGAAGCTCCCAGCCCGGACTTGATCAAACAACTTCAGGACGAGAAAGCCGCGCCCACGCTGATGGTTCCCGACTCCCAGGGCAGGATCATTTGTTCGACCTGCCACAATCCGCACGAGCAGGGAACTTTCGCGGCGAACTGCGTGCTCGACGACCGGTCGCTGCGGCTGATGAAAGGTCATTTGCTCACGCCGGTTCGCGGGCAACTCTTTTGCCGGCGGTGCCACAACTTCTGAAATGGACCCATGACCATGCCTCGCACCAACATCTCCCTGCTTCTGGCGATCGTCCTGGCGGTCCTGGCGACGGCTTCTCTGGCGCCGGCGTACGACACCGAAGGCTGCCTGGCGTGTCACCAGTATCGCGGTTTGTCGCGCATCAGCGATGACGGGAAGAACATCGAGCTGTTCTACGTGGACCCGAATTACTACAACACGCCGCGCGGCCCGCACTCCCGGCTGAAATGCACGGACTGCCACCTTCGCAAGGAAGTCGAGGTTTTTCCGCATCGGCCGCAAACTCCGGTTGATTGCGGCAAGACCTGCCACCTCGACGGCCCCAACCAGGTCGAAGTGCGTTTCTCCCACCAGCACGTCAACGAGATGCTGCGCCATTCGGTTCATGGAGAGGATCTTCTCACGCAGTCCAATCAGTTGCTGGGCAGCCCGCTGAAACAGGGACAGTCGCAGTGCCTTTTGTGTCACGATGAGCCGCTGTTCAGCCGCAGCGGGCAGACCTGGTTGCAATCGGAAGCTCCGATCAATCGGTGCAACACCTGCCACGACGAGCAACTGTCGGTGGACACGCGGCAGTTCTATTGGCATGTGACGGCGCGGACGCGGCCGGCGCGGACCAATCAGGACCTGGTGCGCCTATGCGCGATGTGCCACAGCAACCCGGCGGTGCGGGCCAAGTTCAACATGCCGGACGCCGCCGTCAGCTACCTCTCCAGCTTTCACGGCAAGGCAACGCTGCTGGGCAGCGAGGAAACCGCCAACTGCCTCAATTGTCACGCCGGCCTGGTGCGCAACGTGCATCAGATCGAGGCCCATGGGGATGCGACCTCGCCGGCGAACGCGGCCAATCTGCCCGACACGTGCCGCCAGCCCGCCTGCCACCGCACGGCCGGGGCCATGATCAGTTCCGCCGCCGTGCATCTCGATTTAAGCCGCAGCCGCGGCGTCGAATTTTTCATCGCCTGCCTCTTCGTGCTCCTGATCGTCTTCACCTTCGGACCATCCTTGCTGCTGACGGCCCTGAAAATGCTGGAAATCGTCACCGACCGCAAAGATCCCCGCGAGCACGAGCACGTGGAATTGGCCAAACAATTGCTCGCCGACCCGAAGACCCGTCCCAAGCTGGACCGATTCGATCCGCACCAGCGCTTTCAGCACTGGGTCCTGGCCACCTGCTTCATCACCCTGGCGCTGACCGGATTCCCGCTGAAGTTTGCGGATCGACCGTGGGCGGCTTGGTTGATCGGCGAGTTTGGCGGCATCTCCTGGGCGCGGCGAATCCATCATTACGCCGGCGCCGTGCTGATCCTCGGGCTGTTCTACCACGTCATCTACATCCTGCGCACGCTGCGCCGCCAGCGCAAAACCACCGGCGCCGGCTGGCTGAAGACCCTGTTCGGTCTGCCGATGTGGGTTGGGCCATCCGATCTCAAGCAGATGAACGCGATCATGCTTTATCTCCTGAGACTGCGGAAAGACCACCCCGCCGGAGGACGATTCAACGCCGAGGAGAAATTTGAATACGTCGGCGTATTCTGGGGCTCGATCGTGCTGGGAAGCACCGGCGTGCTGATGTGGTTCAACGCCTGGACCACGCAGCACCTCCCGGGGCGAATCCTCACCATCGCGATTCTCATCCACACCATGGAAGCCTTCCTGGCGCTGCTGCACGTGGGGATTGTCCACATGGTCAGCGTGATCTTCTCCCCCGACGTCTTCCCCGTGTCGCGGGCGATGTTCACCGGAGAAACGCCGATCGCCGAGCTGGCCGAAGGCCATACCGCCATGCTCGATGCCATCAAGGGCCAGGGGGAGGCGCCGCGTGCGTAAGCGAATTCATTTCCGTTGGTTTTCGCCGCGGGCTTTGTGGGCCAAAGTCACCGGCAAGCCGTTTCGCGCGGCGATCAAGGCGATTCTCGTCCGCAGTTATGCCATGGTTATCCTCGCGCTGGTGCTGGCGGCGGGCTATTTTGCGGTGCAGTATCTGTTTCGCACGGTGTTCTTTCCGGTCTTGCTGCCATCGGCGATGCTGGATTGGGCGGGGCGATTGGACGTGGCGGCGCTTCGGTCGAGCCAGGTCGAAGGGGTCGAGCGGCCCGCGCCGCGGGCGCCCATCAGCCACTATCACAGCGTCGATCAATGGTTTCAGCCCGATCCCGGCAACGGCTGCACCCTGAGCGGTTGCCACCAGCCGCTTCCCCATGACCGTCGCGCAAAGGTGCCGGCTTTCGCCAATTTCCATACGACGTTCCTCACCTGCCAGATGTGCCATGCCCCGCCGGGCGAGCGGCCCGCCGCGGCGCGATGGGTCAGCACCGACACCAACGTGCCGCAGGGATCGCCGGCAATCCTCCAGCTTCTCCAATACCTGGAACTCAACGCCGACGCGATCGAATCGAAGCCCGCGTCGGTCGATGCGCGGATCAAGGATCTCCTCGAGCAATCGATCCGTGCAATCGGGCAGGATGTGGTCGTGGATGAATTCCTCGCCGAGATTCAGTCGTCAGAACCCGGCAGCCCGGTCTGGAAACGGGCGGTGAGCGAGTTGATCGGCGAGTTGCCGCTGCACGCCCGCGGCGAATATCGGGCCAAACTCGCCTGGCTCGGCGTTGCCGAGCGGCGCATCGCCCAATTCCAGGCGATGACGGAGCAGTCGCGGCAATATCTCTCCGCCGCCCCCGACTCGCCGCAGCGGCGCGATCTTCAATCGGCCATCCACGCATCCCTGGCCCGTGCGCCCACGCCGTGCATTTCCTGTCACGACGACCAACCCGGGATGCTCGATTTCCATGCCGCCGGTTATTCGCCCAAGCGATCCGCATTCCTCAGCCATCTCGAGATCGCCCGGCTGATGCAGCAGATCCGCCAAGGACAACACTTCTACATTCCCAACGTGCTGGAGAGCGGTCAATGATGTCACGGCGGCTGTCATTTTTGCCCGCGATTGCCCTGGCCATCCTGGCCATCGGCGCCAAGCCGATCCCCGAGGAAAACCGCATCCCCGCGGCGATCACCCGCACCATCGAATTGCCAAAGAATCATCCCATGACCATGCCGACCGACGTGGCCGTTGACGCCCTGGGCTACCTGTACGTCGCCGACGGCGTCAACGACCGCATCGTGCGCTTCACGCCGGGCGGCAATCTTGACGCGATTTTATACGGCCCGAAGGATTCCCCGTTGAGCCGACCCATCGGCGTCGCGATCGACCGAGACGGCGCCCTGTGGATCGCCGACACCGGCAATCACCGCCTGGTCGTGCGCTCGGCGGATGGCCGGGATTACAAGACCATCGACGCGCCCGCCGCGGCCGCCGATAAACCGGCCGACCCAACCGGCGTCGTCGTCCGATCCGATGGAACTCGAACCTACGTCGCCGACTGCGGCAACCATCGCGTGCTGCTTCTGGACAACGCCACCGGTCAATGGACGCCGCTGGGCGAATGGGGCATCTCGCTGGGGCAGTTTCGCTGGCCCTTCCTGCTTTGCATGGGACCGGAGGACCACGTTGTCGTGGCCGAGTCCGTGGGCGCGCGCCTGCAACTGATCAGCGCCGACAACCGCTGGGCCGGGCAGATCGGGCATTTCGGCGTGGCGATGGGAGATCTATACCGGCCCAAAGGCGTGGCCGTTGACGCCGCCGGGCGGATATTTGTCGGCGACTCCTCGCTGGGGGTGATCCAGGCGTTCGACGATGCGGGCAAACTGCTGGGCGTCGTGACCGATGACGCGGGTGAGCCGCTGCGATTCGATCACCCGATGGGCATGCGTTTTGACGCAGCCGGCTCGCTTTACGTCGTCGAGCTTGGCGCCAACCGCGTTGCGGTCGTCGCCCTCCAGACGCCGGCCAAGTGAACGTGTTATGAACCTGCGCCGTCTCAACCTCGCCCTTGCGCTGCTGATCGGCATGGCCGTGCCGGCTCGCGCGCAGACGCTTCAGAACATGGTTGAGTCCCGGCGTGATTGCGCGGTCTGCCATCTCGAATGGTCCGCCGATTTCGACAAACCCGGGGCAGTCCTCCTGATGGACAAACCCAATGTTTCGATGGCCTCGCGGGAAACGACCTGCCTGGGCTGCCACGACGGCTCGGTGCGCGACTCCCGAAAAAAAGTGTGGCAGGAACAGAGCCATAAGACAGGCGTGAAACCGCCGGCGACGATGACGATCCCGCCCGGGTTGCCGCTGGAAGATGGAAAGCTGGCCTGCCGGACGTGCCATACGGCCCACAACCTCCCCGGAGCGGAGGACCTTTCCAGCACGTTCTTCCTTCGCGTGGATAACGATCAGAGCCAGCTCTGCCGGATTTGCCACGCTGAAAAAGCGGACGGCCCCACGCACGGAAGTCATCCGGTGGGCCCGATGGCCGTCGCCATGCCGGGCAATCTCGTCGCCGCCGGGGCGAAGACCGGGCCGAAGGGTGAGGAGCTGATTTGCCAAAGTTGCCATGCCGCTCACGGCTCGCAGGCCGACAAACTTCTCGTCCTCGCCGCCAGCGACAACGCCCTGTGCATCTCCTGCCACGAGAAGCTGCGCCCCGGGCAATGGGGCGCGGCCGGACACACGCATCCTGTCAGCGCGCCTTTGTCCACCGACGTGCAGCGTCAGGCGATCCGCGACATGGGAACCCATGCCGGTTCCCGAGGCACGCTGGCGTGTCTTTCATGCCATCGCCTGCACGACAGCCCGGCCAAGGCCAAGTTGCTGGCTGACACTTTGTCCAACAGCCGGCTTTGTCTGCGTTGCCACCCCGACGAGGCCGGCATCGGTGGAACTTTGCACGATCTTCGCAAAACCGCGCCGACGACGCGGAACTCGCTGGGTCAGACCGCTCAGGATTCCGGGCCTTGCAGCGCCTGTCACACGCCGCACCAACCCGCCCGAGCGCCGGTCCTGGCCAAAGGGGATCCCACGGGTGCTTGCCTGGCCTGTCATGCCGAAGGTCGTCTCGCCTCCGCCAAAGGCGCGACGCACTTCAATCACCCCGACGACGTGAGCCGCTCCAATCTGCCCGCGGGGCTTTCCCTGTCGGTCGCGCCCGGCAGGACCGATCCCCAGCGGGCCCAGTTGACGTGCATGACTTGCCATAATCCGCACGATGCCGCCCGAGCGAGATTCTTGCGCGCCAAGCCGGACCAATTGTGCGGCGCCTGCCACGTCGAGCAGACACGCACGCTGGCCGGTTCCCACGATTTCACCCATCGTCCCACGGCCCGCAACGGCCTGGACAAATCGGTCGAGGAGACCGGCAAGTGCGGATTCTGCCATAACGTCCATTACGGAAACGGGCCGGCGATCTGGATCGCGACCAAGACCGCTCCCGCCAGCGCCGCCGACATGTGCGTGCAATGCCACAACAAGTCGGGCCTGGCCAAGGATCATCCGGCGCCGCTGTTCAGCCACCCGACGGGGATCATGTCCCAGGCGGCGCGGCCGGCCGCCGTTCCGCTGCCCCTGTTCGACGCCGCCGGCCAACGCGTCCAGAGTCACGGCCTGGTCCAATGCGCCAGTTGCCACAACCCGCACGCCGACAGCGGAAAATCCTCCCTCATGCTGCGCGTCCCCGGAAACACCTCCGACCTGTGCCTGCGCTGTCACGCGGAAAAATCAACCCTGTTCGGCGGCATACACGATTCGATGACCAATCCGGCCTGGCCCGGCGTCAGCGCCGGCAAAGATCTCTGCATGGCCTGTCACCGCGCCCACGGCAATGATGCCCCTCGCAAACTGTGGGCGGTGACTCCGGCATCGGGCGTTGCAACGGCTGACGGCGTTTGCATTGCCTGCCACCAGAAAAACGGCTGGGCCGCTGCAGACGATCCGCCGCCCGCCGTCGGGGCAATGATGCATCCGCAAATCATGCCCATCGCACGGTCAAATTCAGGCGGGACGGCCGACGCGATCCCCGTGGCCGGAGATTGTCCTCTGCCTCTGGTGCCGGCCGTTGGGTCGGAATCCCGAACGCGGATCGGTTGCGAAACTTGCCATAATCCCCATGCCGCCCGCGGCGCGCGCTCGCTGCTCCGGTCGCCCGATCCATCAAAGCCTGAGAAAGTTTGCTTCCAATGCCACAAGAGCGAGGCGGCCCTGGACCACAGCATGCACGCGAAGGACGTGTTGGCCCGTTCCCCGGCCAATGCTGATCCGATCTCGCCGGCCAATTCCAAGCTGCTATGCGCGCCCTGCCACGCGGTCCACGCCATGGACGGGAGTCAACGAGATAAACTCTGGGCCGGCAGGCTCGATTTCACAGCCGTCACGCCCAATGAGCAGCGCTGCCTCGGCTGCCACGATGACCAGACCGCCAGACGGCCGTTAATTCCGGCGCATCCATCAGTGGAGTTCGGCCTGCTAAAATGGTCCGCCGCGCCGTCGTCACATCTGTCTGAATACCTTCCGACGGAACGGTCCATTCCCTGCGGCGTGTGCCACCTTCCGCACGGCAACAATAACTCCAGCGAGGCTCCGGTCCTGGCCGCTGGGACGATTCCAACGCCGGACCAACTGATCTCTCTGCGCGGCGCAACCAAGCCGATGATGCGTTCGGGCGTCGCGCATGACTTGTGCGCCACCTGCCACGGCGGCGACGCCGATCGGGTGCTGCTCTATTACCATCACCCGCAGCAACGTCAGGACATTAAGGCGCTGCAGGACCCGACGGGCTCCTTGGAAGAAGACCAATGACCGGAGCAGATGGAAGTAGAAGAGTATGATCGGTTGCGATGTTCGCGACGGCCGGAGGCGCTGGCCGTCACCAACGCTGCAACCGATCATCTATCCCTTCCATCTCCTGCCGCCCTTGTCACAGCCTCGCTTGTCCAGTCCTGTGATCATCCATTCATCACTTGTTCTGGTATGATTTCGTACATGGGCGTCATTTACTATTTCTGTCCTGATATTTCCGTCTATTCCGCGGGTCCTCGCATCCTTTATCGCCACGTCGAGGTTCTCGTGCGAACCGGTTCAAGGCCTCGATCCTGCATGCGAAATACGGATTTCAGATGCCGGATGTCCCCCGCGTTCACGTGGAATACCTCAACGCGCTCAACGCGATGTCGCCCGGGGACGCCCTGGTTGTGCCCGAAGGATTTCCCAACGTGCTGGCGGCCCTGAAGAACATGCCGGTTCGCCGCTTCGTGACTTGCCTGAACTGGGATTACATCTACGACACGCTGCCTCGCGATTCCGACTGGCGCGCGCTGGGGGTCGAACGCGTCCTTACGCATTCGCCGTTCATAGGCGATTTTATTTCATGGAGCATGCGGCTTCCCGTCACGGTCTTTCGATGGGGCATCAATTCATCCCTCTATTTTCCGCCGGCTGAAAAAAACAGGCCGAACTCGTGTTCATCCCCCGGAAACAGGATCGGATCAACGAACTGATGAAGGTCCTCCACGGCCGGGATCCCCGGTTCGTGACCCAATTAAAATGGACGGCGTTGCAGGACTTGCCCGAGACGGAATATGCCGCCATCATTCGCCGCGCGTTCGCCTTCATCAATCTGTCGCGAGCCGAAGGACTTCCCTGCTCGCTCCTGGAAGCCATGCGATGCAACACCCTCGTGGCGGGCTACAACAGCATTGGGGGCCAGCGCGAACTCATCGGGGCCGGCGTCAAACAAAACGCGATCCTGGCGGAGACGCTGGACTATCCGACGCTGGCGGCGAAGCTCGAACCCGTGCTGATCGATTTGCTGAATGGAGATGTCAGCCGCTACGCGCCCATCCTCCAAAACGCGTTCACGACCGCCGCCGCTTACGATTGGGAAGCGGAGGAATCATCCATCCTGGAGATGTGGCGAGAAATCCTGGCTTCCGGCCCAAATCAATGACCGGCGAAGTTCTCGGCAACGGGCTATCCGTCGAATCAAGCGCCATCCGGATCACCAAAGATATGGGATCATTCGATAGCGCACGCGCCGCATGTAATCCGCGTATCCGCTCAGATTCTGGCGCAGAAACTTCTCTTCAAACAAGCAGCGCAGGGCCAGGAAGCCCAGCGGAACGCACTCCAACAGCGCGGCGGCATAGGATTCCAACCATAGCGGCAAACCGACGAAGACGAGAATCCCCCCCGCGTACATCGGGTGGCGCACGATGCCGTAGACGCCGACGTCGATGACTCTGTGTCCTCTTTCCGCTTGCAGCTTCACCACCGGCGCCGCAAACGGATTTGTCCTGAGCGAGAGATACACTATGAGCCATCCGACCAAATAAATTACCAGCCCCAGAGACGAGACGATCCACGGCGGCCTGGCCAGCAAATGAAATCGGAACACATCCAGCGGAATGAATACCAACAGCGCGTAATACGCGGCGAGGAAAGCAGGCAAGATGATCTTGTCCGAAAGCGGCTGTCCCTTTTGGCCGCGCCTTTTGGCCCGCTCGACAAGCAGGTCGTGGTCCGTGCGATCCAGATGGATGACCGCCGCGACCATGAGGACGTACATCAAGCCCAGGTACAACCACGCCCGCGGCCAAGCCAACGTTCCGGCCGGGACAAAAAACAAGCCGGCCAGAATCACCATGTACGCGGTGATCTGCAGGATCAACTTGAGGACAAACGTGTTTTTCATGGGGAGCCGGCGGACATCATCCCGCCTTGGCAAGGATATGAACCTGCGCTTGCGAGCGACGTTTGGGACGAATGGTTACGTCGATATCCTGGCCAAGCCTATTGAGGAAATGAAACAGCCGGTCGATGGAGAATTCCCTGAGCCGGCCGCGCATCAGGTTGGAGACGCGCGCCCGGTCCGTGGCAAGCAGTCCGGCGGCCTGAGTTTGGCTGAGACCCCGCTGCCGGATCAGGGTATGAATCTTGTACGCCAGTTCAACCTTGGCAAATGCTTCATCGGCGTCAGGCCGCCCAAGGACCTTGAAGACATTCACGCCCCCAACCCGCACGCGAGCATTGTCTGTCGCCAGCCTCTTCCTCTTCGCTGAGTTAATACTCATGTTTATGCTCCCGATAATGTGATTCCGCGACGGCCAGCCGACGGCGCAGCCGATCTCATCCTGCACCGCATCGGATAGCCGGCGGAGATCATCCGGCGAAGAACCGATCCAGACCACCGGCCTGAGCGCGCCATCCGCCATCTGTGCTAATTTTAGCACAGGCGCATGATTCGTCAACCCCCCCCGCCGAGGGCGAGACTATATCTCTATTGATCGAATGCTTCTCGTGAATGTGAAACGGACAAATCCATGGCATCGATCGATTCGATTTCCGCCAGGCGCTTGGCCCGCGTGATTTGCAGGTTCGCCCAAAGCCGCTCGATGTCGATCAGCGATCGCTGATCTTCCAGCAAATCCAGAAGCGAAGCGCTGCCGGTTTGGTAGGACGCGCGGGCCAGCGAGACGATGCTGTTCGCGCGAGGGAGAATCGCGTCCTTGAGAAGATCGAGCTGGCGATCGGCGTCGCGAATCGTCGTGATATCCGCCACCACCTGAGCCGCCAGGTCATTGCCGGCTTGGCGGCGCATCGCCTCGGAGGCGCGAAGGTTGGCGCGGGCCTGGGCGATGGCGGCGTTGAGCGCCTCGTATCGGAACACGGGGATCGTCGCCTGCCCCAGCAGCGATTGCGTGACCCCCGCTAGATCCGTCCCCGCGCTCAAATTGAAATCGGGGACGTACTGAAGCTTGGCAAGGCGGATGGCATCGGCGCGGGCGTGAATCTCATCGGCGAGGGCGATCAGCTCGGGATTTTGTTTCGCGGCCAACTCGACCAGTTCGCCATCTGAATACGCGATGGCTCTGGCGGGCGGCAACTCCGCCGGCACGGACAGCGGCGCATCGGCCGGACGACTCAGCAGCGCATTGATGGCCGCGAGCTGGGCCGGCAGTAGCGACTCCATGGCGGCGATTTCATTGCCGGACATTTCCGCTTCGTTCTGGGCCTTGAGCACGTCCTGCTGGCCGGCGCTGCCGGCACGGTTTCGCGCCTTCGTGTCTGTCGCGGTGGTTTGGAGCAACCGCAGGTTGCGTTGCTCCAGGCGAATCAGCTGGGCGTTCAATGCGTAATCGTAATACGCGCCCAGCACCTTGCCGCGCAGGTCATATTTCGCCTTGAAGAATCGCCGGCCCGCAGCCCGGGCGTTCTCCAGCGCTTGCCTGGCGGCGGCGTCCATTTTGCCGGGCCACTTGATGTTGTTCATCGGGTCGTTGGACAGGGCCAGCGTGCTGCTTCCCCAACTGGTCTTTCCATTGGTGATGGCTGTGCCGGCGGCAAGGTTGAGAGTTGTGGGCTGCGTCCCGTCCTGCGGAATCTGTTCGATCGCGGATCGCCATTCCCAATAGCGCTGCTCCAATTCCGCGCTGGTCAATTGTGCATATTCCACCAATTGATCGGGCGTGGGGTTTTGCGGCAGCGGCGACGTCTGGCGGGCTTCGATCCGTTTCTCGAACGGCTTGCCCGAATGCATCGCCGCGTCGCGTTCTTCGCGTTCACCCGAAGGATGAATGGTGCACCCGCCCGCGAAAGTAAGCAGGATGATAACGCAACCACGAATCAGCGATGATCTAGACATGATATTCCTCCCCGTTGCCGGCCGATGCGACCGTTTCGGCCAATCGTGACGAAGGAACTTGCCCCGGCCTGGGCAATGAAAACCCTTTGGCGATAAAGAAGATGATCGGGTAGATGAGCAATTCCATGAGGAAGCTGGTGAACAGGCCGCCAAGCATGGGCGCGGCCAGCCGGCGCATCACATCGGCGCCGGTTCCGGTGGCCCAGAGGAGCGGCACCAGGCCGATGAACGCGGCGGCGACGGTCATGGTCTTGGGGCGTATGCGTTTGACCGCGCCGTCGTGAACCGCGTGCCACAAGTCTTGCTGATTGCCCATCCGTCCATCGGCCTTGAATCGTTCAAAGCTGTTGTCGAGATAGAGGAGCATCACCAGGCCGGTTTCCGCGTCGAGGCCGGCGAGCGCGATCATGCCCACCCACACGGCCAGCGAAAGGTGATAGCCGAGCATCCACAGCAGCCAGACCGCTCCGACAAGGCTGAACGGCACGGCCAGCAAAACGACACAGACGCGAAACCAGCTTCGCGTGGCGGCGTACAAAAGAACCACAATGAGGATCAGCGTTAGCGGAATCGCCCATTTGAGCCGGGCGTTGGCCTCCTGGATCTGCTCGAATTGCCCGGACCAGATCAGCGTGTAGCCGGCGGGAAGCTGGAGTTTTCCGGCGACGGCTTTCTGGGCATCGGTGATGAAGCTGCCGATATCGCGTCCGGTGAAATCGACGTAAACCCAGGCGGATCGGCGGCTGTTTTCGCTTTTGATCATCGGCGGCCCGGGGTTGATTCGGACCGAGGCCAACTGCCCCAGCGGAACCTGCGCACCGGTGGGCGTTGGGACCATCACCTGGCGGATGGATTCGGGATCGTCGCGCACATCGCGGGCGTAGCGGATGTTGACGGGGTATCGCTCCAAACCTTCAACAGCCGTCGTTGTCTTCATTCCGCCAAGGGCCGTGCTGATGACGTCCTGCACATCACCGGTGGTCAGTCCATAGCGCGAGGCTTGCCCGCGGTCGATGTCGATATCCAGGTAATACCCCCCGAAGGATCGCTCCGGATAGGCGCTGACGGCGCCGGGAATGGTCAGCATGATCGTGCCGGCGCGCTCGGCCAGATCGCTGAGCACCTGAAGGTCCGGCCCCATGATCTTGATGCCAACCGGCGTTTTGATGCCGGTGGAAAGCATGTTGGTGCGATTCTCGATGGGCATGGGCCAGGCATTGGCCACGCCGGG
>Ga0116134_1000957_pt1 | contig 14740 bp, 13 predicted proteins | sample June2015DPH_19_5_FD_89737 | JGI IMG/M metagenome (GOLD analysis project Ga0116134, IMG submission 89737) | Peatland microbial communities from SPRUCE experiment site at the Marcell Experimental Forest, Minnesota, USA - June2015DPH_19_40 | ecosystem: Environmental > Terrestrial > Soil > Wetlands...
GCCGACCAGTCCCACGCCGATGGCCGAACCGAGGCCGGCCAGACCGACGTGAATGCTGCCGCTCATCTCTGCCAACATTGGCGTTAACATATTTTTTCCTTTCGTTGCTCAACGGCTCCCGCGGTGGACCACGGTCAAGCCGCTGAAATTTTCAATTGTTAATGGTGCCCCTCGCCGGCTTCCTCTTCATGCGTGCAAATCAACGCCGTGAACACGGAGGTCAGGAGCATGAATACCACCGCCTGAATAAAGCCCACCAGCAGTTCCATGAAATAAAACGGCACGGGCAGCAGCGCGCCAAAGACGACCCTTGCCCAGGCGGGATGCTGAACCATGTTCGACATGGCTTCCAGCAGGTTCTCGCCTGCAAACATGTTGCCGTAAAGACGGAAGCTCAACGAAACCGGCCGGAACGCAATCGAGAGCACCTCCAGAAAACCGACGGCGAAGAACACCACGATCATCAAATACTTGATGACGCCGGTGCTGTCACCTTTGGGGCCAAAAATGTGCAGGAAGGAGCCTTTGACGCCACTGAATTGGAGCGCCCAAACCGTCCAGCAAGCGAAGAAAATCATGGCCATTGCGAACGTCATGTTGAGGTCGGCATTGCCAGCACGCAGCAGCGGTCGCGTCACCTCAAAACCGTGTTCACCTTGATGTCCCCAGCCAATCGTGCCGGCACCGGGAATCAGCCCGAACCAGTTCGTCGCCAGGATGAAAATGAAAATCGTCGCGAAAAACCAGAACGTCTTCTTCACCAGTCCCGGTCCGATGATGCTTTCGAGAAAACCGTAAAGCCCTTCCACCAGCCATTCCCAGAAATTCTGCGCGCCCGACGGCACTTCCTGAATTTTCCGGGTGGCGAACCGGGCAAACAAAATCACGCCTACCGCCACAATCCACGTCACCAGCATGGAATTGGTGACAAAACCGCCTTTATGACCGAGGGACTGGGCGCGCTGAGGCATGCCATGTTCCGCGGGAGCGGCCGGCAACGCGCCGGATGCCGCCACAGCGGCGGTGTTGGTTGCAGCAGGAGCGGCTTCGCCCGTTGCCGCATTTAGCGCGGTGAGCGGGGCGCAGATAAAAAAGGCGCTGGCAATTATCAGTTTGAGTGATTGCATCTGACCTCAGCAAATCCATCCGCCGAACTCGACCTTTTTGTTCTCTAGTGGTTCCGGTCGGAAGCTTAAAGACACTGCCGAAACGCGGGGAAATCACAAGCATTTTTTGGGGAATTTCCACACGGATTTTGCGCGAATGATACGCGCAACCCAGGCAGTGCTCGTTTGGTGTCCCGCCTTTAGGCGGCCAATTGCAGCAAGTCACCCGAACCGCCTGAAGGCGGGACACCGAACGGCAAGCCCGCTTAAAACTGGCGCAATGACTCCGAGGTTTCCCCACGTTCGCGGAGCGCCCGCAGGCTCAACGCGTCGTGGCGCTTGGCCAGCCGCTTCCCCTTTTCGTCCAGCATCAGCGCGCAGTGATAAAACGCCGGCGGCGTCAAACCCAGTGCCCGATAAAGCAGAATCTGCCGCGCCGTGCTCAGCAGCAAATCCGCCCCGCGCACGACCTCGGTGATGCTCATCGCCGCGTCGTCCACCACGCACGCCAGTTGATACGCCGGCACGTCGTCGCCGCGCCATACGACGAAATCGCCGAAATCCTTTCCGGCCACGAACTTTTGTTCGCCAAAGTTTCCATCGGTGTAGGAAATGGTCTCACCGTCGGGAACACGGAAACGCCAGGAGAAGCGGGTTGAAAGTTGAGGGTTGAGGGTTGAGAGATTCTTGTTACAGCAGGTGCCGGGGTAGATGGGCCCTTCATCGTCACCGGCGTTGGGCGCGCTGGCGGCATCCCGGATGTCCTTGCGCGAGCAGGTGCAGGGATAAACGAAACCGCGCTCACGAAGCTTTTCCAGAGCGGCAGCGTAGAACAGCCGCCGTTCACTTTGCGAATACGGTCCAAAAGGCCCGCCGCAATCCGGCCCTTCCTGCCATTCAAAGCCGAACCAGCGCAGGTCTTCGATCATTTGCGGGACGAACTCCAGTTTGAAACGCGTGGAGTCAATGTCCTCGTTGCGCAAAATCAACATACCGCCGTTCGCCCGCGCCCGTTCCTGCGCCACCCAAAACGTCCGCGCATGACCGAGATGCAACAATCCCGTCGGCGACGGCGCCAGGCGGCCACGGTAAGATTGATTTTTCAACAGATTCACGGGATGGAATTAACAACAAAGCAACCAAACAACAAAGATTTCTTCATCGCTTCGTGTTCCGGTTGTTCAAAACGTATGCGTTGAGCGGGCACGTCTGGTTTTCGACATTGGTTGATGAATTTTTGGCGGCATGAACTCTTCAGAAATCCGAAGGATTTGTCCATGCGCTTGCCGGCAGCCAAAATCATTCCGATCAATTTTTAAGTTTCTTTCCCTCGCAATCCGGCAACCCCGGCAGATGGTGGATGACAGCCGTCACTTCTCCTTGGTCATTCTTGATGAAGGTCAATTGCGCACCGTTGAGTTTGATGAAGAAATTCGTTTCCGATTCGGGATAAATATCGATAGCGCCTGGAGTGGCGTTCTCGCCCCAGGCTTGCCAGACCAACTGATCTCCTTCTCGCGAGATCGTCAGTTTGGCTCCACTGGGAAGCACGGCGTCCGGGGCAAATTCGTAGTGGCCAACACAGGCATCAAGAAGTTTTGTGTCCAGCTTGATGGCGACACGTGGTTTGGGTGGTTCAGGAAATATTGGCGGCTGATCGGAGATTTTTTCATAAGAAAACGCCCTGTCTTGGTTGTGCAGGGTCAAGCTGGTTACCTTGCCGCGAGTATCCCGGGAAAAGGTCAGGGGCATGCCGCTTAGCCTTTCAAAAAAACAGGCTTCCGATTCCGGCAATAATTCACCAGCGCCAGGCGGCAATAATACATCAACAGGCCATGAATTTGAGCCTGTGGCTTGGGCGAAGAGCCGATCCCCTTCACGGCGAATACCAATACCGGATTGGAAAGTGGTGCCGTCTTCGTGGTGGGAAAACGGCCAGAACCTGAATTTGCGTGGCGCTGCACCGGATATCGGCCGGTATTGCCCAACATACGAATCATAAACCTGGCTGTTTGTATTCGTCTCCACCGGCCGTCGGTCCGATTGCCATTCGCTTTCGAGTAAAAAGTCGCCTATGGCCCAAACATCACTGAGGTCGTCCGAATTAGACAAGACCACCACGCCGCACCGACGCGTCTTGTCAAAAACGGCGTACGAGCTGTAGAAGTGTCCTCCCGCAAAATGGATAATTCCACTTCCCTGCGGAGCAAAACCCAAGTTAACAAAGTTTTTTCCCATGAGCGGTGTCAGACTGGACGGTGCCAGGCCGAGGGTGGCCGATATGAATTTCAGCAGGTCATTGGCCGTCGAGCGCAGCCCGCCCAGGGGCATCAGAGCTCCCCAATCCACCGTCGGGACCGCGTAGCCGAGTGGATTGTGTCCGGTGGCGAGCCGGGATTTCAGTTCGGGCGTCAGCGTAAACCGCGTGCTGTCCATCTTCAACGGCCGGCAAATCCGATCCACCACGAGCGATTCGTAGTTCGTCCCGGCTTTCAGGGCGATGACATGACCCAGCAATCCCATTCCCACGCCACCATGTGCATGCTTCGCTCCCGGGTCATTGGTTAATTGGTAGCCGGACAGGAAGGCATACATCTTCTCGACGGTAAAATCAGCAGCGGGATTATCCGCTCGTTTGGGGTCAAGGTGGAGATTGGCGCCCGTCCCGAGCCCGGAGGTTTCCGCCACCAGGTGGCGCAAGGTGATTTCCTTGCCGTTGCGGGTCGGCATCCTGACCGACTTGGGCAGATACTTTGCCACGGGATCATCCAGTTTCATCTCCCCGCGCTCAATCATGTCTTGCAGCAACAGCCCGGTAAATGTGCTTGTCATGGAACGGATCTCGAACACTGTGTCGCCATTTACTTCCTGGTCGGTGCCATTATCCGTTTTTCCACAACTGACAATCCTGCTGCCGTGTTCGTCCACAATGCCGACCACGACGCCGACGTTTATCTTTTCAGCCTCGACATACTGTTGCAGATAGGCGTGGATGGCATTGGTAAAATCCTCCGCCGCAGCGCAAAAGGAAAACGCCGATAATAGTATTGTGAAACAAATGACGCGGAGGGCAGGGATCATTTGGGAATAATAGACAAGGTTACCCTGAATTCATCACGGCATCATCGCCAGACGTGCTCCGCCAGACGGATACATCAAAACGGTTCATTGGGATTTGCCGCCAGCCATTCGCCCAGACCAAGCAACGGAACGGACAACACCTTCTGGACTTTGGTGATGTTCAACGATGTGTCCAGCACGCGCGGCGGACCGGGAAAATTTTTCGCCGAGCCAGGTGTAATTTTTGGATTGAGCTGCGGCCAGCGCGCCGCAATGAGCCGGCCGATTTGCCAGCGCGAAAGTTTTTCCGCGCCGGCAACATGGAACAGCCCGGTGCGCCCCTGATTCATCAGTTCCCAAACCGCGCGCGCCGTCTCGCCGGCGAAAATCGGGCAGCGAAATTCGTCCGTGAACAGGTCCATCGCCTTCCCTTTTTGCCAGAGCAGCCGCAATTCCTCGTTGAAACCGCGATTGCCCGCGCGTGACACACCGGCATTGAGTGACGTGCGCACGACGGTGTGGCGCGGATTCTTCAAAACGATTTGCTCGGCGGCGAGTTTGGTTACGCCATAGACATGAATTGGATTCACCGCGTCGGTCTCGACGTAATTGCCTTTGCGCCCGTCAAAGACCAGGTCCGTGGAAAAAAAGATGAACTGAACATCCGCCGCGAGTCCGGCCAGATGCGCGGTCACACCGACATTCACGCGCCGGGCCAGATCGGGATTCTTGTGCGCCGCGGCAATGGTGCTGACGGCGGCACAATGAACGATGAGTTGTGGCTGGTCGTCGCGGAACGCGCGGCGGATGGCATCGAAATCGGTAAGATCAAGACAACGAACATTCCCCGAAGAAATTGGGGACGCCGACATAGCGTCCCTCCCAGCGTGAGGGAGGGACGGCATGTTGCCGTCCCTGACCAGGCCAATGACGCGCCAGCGCGGGACAAATCGCGGCGCGGTCTGGACGAGATAATTTCCAATCAGCCCGTTTGCACCGGTGATCCAAACAAGAGGTTTTGAAGCCGCGTCAGTCAATCAAACGTTTGGTAAGCCCGCCATAAGCATCAATCCGCCGGTCACGCAGGAACGGCCAGTGCGTGCGTGTGTCGTCCACAGCGACAAGGTCAACGGGCACAATCAAAATTTCCTCCCTGGCCGCGCCTGCTTTGGCGAGGATTTCGCCGGACGTGCCGGCCACGAAACTTTGGCCCCAGAATTCAATGCCTTTGCCCGCGAGTTTTTCATGCCCGATGCGATTGGCAACAGCGACGTAGCAGCCATTGGCGATGGCGTGGCTGCGCTGGATCGTTTCCCACGAGTTGTGCTGGCGTTCGCCGTATTTCTTTTTTTCGCCGGGAAGCCAGCCGATGGCGGTCGGGTAAAACAGGATTTGCGCGCCTTGCAAGGCGGTGAGCCGCGCGGCTTCCGGATACCACTGGTCCCAGCAAATCAGCACGCCGATTTTGCCGTAACGCGTCTGCCAGGCCTTGAAGCCAAGGTCACCGGGCGTAAAATAAAATTTCTCGTAATAAAGCGGATCGTCGGGAATGTGCATCTTGCGGTAGATGCCCAGCAGCGAGCCGTCCGCGTCAATGATCGCGGCGGTGTTGTGATAAACCCCGGCGGCGCGTTTCTCAAAAAGCGATGCGATGACGACCACTTTGTGTCTTTTGGCCAGTTTGCAGAAAACGTCGGTGGTGGGGCCGGGGATGGGTTCGGCCAGTTTGAAATTCTCGTGGTCTTCGCTCTGGCAAAAATACTGCGAGCGGAATAATTCCTGAGTGCAAATGATTTGCGCGCCGCGTCGGGCCGCGCGGTCGGCGAGCGCAAGCGTTTTTTTCAAGTTCGCGTCCGGGTCGGCGGAACAGGCGGTTTGAATCAGCCCAAGTTTGACGGTTTGGGCGGAAGCGCGTTTCATTTATTTGGCGCGTTCGTTGAGCCGCGCGGTTTCCTCGAGAATGATGGTTTTAACGTGCGTGTCCTCGGCCATGTGGGGAGCGGTCTGGCCGAACAGTTCGCGGATGAATTTGCCGAGCGTCTCGTTGGTCGGGCCGTAACCGCTGTGGTAGATGTAATATTCGAGGTCATACATCAACTGGTCAGCGGTCGCGTAACGGCGGGTCAAATCACGCGCGAGACAGTGATGCAGAATGTCGTTGAGTTTGTCGTCAATCCGCGGGTCGAGCGCGCAAAAATCAGGAATCGGCTGGTTTAGGATGCGGCTGCGTGATTCCTCGGCGTTTTCACCTTTGAACAAATTCCGCCCCAGCAACAGATGCGCCAGCACGACCCCGGCGGAAAAAAGATCGGAACGCCGGTCGGTGACTTGAAAATCGGCCTGTTCGGGACTCATGTAATCGGCCTTGCCGGCGATGACTTCGCCCTCCTGATCGGTCAGAAAGCCGCGCGCCTTGGCGACGCCGAAATCGGTCAGCTTCACGTCGCCCTCAAAGGCGATCATGATGTTCTTGAAACTCACGTCGCGGTGAACGATGCCCAGCGGCTTGCCGTCCTTGTCGGTTTTGGCGTGCGCGTAGGCCAGCCCGCGCGCGACCCGGCTGGTGATGAACACGGCGAGTTCCCTCGGCAACACGCGGCGTTTGTCGGCCAGTTGGCGGGTGAATTGCTCCAGATTCACGCCGCGAATCAATTCCATGGCGATGAAACAAACGCCGTTGGTTTCGCCAAGATGGTAGGTCTGGACGATGTTCGTGTGGATCAAATCGGCGACGAGCTTGGCCTCGCCGACGAAATTCTCGATGAACACCTTCTGGCTCGCGTAATGGGAGCGGATGATCTTGATGGCGATGCGCTTGGCGAAATTGCGCGCGCCGTTCTGCTCGGCTTCATAGACAATCCCCATGCCGCCCTCAAAGATTTTGCGGACGACTTCGTAGTGAAACTCGCTCTGAATTGTGAAGAGTGCCACGGGCGGATGGTGTGAAAATGTTCCACGAAGTCAAGTCCGGGTCTCAGGCGGTGAAAAGAAAGCCCTTATTTTTTGTGTTTTTTTGCTTGCACAACGCGGGCGAACTTCTTTAATTTCACCCAAGTCAAATGACTTTTTAACCAAAACCGCAAAACAACAACCATCAAGGACACCGATTATGGCAAACGCACTCTCGAAATCCCAACTCGCCGCCGCAATTGCTGAGAAGGCTCAAATCTCCAAAAAGCAAGCGGTGGAAATCCTCGAAAACATCGCCGCCCTCGCCTACAAGCACGCGAAGGACACCTTCACGCTGCCTGGCATCGGCAAGCTCGTGCTGAAGAACCGCGCCGCCCGCATGGGCCGCAACCCCAAGACCGGCGAAACCATTTCGATCCCGGCCAAGCGAGTCGTGAAGTTTCGCGTCGCCAAAGCCGCGAAAGACGCCATCCTCGGCGGCAAGTAATTCGCTCAATTTATCACGAGGGCGCTCTGGAATCTTCAGGGCGCTCTTTTTTGTTTCAAAATCCTCCTCGTCCCCGTCGTCGTACCCGCTTTTGCACCGAGGACGGGGATGGTTCAAACCAATGAAAATCGCCGTTGTCGGTTGCGGGGCCGTGGGGAGCTACTACGGCGCCATGCTCTGTCGCGCCGGACAGGAAGTCCATTTCCTGCTCCGCTCCGACTTCGAGGCCGTGCGCCAAAAAGGTGTGACCATCCGCAGTCCCGCCGGCAACTTCACCATCCACCCGCAATGCGCCAAAACACCGGAGGCAATCGGTTGGAGCGACCTGGTGCTGATCGGACTGAAAACGACAGCCAACGATCAATTCCCGAAATTGCTGCCTCCCTTGGTCGGGCCACAGACCGCCATCGTCACGCTGCAAAACGGCTTGGGCAACACGGAACAATTGGCGCGGCTCTTTTCGCCGGAACAGATTCTCAGCGGACTCTGTTTTGTTTGCCTCAATCGCGTCAAACCGGGCGTCATCCATCACCTGGAGTACGGGATGATCGTGCTCGGCGAGTTTCAGCGCCGGGCCGGGCCGCGCACGCACGAACTGGCAGCGATGTTTCGCGATGCCGGCGTGCCCTGCAAAGTCACGGACAACCTGGCGCGGGCGCAATGGGAAAAACTGGTCTGGAACATTCCCTTCAACGGACTCGGCGTCGCCGGCACAGCCGGTTATGAGGTTTTCGCCACCCATCATCCGTCACCCGTCACCCGTCACTCTCCCGGTCCGGTTTTGACAACCGACAAGCTGCTCGCCGACCCGCGCTGGGAAAAACTCCTGCGCGACCTGATGCTGGAAGTCATTGCCGCCGCCGGCGCGCTGGGGTTTGAGATTCCCGTTTCCTATGCCGAAGAGCAAATCGAACGCACACGGACGATGGGCGCATACAAGGCTTCCACGCTCATTGATTTCGAGCGCCACCAGCCGTTGGAACTGGAGAGTATGTTTCTCGAACCACTGCGCCGGGCGCAAAAGGCCGGCATACCCACGCCGCGATTGGCCGCGCTTTGCAAAGTGTTGCAACAACTGGATCAACCGCGCTGATCCCGGAAAATCATTGCCGTGGTGATTTCTTCTCCTGTAGCAAACTTTCCGGCAAAGCGGTCAATTCGGATTGGGTGCCCTCCGGCTGCCAGACCACGCGGCCATCGTCGAGAATCCGCTTGATGACGCCGCGCGCCGACCCGCGCAGTGTCTTCACGCGGTCGCCAGGTTTGTAATTGGCGTTTTCGCAGAGCGATTCCAGAATTTGCGACATGGATTCACGATCCAAAACACCCGCGACATAGTGTGCGACCACGGAAGTGGCTTCCCGGCGTCGGCCATGAGGCAACTCGGCAAAAAGATAATCCGAAAACGTGCGAGCGATGTCAGCGAAGGTGTTGCCGTTGAAAAAGAGAAACGGAGCACGGCGATGGCAGGTGCGAAGAAAGTCCAGTGTCTCTCCCAGAGCGGATTCTAGCCGCCGTTTTTGTTCCCATTCCTGGCTGACGGCTTCAAAACTTTCCGAATTCGTTCCGTGCTGCGCGCGACCTCTTTCGCACACTCCTCGGTTGTGGCGGACGACAGACTGCCAGTCCCAGTTTTGGAGAAAAGCGGCTCGGGCTTGTAACGGTGATTGTTCGCCAGCGCCTCCTTGAGCGCTTCCTCCGGAGTGGCGTGCTTCACGAGATCGGTTCGGAGTTTCATCTGCCATAATATGCCCTTTTTTCGGTCAGGCGGCAAGCCGTGGTTTTTGCGCGAAATCGACCAGTGCTGGCTTGCTTCCAATCACGATTCATAACAAACACCGGCACCCCCGGCAATTTTTGTTTCCGCCAAAAATTTTATCCGTGTCAATCCGTGTTCATCCGTGGTTAAATTAAATCCATGAAACCGCGCGTTCGCTTTGCCCCCTCGCCGACCGGCTACCTGCATATCGGCGGCGCGCGCACCGCGCTCTTCAACTGGCTTTACGCCCGCCACACCGGCGGCACGTTCATCCTCCGTATCGAGGACACCGACGCCGCGCGCAATTCGCAGGAAGCCGTGGACGTCATCCTCAACGGCCTGCGCTGGCTCGGCCTGGACTGGGACGAAGGCCCGCTCACCGGCGACGCCACCGGCCCGGGCAAGGGTAACTTTGGCCCCTATTTCCAAAGTCAGCGGAAGGAAAATTACCAGCGTCGGGTCGAGGCGCTGTTGTCGCGCGGTCTCGCTTATGAACACGAAGGCGCGGTCAAATTCAAAATGCAGCGCGAGCCGGTTGTCATCCAGGATTTGGTCGTCGGCGAAGTCGTCCGCAAACTCACCGACCGCGAGGAGGCGGAGCCCGATTTCGTCATTCTGCGCTCGGATGGCCAGCCGGTGTTTCATCTCGTCAACGTCATTGACGATTTGGAAATGGATGTCACGCACGTCATCCGCGGCGAGGACCACCTGAGCAACACGGCCAAGCACATCGCGCTCTTCCAAGCATTTGGGGTGAAGCCGCCGCATTACGCGCACATCCCGCTCATCCTGAACGGCGACGGCACCAAGATGAGCAAACGTGACAAGGGCGCGTCGCTCACGACTTATCTCGACGAAGGTTTTCTGCCCGAAGCCGTGGTGAATTATCTCTGCCTGCTCGGCTGGTCGCCCAAGGACAACCGTGAAAAACTGTCGCGCGACGAGGTCGTCGAGCGCTTTGATTTGCCGCAAATCCTGCGGCACAATGCGCGGTTCGACTACGAGAAACTGCTCTGGCTGCAGGGCGAATACGCCCGCGAACTCGGCGATGACCGTTTTTACGAACTGGCCGTCCACGCCTTCGCCAAGGCCGGGGTGAACACGAATGCCTTTCCGTTGCCCTACGTCAAGGCCGCGCTCGACACCTGCAAGGGCAAGTTCAAGCTGTTCAGCGAGCTGCCCGCCTATGCCGGTTTTTATTTCTCCGACAAGATTGAATACGACGCCGAAGCCGCAAAAAAAGATTTTGTTCCCGAAAACAAACTGCGCCTGGAAAAACTCCGCGACGCTTTTGCCGCCGCGCCCGCGTTCAACGCCGGGACACTCGAAGCCGCGCTCAAGGAAACCGCCAAGGCGCTGGGCGTGAAAGGCGGCGTGCTGGTGCATCCCTGCCGCCTCGCCGTCACCGGCAAACCCGCCGGCCCGAGCCTGTATCATCTGCTCGAAGTGCTGGGGAAGGAAAAGGTGATGCAGCGGATTGAGCGGGCGCTTACAAACGAAGGGTTTGCGAACAAATAATTTAAATGGATACCACACCCAATCTTGTTATTTGTGATTGGTGTAAATGTCACCACAATCACATTGTCCATCGCAATAGAAATGCCCCGCGTAAGATGGCTTTCCGCCCATCCCGTGTCGCGCCCGCCCATCTCCGCCGGTGCTGCGCTTTCGCCTACGTTTCACTTCGGCGCGACCAGTCCGCCTTCGCCTCCGTCTCCGCCGTGACAAGTCGGCTGCGCTACCAGTCACGCAAAGGGCGTCAGTCTGGTGGGGCGAGTGTCCTCGCGAGCCGTTTTGCAGTCACCACTTCGGCTCGTCGGTAGCCTCGCCCCACCATATTCAGCACTGGTGTGGCGAATCATCCCCGCGAGCCGCGCTACTTTCCACTCCATATCAAATCAAAAACCCTGCCCTTGAACGGCCATTCTTCCATCCGCTGCACCAAACCTTTGCGCACCGGATTCTCCTGCACATAAAGCCACTTCTCTGAATAGCTTTCACCATCACGCAACCGGTGATGCCAACCGCGCGGCTGAAATTTCCATTCCGTCCGACCGTGTTTGAGACTGAATTGACGTTTCCAGTAGGCAATCCATGCCTCGATGGTGAATTGCAAATCCTGCGGCGCACAGAACGCGTGCAGATGGTCCGGCATCAGCAAGTAATCACCCACCAGCCACGCTTTGGCTTCCGACCAGGTTTGGTGCAGCAGGCGATGCGCCGTTTCGTTGGCCAGCCAAGGTTCGCGCTTATCGGTGTTGATAGTGAGCAAGACGATGTTCGACTGACCCAATTGAATGTGAACACCCGAAGCTGGATTTTGGCGCTGGGGAAGCTCGTTCTCCGAAGAATGGTTCACATGGCCGAGAATATTGGCAAAGAGACCCGGGATGGAAGTTTGAATTTGAAACGCCGGCTCGCGAGGACGCTCGCCCCACCAATTACCCTCATGCCCGACCCTTCGCCTGGCACGTCACTTCAATCTTCGGCTCATGGGGTTAGGCGGGCTGAAGATGGTCCTTCGGTTAGATGGAATGGGGTGCCTGCCTGATAGAGCTTGATCTGCGATTCAAGCGCATTGGCCAGCGCCGTGTTGGACTGGGCCCTGGCCAATTGCAAGGCGCGCTGCGCAGTTGCTTCCGCCTCAGGAAACCGCCCAGTCTCGGCGTAGGCTGCCGCCAGGGTGCAGAGAATGACCGGACTGCCGCCGCCGGTAAGCTGATTCGCCCGTTGTGCCAATTCGACTGCTTGGTGACCATTTCGCAACAAGGCCTGCGGACAGGTCGCCAGCACCCATGCCAGGCTGTTCTGAACTTCCAAATAATCTGGATGGATGGCCAGTGCCGTTTGATATTCCGTAATTGCTTCGTTCAGCCGGCCCTGCTGCAGAAGGGCATTGCCAAGATTGCAGTGGGCCTTCGCAAAGGTTGGCGATATGACCAGTGCCCTTTGGTATTGCGCAATCGCTTCGCTCAGCCGACCCCGTTGCAGCAGGGCGTTGCCAAGGTTGCAGCGGACATCCGCAACGTTTGGCGTGATGGTTAGTGCCCTTTGGTATTGCGCAATCGCTTCATCCAGCCGGCCCCGACGCTGCAGGGCATTGCCAAGGTTACAGTGGATTTTTGCGTCGTCTGGATCAACAGCGAGTGCCTGTTGGTATTGCGCAATCGCTTCATCCGGCCGGTCCCGTCGCAGCAGGGCGTTGCCAAGGTTGTAATGGTATTCCGCAACGTTTCGCGCGATGGTCAGCGCCTTTTGGTATTGCGCGATCGCTTCATCCAGCCGGCCCAGCCGGGAATAAATCAGGCCAAGGTTGTTGTGGGCGCTTGCGTAGTCTGGCTCGATGGCCAGTGCCGTTTGGATTTCTGCGATCGCTTCGTCCATCCGGTCCTGTTGGAAATAAACCAAGCCAAGGTTGTGATGGGCATGTGAGTCGTTTGTTTGGATGGCCAGTGCTTTTTGGAATTGCGCGATCGCTTCGTCCATCCGGCCCTGTTGGAAATAATCCAAACCCAGATTGTTGCAAGCCATCCAGCAACCGGGGTTCCGGCGGATGGTTGTTTGCCAGAGCGTTTCAGCGTTGTAATAAATCCGCGCCTGCCGCCAGGTCAGCGTCCCAAGCGCCAGCAACAACCCGATGCAGACCATCCCCTCCAGCCATGGCCTCCTTTGTTTCAAATAACCGGCAAGATGCGCAAGTCCTGCCGAAAACAGTGTAATAAGCCCGATGCTCGCGACATACTGGTAATGATCGGCCACGAACGAGTATCGGAACGTGTAGAGCATGATGAACCCCAGAACCGGGGCCAGCGTCGTCACAAAGAACAAAACCGCGACCTCGACGCTTCGCCCGACATGACGCCTCACGCAGCAGATCGCCGCGCCGAGGCCCGCCGTCGCAAGCAACCACCCATAGGCGGAAGGATTGATTGCCGAGATCCTCCAGCGCGGATAACTGAATGTCAGGTTCGCTGGCCAGAGCAGCTTGCCGGCGTAAAAACAGACTGCTCTGCTTGCCACGAGAATCCGCTCCATCAACCCCAGCGCAAAAAGTTTTCCCTGCGTGCCTTGATGGTATCGCTCCCACCACATCGTCAGCAACCCCATGCCGATTCCGAACGCGACAAACGGCGCAATCTCCACCAGCCGCCAGCGGGTGATCGGCTTTTCTTTCAACCACAAAATCAAAAGCAATGCCGCCGGTAGCGTGCAGGCGGTCGTCTTGGCGCAAAGTGCCAGCGCGTAAAAAATCAGCGCCAGCGCGTAAAAATTCCACCCACGCTTGGTTTTCTCATCAAGGAATTCAACCCACGCCATGAGCGTCAGCAAAAAAAAGAAAAGCATCAGCACATTTTTCAACTCTGTGATCCACGCAACCGTTTCCACCTGCACGGGATGCAGCGCGAAGATTGCCGCAGCCAGCCACGCACCCGCCACCCCCATGCGCGCCAGCAATCGCCACAAAAGCAATGCATTCGCAACGTGCAGCAAAATGTTCACCCAATGGTAGCCTGCCGGATTCAGCCCCCAGAGCGCGCGCTCCAGGCGAAACGCTGTATAAACCAGCGGGAAATATTGCGATGGCGAATCGAACGAAAACCAAATCCGCCACAGCCCATTCTGCACTGTCAGCAGCGGATTTGCCGTCACATACGCATTATCGTCCCAAATGAATCCCGCATGCCACACCGGTTGGTAGGCCATGATTGTGGCGACAATCAAGATGAGACCGAGCGCCCAATCATGATTCCACCAAGTCCGAGGTTGTCTTGCCATTGCTTCGGAACACTGCGACGCGGCTGGAGTGCTTGAAGGCACGGCACTGCCTGTCTTCCCCCTGGCTTTTCTCCAAGATCTTTGGCTCATGGGGTTGCATGGATGGAAGGTTTTTGGTCCGTGTCATGGCCTGAGATGCTGTGCATGCGTGAACAATAAAAAATGATTCCTCGCCGGTCAACGCAGCTTTCACCTTGCCAGAATCGACCTCCTTTTCTGAAGACCGTCATTAATCAAAACACGGACGCGCTGGCGCACGCAGACTTGCGCGGTTGACCCGCCGGAATGGCTGATTCCCTTGTCCTCTTCGCATCCTCCGCGCGACATTCTTTAATTCATGCCCCCGGCTTTATTTCGGACGTTTCCCCACCATCGTCACGGCAAGCAGGTTTGTATCGTGCCCGGAAATTGCTTCCATTAGACTTCGGGGCCGTGCTCAACCCCTTCATTCATTGGATTGAAGCCAAAGGGCCTTACGCGCCGTGGCTGTTTTTGGCGCTGTTCCTCGTCGCGTCGTTCCTGATGGTCTGGCGGCTGGAAGTTTTGAGCGCCAAGGGCTTCGAAGGCACGGTGCTCGGCACGCTCGTCATGCCGTATTGCACCGGCATGGGCAACCTGATCTTCACGTTCATCATCGGACGC
>Ga0116134_1000963_pt1 | contig 14725 bp, 18 predicted proteins | sample June2015DPH_19_5_FD_89737 | JGI IMG/M metagenome (GOLD analysis project Ga0116134, IMG submission 89737) | Peatland microbial communities from SPRUCE experiment site at the Marcell Experimental Forest, Minnesota, USA - June2015DPH_19_40 | ecosystem: Environmental > Terrestrial > Soil > Wetlands...
CTGGCCGCCTGGGCGGCGACCTCATCCCCGCGGTAACAGAACCCGGCCGGGCAGGACAGCCGGTAGCGGCCGTGCGGCTGGTTCGCCAGATGTGACAGCGGGGCGGGGAGCTTGATCTCCAGCCAGCCCTCGTCCGGGTTCCACCGGATCGTCTCGTTCCCCCACGGCTTGTCTGCCTCGCCGTCGGCGGTCAGGAACAGCCGCGACGATTCCCACGCCCGCCGCCACTGGTCTTCGCTGAGCCCAGCCTCGCGCAGGTTGTTCCTCTGGCGCAGCAGCGCCTTCCCGCCGCGGACCACCGATACGGCCCCGCGGCCGGCCTGCCGCTGGACCCGGCTGAGCCGGGCCGTCAGCGCCTTGAGCCGGATGGTCTTGGCATGCCGTTCCGCGGCGGTGGCATACCCACGGACCCGGCCCGTCTTCCCGCCGGCCGGGACGGCCAGCCGGGCCTCGATCGCCCGGATCCGGGCCGCCACGGTGGCCTGCTCGGCGCGCAGGTTCTGCGCGGCCCGCTGGTACTGGTCTTCGCTGGTACGGGTGATCGCCCCGGCCCACCGCGACGAGCACGCCGCGGTCAGCGCCCGCTTGCGCACCGCCCGCGAGACAGCTTTCCCCCTGGCATCCAGCCGCCCCTGGGCGCACCGCACCGCCAGATCACGGCCCGCCAGCGACCCCAGATGCCCGCCAACAGCCCACAGCACCGCCGCATCCTGGGCAGACACCCGCAGCCGGGTCCGCACCCGCGCCCCGGCCGGGGCGGCGGCCACGAACGGACTGGCCATCTCCCGCAGCGCCCCGGTCACGGCGCCACCTGAGCGCTTGCGGGACCGGCGTCCCGGGCCGCGCACCGCAGCGCCTTTTCTGCCCGGTTCCGCGCCGGGCGGCGGCCGTACCGGCGGGCGCAGAACGACGTCAGCACCTCCGCCACGTCCCGCACCAGCCCATCGTCCACCCCATCGGGATCCAGGACGGCCAGCCTGCGCCCGGGCGCCGACAGGTCCGCCCCGGCCAATTCGGTGTTCATCCGCCCGAACCGGTCCCGGTGCCCGGCCACCACCGTCTGCACGCCTGGACCGGCGAGCAAACGCCGGGCCTTTGAGCGTGCCCCGTTCATCCCGGACCCGGCTTCCGCTCCGGCCGCACGACGGCACGGCCGCACTGCGCCGTCCATGCGGTCAGGCGGGCCACCTGCCGGTCCAGGTCGGCTCTCTGGTCAGGGGAGGACACCCGCGCGTACAGGCCGATACCACCGGGGGCGGGGGCGATCGCGGGATCAGGCGCAACGAGCACCGACCGCGAGTTCACTCGCACCGCGGGAACCGGAAGCGTCCTCTCCCGGAACCACCGGTACGCCGTCTGCGGGTAAATGCCCTGCAGCCGAGCCCACTCTAAAAGATCCACGTAATCCATGATATCAGAACACATATTCGATTACTAAATACGCCATCGGCGAGGCCCGTATGCCTCACTCCATCCCCGGCGCGGATCGCAGCACGTCCTAGCCCGGGCTAGCGGCACAGCTACTTGCGGGGGATGTAGTAGCTGCCGGTCAGGATGAGGTATCCGGGGTGCCTTGCTGCCGTCCGGGCCGGAGTTAACCCAGCGACAGGGCGTGAGCTGGCAGACGGCGGGGCCGCCCTTCAGATCCTTGAACGCGAGGCCCTAAGGGTCGTTCGCCCGCGACGCGGCCGCCTCGTGCACGGCACCCACCGGCGGCGGCCATGCGAGACCGGCTCGCGTCCTCGGCTCGCCCGGCAAGCGGTTGGCTCTGATTATGACTGAGGGCGCGCTGCGCCACGCAACGGCGGAGAGGGCGAATCACTGGAACGTGCGCACGCTCACAAGCACTCACTATTAGGCGAGCAGATCCTCGACCCCGACGGCAACCTCCTCCGCTTCGGTTCCCCCATCGGCCCGCATTAACGGCGCCTCGCGCGGTCTCCGGTTCAGAGAAGCGTTCTCCGGTGGGCTACGACGGCCGCATGCCGACGTTCCCGGTCCGCCCAGGACGTCACCGCGCACATTCACCGGACAGAGCTTTGCGCGCGCTGGCCCATGCCAGCTTGCTCACCGTCTAGTTCGATCTATGCCAGCGCCATCGAACAAGGGTGGCGGCTTGTTCGGATTTACTTTCTTTCCTTCACGAAAGTTCCCTTGCCGACCCTGCTGACGACGAGGCCGCGTTCCTGAAGTTCACGCATGGCCCGGCGGACGGTCTGGTAGGCGATTCCCCAGTCCTCGGCCAGTTTGCGCATGTCCGGGAAACGGTCACCTGGCTGGAGCGCACCGGATTCGATCCGTGCCTGTATGTAGTCGGCTGCTTGCTCGTAGAGCGGGACCACTGACCCGAAGTCGAATTCTGGCCGCTCAGATGCCATGCGGCAAACCTTATAGGGCTGTTTACCAGGGCAAACGCTCGTATCGCGCTGCATTGCGATACGTGGCGATGTACTCTAAATAAGCCGTGCCCGGTGCTGACCCGTACCGGGCACGGTCCAACGGGTCAACTACGGGTCGGTAAGGGACGCAGCGATGGCAGCGCCGTACGATCAGGAACTCAGGCAGCAGCAGTTCATCCAGGACCACCCCGCCTGGTCGATCCACGCCGAGGACGGGCCGAGCTTCACCGCCGAAAAAGACGACGGCACCTGGCGCCACATCGTCGCCCACCCCACCCTGAAAGGCCTGCTGGACCGCCTCGACGAGATCGTGGCCGGCCAATGACGCAGGCACCGCTTCCCGCACCGCCCCCCTGCACGGCGTCCGGTTCCGGCACGGAACCGGCGCAGACCATCACTGGGCGGCTGGCCACCGCCGGGTTCGGCGTCCACGGCACCCGCTGGCGGGACCGGCACGAACTGACCGTCCTTAACGCCACCGCCGCCCGCTCCTGTTTAACCCTCACCGGTTGTGGCTGGGTCCGGTGGCATTACGAACCCGCCCCTGGCCCCGGCGCCGATGCGGCCACGCTGGCCGCGATCATCGTGCACATCCTCGGCGCACCCCACATGGCCGACAGCACCACGGGCGTAGACGCCTACCGGGCGTTCCCGCTCAAAGGGGCGGTCGGGCGGTGCCTGCAAGACCGGGGCCTGACGGTGACGCTGCGAGTGTGTGAGGACTGGGAATCGTTTGAGGCCACCACCGACATCGAAGTCAGCAGCCCCGCCCGGCCCTGGCTCGGCGCGGTGCGCCTCGCCGACAACGGGCACCTGGACTGGGAATGTGACTACCGCGCCACCTTCCACGGCGACCCCGGCCAGCTAGCCGACATGATCGCTCCCATCCTCCGTGCTCACCCCGGCACCCGCCCGCGGCGCATTCCCCTCACAGCAAGCTGACCGGCCAAGGTATGAATGTGCGGTGACGGATACTCATCAGGACACGCGCCGTGAGCCGCATGCGTACCTGCGGGGCGAGCTGGTCGTCGTTATCGACTGCTCCGATCTGGACCGTTCGGCCGAATTCTGGACCGGTGTCCTGGGGTATGTGCGGGACGGCGTGGCCACCGGCCGTTATCAGACCCTGCTGCCGGCCGACGGCGAGGGGGCGGAGGTCCTCCTGCAGCGAGTGCCCGACGGAAAGCAGGCCAAGAACCGGGTCCATCTCGACTTGCGCACGCGCCAGCTCGAACCCGAAGTGGAAAGAGTTGTGCGTCTCGGCGCCCAGGTCCGCACGGAGCGCCCCATCATCGAGCACGGCTGGTGCTGGCACATCCTCGCCGACCCGGACGGCAACGAGTTCTGCGTGCTGCAGCCACCCGTCTCACACTGGGATGTCTAACCGGGGCCGGCTGCTCTGCCATGGCTGGTCGCCATCGGCCCGGTTGCTCACCTGCCGCTCAGCGCGACGGACGGCCGAGCAGCCGCTCGATACTGCGGCGGTCGCGCTTGGTCGGACGGCCCGCGCCGCGGTCCCGGACCGGCGCCGCGACCGTTTGCTCACGAGGCGGCGGGGGCGGGCTGTGGTCGACGTAGCACTCGGCGGCCACGGGAGCGCTGGCCCGTTTGGTGATGATCCGCGCGACCTCCACGATGCGCTCGCGCCCTTCCTGGCGCAGCCGCACCTCGTCGCCGGCCCGCACCGCGTGCGCGGGTTTGACGCGTACCCCGTTGACCCGGACGTGCCCCGCCTTGCAGGCGCTGGACGCGGCCGAGCGGGTCTTGGCCAGCCGGACCGACCAGACCCAGCTGTCCACCCGGCCCGTCTCATCGCCCGCCACCAGGCCACTGTAATGCGATGCCGTGCCGGGAGTGTGCGTCGGTGCCTTTACTCGGGCCGGTGGCAGACGGCCTCAACGTTGTGACCGTCGGGGTCACGAACGAAGGCTCCGTAATAACCGGGGTGGTATTCCGGCCACAGCCGCGGCGCATGCAAAATTTCGGCGCCGCAGGCCACAGCCGCGTCGAAGAAGGCCCGCACGGATGCGCGGTCAGGGGCGGAGAAGGCGATGTGGGACTCCCGGAAACCCTCGCCCGTGACATGGCGGCCGATCCAGAAGGCTGGTTGCGGTGATACGCCGTATCCGATGGCTTCGCCGAAGTCCATGACACGCTGGCCGCCCACCTTCGCCAGCACGGCATCGTAGAAGGCGGCGCTGGCGGCCAGGTCGGTGCACTGGATCGCGACGTGATCGAGCATGCTGCCATCCTGCCAGTCATAGCTTGCTGCGGCAGCCGGCAGCCTCACCATGAGGGGCCGGATGCGCAGCGGGTACAGGGTCAGCGTGGCCGGTTAAGGTGAACAGGGTGAACGGTACCGATGCCATCGTCGAGCGCATTCTGACGAGTTACCGCACTATTACCGTGGTCGGTGCGAGTACGGTGCCCGCCAAGGCCGCGCACTCAGTCCTGGCGTATATGCAGCGGCACGGCTGGCGCATCATCCCGGTCAACCCGCACGCCAGCGAGATCCTCGGTGAGCCGGCCTACCGGACGCTCGCCGACGTCCCCGAGCAGGCCGGGCTGGTCGACGTGTTCCGGCCGCCGTGGCAGGCGCCGGACATCGCCCGCCAGGCCGTCGCCGCCGGCGCCACCGCCCTGTGGCTGCAACTGGGGATCGCCTCGGCCCAGGCACGGGCCATCGCCGAGGACGCCGGGCTGCTCTACGTGGAGGACCGCTGCCTGGTCATCGAGCAGCGCCGCCTCGGGCTGGAAGCCCCCGCCGGTCATTCGATCACGACGACCGAATCGACGCCGCCGTAGGGATTCGGCTCGTAACGGTCGGCCTGGCCGCCGTTTTCCCAGCGTTCGCCGTCGAGCAGGTACCGGTAGCGGTAGCTGCGCCCCGGCTCGAGCGGGACGGAGACCCGCCAGGCGCCGTCATCACCGCGCTCCAGCGCGGTGGCGTCGGGTGACCAGTCATTGAAGTCCCCGCACAAAGCCACCCGCCCGGCGCCGACGTCCGCCGGGAGCAAGAAAGCGATGTCGACGGAGCCTGGTGCCGCGGCTGATGCGGCTTCCTGTTCCTGTTCCGGGCCCACAGTTTCAGGGACGCCGAGTTCAGGCAGCACAGGTTCGGGGGCCACGGGCCCTCCGAGAGCAGGGGCCACGGGCTCAGGCCCTCCGAGGTCAGGGGTCACGGGCTGAGGGACGCCGAGGTCGGGGGCCACGGGCTCAGGGACGCCGAGGTCCGGGGCCACGGGCTCAGGGACGCCGAGGTCCGGGGCCACGGGCTCAGGGACGCTGAGGTCGGGGGGAGCAGGCTCGGCGGCAGCGGGCGTGTCGCCCGTCTCCCCGGTCGGCCCGCCCGCTGCCTCCGCTGGTTCCGCTGGTTCCGCTGGCTCCGGTGGTGCGCCGGTTGTGCCATTCGGCCTCCGGGCCCTGGTCTCGCGCAGCAGCGTCTCGCCGCGCCGGGCAATGTCCTCGTCGGCTAGGAGCCATCCGGCGAATTCATCCAGCTCGCCGAGGAAATGTCGCAAGCCGCTGCGCGGCGGCACGTCCTCGTCGTAGTAGAGGGCCAGGACACAGTCGTCGAGGAAGGCAAACGGCAGCCGGACGCCCGCATACTCCAGCTTGATCAGGGTGCGCGGCACGGTAGTGAGATCCATGATGGTCTGCTTTCTGTGACCGCTTTCTCGGGCCGCAAAAAGGCGGCACTGCCCGCTGTAGCAGACGGTGCCCGGGTCCCGGAGAGGCAAACGTCCCGCCCGGGCGGACACGCAGCGAAACCTGACCAAACCTTCAGTGAAGGCCGCTAATTTCAGGCTATGGACGAATTCCGGGCCCGGCGGGTCGTCGACGCCCTCCGCGACCGCGGCATCGACGCCCACCTGGCCAGGGGCGGCGTGGGCCAGTTCGGCGTGCGCGTGCCCCTGCCCGGCGGCCGGGAAGCCGAGTGGGACACTGACGGCGCGGCCGGCCTGGAGGCGCAGGTCATGCGGGACGGGGTGCTGGTCGGGTACGTGCCCCAGATCGAGGGCTCCGAGGACTTTGACGAGGCCCAGACCATCGACGCCATCGCGCGCACCGACTACGACCAGCCCATCGCGCGGCAGCGCGCGACCGCCCCGCCCGCCGGCCCGCCGCTGCCCCGCGAGGGCGGGCTATTCCGCCGCTTCCTGGACGGCTTCCGCTACCAGTAACGCGGATCGTCACCCCTAGCGGACGCGCCCGCACGAAGAAGGGTCCTGCCCACGTCCGTTAAGAAAAATTAACGGGCTAACAGGCTGCCTCCAGCAGGTGGTACAGCAGCAGAAGCTGGGTGATGGCCAGCGGCTCGCTGCGCCGGCCGTCGTCCAGGATGCCCAGGCGTTCGGGCAGGTCGGCGTCCTCGCTGAGGCTGGCCCAGATCGCCTTCTCCAGCACGCGGCTTTCCTCCCGCGGCGCGTACCCGTGGATGTGCAGCGCGTCCACGGGGCGCCCGTCCTCGTCCCGGGTCAGTTTCAGGTGCATCGGCCCGCCCGATTCGGCCAGCAGCCCGGTCAGGTTGGGGTGCCGGATCGTGGGCCGGAGCAGCAGTTCGGCGGACAGCGGGGTCCCCGGCGGATCCTGGCGCCGTGCGACCGGGGCGAACCGGACCACGATGTCGGCCTGCGCGCGCTGCGGGCGGATGAACGCCTCCGATTCGGGTTCCCGCCGCTCCAGTTCGGCCAGCACCTGCTCACGGGTGTAGCCGCGCTGGCCGGTATCCCGCTTGATCTTCCACTCCTGGCGGATTTCCTCCGGCGGGTTGAGGTAGACGGTCACGTCGAAGCACGCGCATTCCAGCTTGGTGTGCAGCGGGAGCAGCCCCTCGACCACGACGAATTCCTTCGGCGTGATCAGCTCGGGCCGGGCGAGCTTCCCGGTGTGGTGGTCGTAGACGGGCTTGAGGATCGGGTGCCCCGTGGCCAGCAACTGGAGATGCTGCTCGGTGATGTCCACGTAGTTGCAGTCCGGATGCAGCGCCGTGAAGGGCAGGCCCTTGCGCTCCTGCCGGTCGTAGCGGTGGTAGTCGTCCACGCACACGGCGGTCATCCGCTCGGGACCCAGCGCGTCCACCAGCCCGCGGGTCAGCGTCGTCTTACCGGCGGCGCTGTCACCGGCGATCGCGATCATCACGGGTCTCTGCCCGGCCGCTTGCCGGACCCCGGTACGGTGCATCCGCAGGAGCTTGTGGGGCATGTTCTTCCTTTCACAAGGTGCCGCATGCCGCACGCCGCGTTGCATGTCGTATATCGCACGGTAAATCCCTTTTCCGCCTCGCGCCTCCCCCGTACGGGGGAGGGAGCGGGGATTTAGCCCCGAGTCCCCCCCGGGAAGGCCATGCTGACCTGCGTAAACGCGTTCTGAAGCCGGCGCGGCGCGCGCGGGCTTCCGCCGCCGCCCCGGGCCGGTTTATGGTTCGCTCATGAATACCCGGCCGCTACGGGTCGTGCTCATCGACGATCACGAAATGGTTCTCCAGGGACTGAAGGCCATGCTGGCCAGGTTCCTGGGGCGCGTCCGTGTGGTCGGCGACGCCGCGGACGCGGAGACGGCGGAGCGCGTCGTGGCCACGCTCGACCCGGACGTGGTCCTGTGCGACGTGCGGCTGCGCGGTTCCAGCGGGCTGGATCTGTGCAAGCGGCTGATCGAGAAGGAACCGCTGCGCCGGGTGGTCCTGCTCAGCGTCTACGACGACGAGCAGTACCTGTACCAGGCGCTGCGTGCCGGGGCGGCCGGCTACCTGCTCAAGCGGGTGACCGGTGAGGAACTGGTGCGGCAGCTGGAACTGGTGCAGGCGGGGGAGACGGTCGTGGATTCGGCGCTCGCGGGCCGCGCGGCGGCTTCGGCCGCGCGGCTGCAGAGCGGCGAGTTCTGGCCGGGCGCTCACCTCGGGCTCAGCCACCGGGAGAGCGAGGTGCTTTCCCTGCTGGTCGCCGGGCTGTCCAACCGGGCCGTCGCCGCCAGGCTGGTGGTCGGCGACGAGACGGTGAAGAGCCATGTCCGGGCCATCTACCGCAAGCTGAACGTCGGTGACCGCTCCGGCGCCGTCGCGGCGGCGCTGCGGGAAGGGATCTTCCGGTGACGCCGGCGGCACCCCACGGACTGGGGCTGGCCGACTCCGAACGAGAGAACGCGCTGCTGGTCGGCATCATCGAGGCCATCTCGGCCGGCCCGCAGCTCGGCCCGCTCGCGTCCCGGGTCGCCCGGCTCATCGTGGACGCCACGGCCACCGACGTGTGCTTCGTGTACATGCTGGACGACAGCGGGGGGTCGCTCACGCTGACCGGCGCCACCCCGCCGTTCGACCGCCAGGTCGGCCGCATCCGGCTGCCGCTGGGGGAGGGGATTACCGGCTGGGTGGCCAGCCACCGCACTCCGGCCGTCACCGAGGACAAGGAGTCCGATCCCCGGTACCGCCATTTTTCCGAACTGGGCGGCCCCGGCTACAGCTCCATGGCCTCGGTGCCGATGGCGACCCGGCCCGGTGGCCTGGTCGGCGTGCTCAACGTGCACAGCCGCGACCGGCGTGAGTTCAGCGACCGTGATGTCCGCCTGCTCACCTCGATCGGCAGCCTCGTGGCCGGGGCCATGCACCAGGGCCGGATGCACCGTCAGCTGGCGGCGCGGGAACAGGCCGCGGAACGGTTCGCCGAGCAGGTGATCGCCGCCCAGGAGGCCGAACGGGGCCGGCTGGCCCGCGACATCCACGACGGGATTATGCAGCGGCTGGTGGGCCTGACCTACCATCTGGACGCCGCGGCCGGCGCGGTGTCCGAGGCGTCGGCGTTCGGCGCGGAGCAGCTCGCGATCGCGCGGGGCCTGGCCGATCTGACCCTGGACGAGGGCCGCGCCACGATCGCGGGCCTCCGGCCGCCGGTCCTGGACGACCTGGGCCTGGCGGACGGACTGGCCAGCCTGGCCCGTTCCGTGGCCCAGCTCGACGTGCAGGTCGATGTCGCGGACTGCGACCTGCCCGAGCACATCCAGATCGCCCTCTACCGGATCGCCCAGGAGTCCCTGCAGAACGTCGTCAAGCACGCCAGCGCGACCAAGGCGCACATCCGGCTGCAGTGTGACGCCGAGCATGCCGTGCTGTGGGTCATCGACAACGGCCGCGGCTTCGCCCGTGCCGCCTCGGGCGTCCTCGCCGCCTCGGGCAGCCCGGACGGCTCGGGCGCGGGCGGCTCGGGCCCTGCGGGCGGAATCGGCGACCGGCCCGGTGCGGAGTCGTCCTACGGGCTGCGCACCATGGCCGAACGCGCCGAGCTGATGGGCGGCCGGCTCGAGGTGACCTCCCGGCCCGGCCTCGGCACCACGGTCACGGCCGTGATCCCGCTCAGCCCAAAGCCTTCCCCCGGCGCGGTGTGACCTGGCGGGACCGCCCGGCTGCTCGGGACCGCGGGAGATGCCAGCGGTTTTCCGGCGGCCCCTGCTGGGCCAGCAGGTGCGCGACGAGCACTTCGGTCGCTGCTGTGGGCCGCGCGTAGGTGACCGCGTGCCAGGGCCGGCGCATGGGTGTCTGCGGCACCGCGACCTCCATCACGTCCCCGGCCGCCAGCAGTCCGCGGACCGCGTCCCGCGACACGAGGGTCACGCCCAGCCCGGCCGCCGCCCCGGCGACGACCGCCCCGTTGGAACCCAGCGTCAGGGTCGGCGGCTCCACGTCGAGGGAGGCCAGCAGCGTCTCGCACGTCTCCCGGGTGCCGGAACCGGCCTCGCGCATCAGCCACGTGGTCCGCTCCCGGTCGAAGTCGGCCGTCACCGCGGGAGAGCCCACCACGATCAGGGTGTTGCGCCGGACGGCGCGGACGACGGCCCTCAGCGCGGCCGGCGCCCGCCCGGCGATCACCAGGTCGGCCTCGTGCGCGGCCAGCAGCCCCCACACGTGCTCCCGGGTCCCCACCTCCAGGCCGAGCGCGACGTCGGGATGCTCCGCACGGAACGACGCCAGCAGCACGGGCAGCACGTGCTCGCCCGCGGTCGTGACCGCCGCGAGCCGTACCTGCCCGCGACTCGGGTCGGCCTCGCCGCGTGCGGCCGCGAGCGCCTCGGCCTGCAGGCCGAGGATCGTGCGCGCGTACCCCGCGTAGGTCTGCCCGGAGGAGGTCAGCCGCAGCCCGCGTCCCTGGCGCTCCAGCAGTGGCGCGCCGACGTCCCGCGTCAGCGCCGCGACGGCCGCCGACACCGCGGACTCGGTCACCACCAGGCGCTGCGCCGCGGCCCGGACCGATCCGGTCTCCGCCACCGCCACGAACGCCCGGAGCCGCGCATCCGTCGTCATCGCCGGCCCCTTACTCAAGTCAGCATTCAAGTATTGCTAAGAACACTTGATACATTGCGTAATCTTACCGTCTCCGCGCCGCCCGCGGCCGTACCCACGTCCCTGCCCAGGGCCCCGAATCGTCGGGCGCGGCGATCTATGACGAATCCCATGGCGGCCTGGAGATCACGCGGGATTCGGACCCGGACACTTAAGCAATCACTCAGCTATCCCCGGTAATACTTGGTAGACATCGCAACCATTAGCCCGCACGCTGAGTGTGACGCGGAAACCGGCTGCGCCCGTAGCGAGCGGACCGGACCGCCGAAGGGCTGGAGGAAGCGTGAGCGATCGCTGGAACGCCGGGGTCATCCCCTACGCGGAGATGGGCTACTGGCAGCCGGACTACGAGCCGAAGGACACCGACGTGCTGGCCGCGTTCCGGCTCGTCGCGCAGCCGGGGGTGCCGCCGGAGGAGGCGGGTGCCGCGGTGGCCGGGGAATCCTCCACCGCCACCTGGACGGTCGTGTGGACGGACCGGCTGACCGACTACGAGACCTACCAGGCCAAGTGCTACGCGGTGGAGCCGGTGCCCGGCCAGCCGGACCAGTTCATCGCCAAGATCGCCTACGACCTCGACCTGTTCGAGGAGGGATCGATCGCCAACCTCACCTCCTCGATCATCGGCAACGTCTTCGGCTTCAAGGCGCTGAAGTCGCTACGGCTGGAGGACATGCGGATCCCGACGCATTACGTCAAGACGTTCCAGGGTCCGGCGCACGGCATCGTGATGGAGCGCGAGTACCTGAACAAGTACGGCAGGCCGCTGCTCGGCGCCACCACCAAGCCGAAGCTGGGCCTGTCCGCCCGCAACTACGGCCGGGTCGTCTACGAGGCGCTGCGCGGCGGCCTCGACTTCACCAAGGACGACGAGAACATCAACTCCCAGCCGTTCATGCGCTGGCGAGACCGTTTCCTGTTCACCATGGAGGCGGTCAACCGCGCCCAGGCCGAGACCGGCGAGATCAAGGGCCACTACCTGAACGTCACCGGCGCGACGATGGAGGACATGTACGAGCGCGCCGACTTCGCCAAAGAACTCGGCAGCATCGTCGTCATGATCGACCTGACCGTCGGCTACACCGCCATCCAGTCGATGGCCAAGTGGGCCCGCAAGAACGGGGTCCTGCTGCACCTGCACCGGGCCGGCCATGGCACCTACACCCGGCAGAAGAACCACGGGGTCAACTTCCGGGTGATCGCCAAGTGGATGCGGCTCGCGGGCGTCGACCACATCCACGCCGGCACCGTGGTCGGCAAGCTGGAGGGCGACCCGAACGCGGTGGCCGGCTACTACGACACGCTGCGGCTCGACCACGTGCCCGCGGACCCGGTCAAGGGCCTGTACTTCGACCAGGACTGGGCCTCGATGGCCGCCACCATGCCGGTGGCCTCGGGCGGCATCCACGCCGGCCAGATGCACCAGCTCCTGGACCACCTCGGTGAGGACGTCATTCTCCAGTTCGGCGGCGGCACGATCGGGCACCCGATGGGCATCGCCGCGGGCGCCACCGCGAACCGGGTCGCGCTGGAGGCGATGATCAAGGCGCGCAACGAGGGCCGCGATTTCCTGCACGAGGGCCCGGACATCCTCCAGGCTGCGGCCAAGCACTGCCGCGAGCTCGACGTGGCCCTGTCCACCTGGGGCGACATCACGTTCAACTACGAATCCACCGATACCCCGGACGTGCTGGCCACGCCCACGGGCCTGTGAGGGACACCATGCGCATCACCCAGGGCACCTTCTCCTACCTGCCCGACCTGACCGACGATGAGATCACGGCCCAGCTGCAGTACGCCCTGGACCGGGGCTGGCCGATGTCGGTCGAGTTCACCGACGACCCGCACCCGCGCAACACCTACTGGGAGATGTGGGGGCTGCCCATGTTCGACATCCGCGACGCGGCCGGGGTCATGCACGAGATCTCCGAGTGCCGGAAGGCGTACCCGGGCCGCTACATCAAGGTCAGCGCCTACGACGCATCCAAGGGCCGCCAGACGACCGCGCTGTCGTTCATCGTCAACCGCCCGGCCGACGAGCCCGGCTTCCGGCTGGACCGGCAGGAGGTCTCCGACCGGCGGATCCGCTACACGACGCACGCCTACGCGACCGACCGGCCGGCGGGCGACCGCTACTCCTCGTCGTGACCACTCCGAACGGCGGGGATCAGAGCACCAGGCCGTCGTTCGGCATGCCGGGGCGCCCCGCGGGCGGCGAACCGGTGGCCGGCCGCGGGCGGCCAGCCGGACCGCCACCGGGAAACATGCCGATTAACGGACCCGATGCGGACCTGCCCGCCGATGGCACGGTCGACCTGCTGGAGGCCCGGAAGAGTTCCGGCGTGGACGCCGTGCTGGATGCGCTGGACCGCGAACTGGTCGGGCTGGTCCCGGTCAAGACCAGGATCCGGGAGATCGCCGCGCTGTTGCTGGTAGACGCGCAGCGGGCCCGGTTCGGCCTGGTGGCGGCGCGGCCGAACCTGCACATGTGCTTCACCGGCGGCCCGGGCACCGGCAAGACCACGGTGGCGCTCCGGATGGCGGAACTGCTCAAGCGGCTCGGCTACTCCCGGCGCGGGCATCTGGTCGCCGTCACCCGCGAGGAACTCGTCGGCCAGTACGTCGGGCACACCGCGCCCAAGACGAGGGAGGTCCTCAAGCGGGCCATGGGCGGGGTGCTGTTCATCGACGAGGCGTACTACCTGTACCGCGCGGAGAACGAGCGCGACTACGGTCAGGAGGCCATCGAGATCCTGCTCCAGGTCATGGAGAACCAGCGCGAGGACCTGGTGGTCATCCTGGCCGGCTACAAGGACCGGATGGACACGTTCTTCCAGTCCAATCCCGGCATGAGCTCCCGGATCGCGCACCACATCGATTTCCCCGAATACTCACTCGATGAGCTGGTGTCGATCGGGGACCTGATGGTGGCCGAGGCGGGCTACCGGCTGTCCCCGGCGGCGGAAGCGACCTTCCGTGACTACCTGGCCCGCCGCCGCGCCCAGCCCCGGTTCTCGAACGCGCGCAGTGTCCGCAACGCGCTGGAACGCGCCCGCCTCCGGCACGCCGGCCGCGTCCTGGCCGGCGAGGCGACCGCCGTCACCAGGGACGACCTGATGCGCCTCGAACCGGAGGATTTCCTGCTCAGCCGGGTGTTCACCACCCAGCCCAGCGAGCCCCCAGTGGGCCCCAGTGGCCGCGGTGCCGATGATGGGAAGATCTTGTAACGTCCCCAGCGGCTGATCAGGGGCAGTTGTCACGGCGGTCACCTCGGCGGTCTCGCGCGACCTGGTATTCCGCCATTGTGACCGGCGCCCGCCCGCCGTAAACCGGCCCTGCCCGCCGTAAACGGCCCTGCCCGCCGTAAACCGGCGGCCGCCCGGCGGGCAGACTGGCGTGATGCCAAGGCGACTGAGGGTCCGGGGGTGGCGGCCGTCCGATGGCGGCCCGCGCCCGCTGGCGGGGCGGCGGCCGGCTGACCGGGACCCCCGTCCGCTGACCACCCCGGCGGTCGCCGGATGCTGCGGCGGGTTCGTGGTGCTGGGCACGCTGCAGGCGCTGTACGGCCCGGCCATCCCGGCCTTCCGCGCCCGGTTCGGCGTGACCCCCGCGGTCGCGGGGCTGGGCCTGAGCGCGGACTTCGCCGGGGCGCTCGTGGGCGTGGTGCTCTACTATCTGCTGCTGGCCCGGGCCGGTGACCGCCGGCTGCTGCCCGCGAGCTACACCCTGATGGCGGCGGGGATGATCCTGTTCGCGATCGCCCCGTCGTGGCCGCTGGCGCTGGGCGCCGCCCTGGTCACGGGGCTCGGTTCGGGCGGGATCGACTACGGCCTGAACCATCTGTTCGCGACCGGGTTCGGCCGCCGCAGCGCGGCCATGCTGAACCTGCTGAACGCGTTCTTCGGCGCGGGGGCGGTCATTGGGCCGGCCCTGATCGGGGCGGTGGGGGCAGCCCGGTACCCATGGCTGTTCGGCGCGGCCGCGGCCGTGTGCCTGC
>Ga0116134_1000964_pt1 | contig 14714 bp, 10 predicted proteins | sample June2015DPH_19_5_FD_89737 | JGI IMG/M metagenome (GOLD analysis project Ga0116134, IMG submission 89737) | Peatland microbial communities from SPRUCE experiment site at the Marcell Experimental Forest, Minnesota, USA - June2015DPH_19_40 | ecosystem: Environmental > Terrestrial > Soil > Wetlands...
AACGCGATGCCGCACACGAATCTCTGTTCGATGCGCAACCCGGCCTTGACGCGCACAGCGCGTCGCATTGGTCGCCGCAAGCCATGCGCTACGATGCCGAAGACTTCAAGCGCGTGCTTCCTGAATTCTTGCAGGTCGCGCCGGCGCTGCGTGCAAGCGAGACTTATCAATACGATTTAGTGGATGTCGCTCGCCAGACGTTGGCCAACGAGAGTCGCCTGTTGCTGCCGCAAATCAACACGGCGTATGAAACCAAGGACCGGCTGCGCTTCGAGATGCTGACGCGTCGCTGGCTGCAATTGATGGACTTGCAGGATCAATTGCTCGCCGCCAACCGTTTCTTTCTGGTCGGCACCTGGCTTGCGGATGTTGGGGCATGGGCGTCCAGCCGCGAGGAAGACGCGATCCTCAAGAATGATGCGCGCTCCATCCTGACGACCTGGGGCGACCGAAAAGCCAGCGAGGGAGCCGACCTGCATGACTACGGCAACAAGGATTGGGCCGGCTTGACGCGCGATTACTACCGAGCGCGATGGCAGGCCTATTTCGAATCGCTCGATGCCGAACTGCGCTCGGGGCCCCATGGCGGCTCGATCGACTGGTTCGCGCTGGGCGACGCATGGAGTCACGGTACCGAGGCCTATTCCGATCGGCCGCACGGTGACGCGTACGCGATCGCGAGGCGCATCGCCAGCGCGCTGAAACTGGAGACGCGGCACTAACGGGCCTTGGCGTCCAGTACACCCAAGGCGCCAAGCCGGCCGTGCCTCGCGGCGCGGAAAACACGGGTCTACGAACGCGCGCTCGGACCACGGAAATCCACGATAGTTGGCTGGGCGCCGATTGTTTACCATCGGACCGTTGCCACAGGAAGTATCTATATCATGACCTCGGAGCTAGAACCGACGATCGCGACGGAAGGCGGCCGCACGACGCGACGGCCGGCAGGAGCGCCGAGCACGCCATCCGATGTGCCCTGCTGCGCGCTTGCGGGCGCCCCCGCTCCGCTCGGCGCCCACTGGGACGGCCTCGGCACCAGCTTTGCCGTGTTCTCCGAGCATGCCGAAGAAGTGCAGCTGTGCCTGTTCGATGACAATGGACGCAAGGAGCTGCGCAAAGTCGTGCTGCCCGAGTGCATCGATGGCGTCTGGCGCGGCTATTTGCCGGAGGTCGCGCCGGGGCAGGTCTACGGCTATCGCGTGCAGGGCCCCTATCAGCCCCAACACGGTCACCGCTTCAATCCGAACAAACTGTTGCTTGATCCCTATGCGCGCCGCCTCGTGGGCTCGTTGCGCTGGAGCGATGCGCTCTACGGCTATCGCATCGGCTCACCGCGCGCGGATCTGTCCTATGACCGGCGCGACAGTGCACCGGCCGTGCCGAAGGGGGTGGTCACCGGGGAGCGCTTCGATTGGGGCGAGGACCGGCCGCCGCAGATCCCCTGGTCCGAGAGCGTCATCTACGAGGCGCACCTGCGCGGCCTGACGATGCGCCTGGAGGACGTTCCCGAGCGGCTGCGCGGCACCGCGGCGGCACTCGGGCACGAGCGCACGATCGTCCACCTTCGCAATCTTGGCGTCACGGCGCTGGAATTGCTGCCGATATTCGCCTGCGTGCACGACCGCACACTGGTCGAGCGCGGGCTTGTCAATTATTGGGGCTACAACACCCTCAGCTATTTCGCGCCCGAGCCGCGTTATCTGTCGGATGGGAACCCGGCGGAGCTCAAGGGCGCCATCAAGGCGCTGCACGCCGCGGGCATCGAAGTGCTGCTCGATGTAGTCTACAACCACACCTGCGAAGGCAGCGAACTCGGTCCTACCTTGAGCCTGCGTGGTCTGGACAACGCAGCCTATTATCGCCTGCAGGCTGGCAGCGCGCGCTACTGCGTCAATGACACCGGCTGCGGCAACACCGTCAACTTCTCGCACCGTCGCGTCATTCAGCTGACACTCGACTCGCTGCGCTATTGGGTCGAGGAATATCATGTCGACGGTTTTCGCTTCGATCTCGGCGTGACTCTCGGCCGCGAACAGAATGGCTTCGATCAGGGCGCGGGCTTCTTCGACGCCCTGCTGCAGGATCCGACGCTGGCGCGCGTCAAGCTGATCTCGGAGCCCTGGGACTTGGGACCGGGCGGCTATCAGCTCGGCAATCACCCGCCCGGCATGGCCGAGTGGAACGCCAAGTTTCGCGACGAAGTGCGAAAGTTCTGGCGCGGGGACTCGGGGCTGCGCGGGGCACTCGCGGCGCGCCTGCAAGGATCAGCCGACCTGTTCGACCATCAGCGTCGAAAGCCGTGGGCCTCGGTCAATTTCGTCACCGCTCACGATGGCTTCACATTGCAGGACCTGGTGAGCTACAGCCAGAAACACAATGAAGCGAACGGAGAGGACAACCAGGACGGCACCAATGACAATGAGAGTGCAAACTGGGGCGTCGAGGGGTTCACGGAGGATGCGCAGGTGCTCGAAATGCGAAAGCGCGCGACGCGGGCCATGCTCGCGACACTGCTGTTCTCGCACGGCACCCCGATGCTGCTCGGCGGAGATGAATTCGGCCGTACTCAACAGGGCAACAACAACGCCTACTGTCTGGATTCCGAGCTTTCCTGGTACGACTGGACGCTCGCGCAATCGCCGGCCGGCAAGGCGCACCAGGCCTTTGTCGCGCGGCTGATCTGCCTGCGCCGGGAGCTCACCACGCTGCGCTCCGTCTATTTTCAGCATGGTCTACTCGAACCGCTGCCGCAGGTGCGCGACATCGAGTGGTTCGACGAGAACGGCGACACAATGCGGCCCGAGGACTGGCAGAATTGGGCAGGACGGCTGCTATGCGTGCGGCGCGCAAGACGCCTGGATGACGGGCGCGCCGAATTGTGCCTGCTGCTCGCCAACAACACGATCGACGATCAGGTGTTTCAATTGCCGCAGCCTCTGTTCGAATGGTCGGTGCGCATCAACACCGCGGACCTGCAGGTCATCGATCAGCCGGTCGATCAGCCCGCCCTCCGAGTCGCGGCGCAAAGCATGCAGCTTCTTTCGGCCATCATCGAAGCACGCGCCCCCGAAGCGATGCTACACACGCCCGCCGACACTGCGATCCAGCCCGAACATGCCGTGCAGCCGACGCCGCCGAAAGCTACTGCGGACGCATAGCGGCTAAGGATTCGGTCCGTGCCCGTCGTGTTCATGCGGCCCGCGATTGGATCGCCGGTCAACCAGTTGTGCCCGCTGTTCCGCAGTCAGGAGTGAATAGATCTCGTGCTCGGCCCGAATGTGTAACAGCGCAAGCTGGCTCTCCGCCTTTCCCGCCGCATCGGTCAACGCCTTCGCCCGCGCATCGTCATACTGGGCAGACGTGCCGAGTTCACGAAGTCCGTCCTGTGCCTTACGGGCAGCCTTCGCTTGTTCACGCAATGCCGGTGCGGCCGCGTGAAGGACCGCAAACACCTTGTCCTCCTGCTCATCCGTCAGCTTGAGTCCCTCGAGGAACGCAGGATGCGGACTCCAGCCCCAGCCATGCTCATGAAAATCGAAATCCCCGAATCCGCGGCCATCCGGTCCGGAACGGCCATCATGCGCCCTCTCGGCGCAGCCCTCGCCGCCCTGTTCCGGGCCCATCGGTGGCCCTGCGAACGCAAGAAACGGAACGATTCCCAACAGGCTTCCAATAAGCAGCCGGTAGCGATGCATTGTGGAGTGAGCTTTCATCATGAACTCCTTAAGTACGGCAAATTCAGCGCCGGCCGAGGCGCTTCGTCCAAGCCAGGCGCTAACAATACTCCTTATGGCTGCCAGTGTTGCATCTGTGATCGCACACCATCGGCGCGATGGCGGTGGCGGCTTTAGTGCGCGCCATTCGGGTTAGAGTAAGATGTGGATGCTGAATTTGCGGAACTGAATCGCCGGGCGCACGGTCTTAAAAATCAAAGGTCGCGACATTCCCCGCATTCAAATTTCGTAGGGTTTAATGTCGACCGAGGCGCGGATATAAATGGTGGTGATGTCATGCACAACGTAACGACAATTCGCAGATTTCGAATGGCCGCGATAGCGGTGGTCGCAGGGCTGTTCTTGAGCGCGACGGCAATGGCGCAGAGTCATGGCGGCGGTCATGCAAGCGGCGGCGGTCACGGTGGCGGTTATGGCGGTCACGGTGGCGGTTATGGCGGAGGCCACGGCTATGGCGGCTGGCATGGCGGTTATGGTGGATGGCGTGGCGGCTACGGCTGGCGCGGATATGGTGGTTGGTATGGAGGCTGGGGTTGGGGTTGGGGTCTCGGGTATGGACTGTTTTTCGGCGCGCTACCCTTGTATTACTCCACCTATTGGTGGGACGGAGTGCCCTACTACTACGCGAACGACACCTATTACATCTGGAACGGCGCCGTGGGCCAATATGAGACCGTCATGCCGCCGCCGGAAGTCGCCAATCAGGTGGGATCGACCGCAGCACCGTCGAGTTTCAAGCTATTTGCGTACCCCAAGAATGGGCAGACGGCTGAGCAGCAATCGAAGGATGCGTATGAGTGTCAAAAGTGGGCCGCAGCTCAAACCGGCTTCGACCCGACATTGACGGGCGGCGTAGCAGCATCGACCCCTGGTGCGACTGCCCCGCCTGCCGCTATTCCGTCGCCGGCCGTACGGCAGGACTATCTGCGAGCCCAATCAGCATGTTTAGGCGGTCGCGGCTACAGCGTGCAATAGCGCTCAATTGATTCGAGGCATCGTAGCGACGTCGAGGAATACCAGCGATTGGCGTAGCTGGTGATTCGCGCCGAAGGCGCCCGTCTCGGCTGCGAACCGCGTCGTCAGGCCAAGGACAGTTCGGCCCGGTCGATCGGCAGCTTGCGGATGCGCTTGCCGGTGGCTGCAAAAATGGCGTTGCATAAGGCCGGAATCACCGGCGGCAGCGCCGGCTCGCCGAGACCGGTCGGTGGATTGTCGGAAATCACGAAATGCACATCCACGGGCGGAGCACGGTCGATGCGCAACAGCCGATAGTCATCGAAATTGCTCTGGACCGCGCGCCCGCGCTCGATCGAGATGGCCTGTCCGAGCGCCGCGCTGATGCCGTCGATTGCGGCCCCTTGGACTTGATTCTCGGCGCCCATCGGATTGATGACGTGGCTGCCGATGTCGGCTGCCACCCAGACTTTTTCGACGCGAACGTTGCCGCGCGCAGCGACGGTCGCCTGCACGACCTCGGCGAAGTAGCCCAATGGCTGAAGTAGAACGCCGCACCGAGGCCGGATCGAGTTCTTAGCGGGCGCTTTCCCCAGCCTGACCGATCTGCAACCCGTTCGAGGACGGCGCGCATGCGCCCGGAATCGAAGTCCGGTGTCGCCCCATTCGGACCCTGGGTGCCGGCATAGATGCGCGGCGGACCCAGGAGATCCAAGCGAAATTGCACCGCATCGCGGCGCGCGGCGAACGCGAGTTCATCGATGAACGACTGAAAGGCAAAGGCCAGCGCGTTGCTGCCCGGAGCGCGCATCGGACCGGTCGGAACGCCGAGCGCCATGAGCGTGGCGCCCAGTTCGAAGTTCGGCACGAATCGTGCGGGAAATTCGACCGGCTGCAGTCCGGCGCTGTTGGCAAATTTTCCGCCCGTACCGAACGATATGAAGTGGTCACGAAATGCCACGAGTTTGCCTGCGCCGTCGAGGCCCGCCTTGAAAAAGTGGAATCCCGCAGGACGATAAAAATCATGGCGCAGGTCGTCCTCCCGGTCCCACAGCAGCTTCACGGGCGCGCCGATTTCTCTGGATATCCATGCGGCCTCGACCATGTAATCGTTCATCAGGCGCCGGCCGAATCCGCCGCCACAGCGCATCATGTGTATCGTGATGTCCGCTTCGGCGAGGCCCAGCGTATTCGCGACGATCTTGCAGCCGGAGTCCGGATTCTGCGTCGGCGCCCAAATCTCCGCCTTGCCGTCCTGAACATGCGCCGTGCAGTTCTGCGGCTCGAGCGCCGCATGCGCGAGAAACGGATAGCTGTAGGCCGCTTCGATGACATGCGCGGCGCCAGCGAGCGCGGCATCCACATCGCCTTCGCGCGCGATCGATAATTCGGGCGGCTGCGGACCCAACACGGCGGCTCGAGCCGCGAAGCCGGCGCTGTCCTGCGCGGCGGTCGGGCCCTCGTTCCAGTCGACCTCAAGTTTGCGGCGCGCCCTGGCGGCCGCCCACCAGCTATCGGCGACGATCGCGACGCCGCTCACGAGGCCATCGAACGTCTGGCCGCCGTTGACGACGAACGCGTGACTCACGCCCGGCGCCGCAAGAATGGCTTCGAGATTCGCGTGATTGACGGCACCGCCGAACACCGGACATTTCACGAATACGGCATGCCGCATGCCGGGCAAATCGACGTCGATACCGAACAGCGGCTTGCCGGTGACGACCGCCGGGCTGTCGACGCCGCGCTGCGGCGTGCCGATGATGCGGAAGTCCTTGGGATCCTTGAGCGTCACCGCCTTTAGATCCGGCGCGGCAATCGTGGCCGCCTTCGACGCAAGCGCACCGTAGTCGAGCGTTTGGCCGCTCGGTGCATGGCGCACGACGCCCGAACTGGTTTGACATTCCGATGCAGGAACTGCCCAGATTTGCGATGCCGCAAGAACCAGCATCTGACGCGCGGCGGCGCCGACGCGACGCATCGGCTCCCAGTTCAACGGAGTCGCGCGGCTGCCGCCGGCAACCTGCCGCCCGAAGACTGCCGGATCGCTCAGCGCTTGGTCGATTCGGACCTTGCTCCAATCAGCATCGAGTTCTTCTGCAATCAACATCGGCAGCATCGTCTTGATGCCCTGACCGATTTCCGGATTCTTGGAGGTGATCGTAACCAGGCCGTCGGGGGAGATGCGCACGTAGGCGCCGAGCACCCCGCCTTCGGCCGGGGATTGCGGATTCGCGCGTGCAAATCCGCGTACCGGCAGCGCGAACTCGAGCAGTAAGCCGCCGCCGAGCGCAGCGCTTGCCCGCAGAAAAGCGCGCCGCGCATGGACAACTCCGTCGCCGGCCGGCTCTGCCGCCGTGATCTCGAGGCGCTTCATGCGTCTGCTTCCCGGGCATCGATCATCGGAAGACCGGCCGCCAGCTTGATTGCGGCGCGAATCCGCGGGTAGGTCGCGCAGCGACAGATGTTGCCGGCCATGGCGTGGTCGATATCGGCATCCGAAGGCTTCGTGTTGGTGGCGAGCAACGCGGCCGCCGACATGATCTGGCCCGCTTGGCAGTACCCGCATTGCACGACATCGATATCCAGCCATGCCTGCTGGACCTTCTTGCCGACCGGCGTGTCACCGATGCCCTCAATCGTCGTAACGACACCCGACCCGACATTCGCGATCGAAATCAGGCACGAACGCCTCGCCGCACCGTTCAAATGGACGGTACAAGCTCCGCACATGCCCGTCCCGCAGGCGAATTTGGTGCCCTTGAGGTTCAGCGTATCGCGGAGCACCCAAAGCAGCGGCGTATCCGCATCGGCCTCAACGCGCTTAATAGCGCCGTTGACATGGATGGAGTACTTCACTGCGTCCTCCAGTGTTCACGGACCAGAGCGAATTCTACGCGCGATCGAGTTTCGAAGCAGCAATTGCCTAGCTCGCCCCACAGGCTTCCATCACGACCTGGCGGGGTGCAAGCTGCGCGATATGCCAGTCCGCATCCGCAACCGCAATCGCAATCGCAATCGCAACCGCGCGTTCGACGATATTTCTTTCCGAGTCGACGGCAACGATCGTGCGCAACGTCTGTCGCCGACGCAGGCCCGCGTCGCTCGACGGTATCGTTAGATGTCCGGCGAGCGTATGCGCAGTATCGGCTCCGCGCTTCGATCCATAAGTCCATCGTTCCTTGTCGGGATCTGGCTGGTATGCGTCGTCGCACACGCCGCCTATTACATGTCCTCAATCCTGGCGCACGCCGCGGGTACTCCGGATCCGACCGTTCGGACCCGTGGATACCTATTGCTCATGTTCGCATTTGTCAGGTTTCCCATTTGGCTTGGCGTTTTGTTGGCGGTACTGTTGCTGCGTGGGTCACGCCAAAAGGACGTCTAAAAGCACTGGAGCGCCTTTCATCGTCATGGGCGACGGTTAGCTGCGCTACCTGCGGATAGGGATGTCGATGTAGCTATCGTTGTGCCACCGGATTTTGAGTGGAACTTTGCCATCGGCAATGGATTCCTCACTCACGTCGCCGCCGGTACCGTAGTTGATTTCGCGATCCGGCCGCTTGTTGATGCCAAGGACCATCACCAGTCGGCTGCCGGGCTGGAGCTGCCGGCTCGTCATGCGCTCGCTCTTGAACGTCAGCTCCTGGCGCTCACCCGCCTTGAGCAGGTGGCGGTGCACTCGGTCCCCTGCGTAGCTGGCACGAAACTCGTAGGTTGGACTGAACAAGCGAATGTAAGCCCCGCTCGCCAGGCGTTCGAACAGAATGATGTTCAGGTCCGTGTCCATTTTATTCACCGTAAAATCCAGCCGGCCTGAAAACAGACCATTGAACTCGAGCGGCTTGGTCAGCGGATCACTGACGAACATCACGTCGTGGTGAGTTGCCAAGCTGGTGTTGATCAGGATCGGGGAAGGCATCCATGCCGCATCCTTGCGATCGATAAAGTTCACAGTCTGGCGGACGAAGGCGGCGTTGGAGTTCTTATGCTGCGTCAACCGGTGGCCGTCACCGGATGCCGATGGGTCCAGATAAAATCTCAACGAACCCTTGGAAGTGGCCTCGAGTGACGGCGCGTGATGCCACTCGTTTGCACCCATGACTTCGTAATTGATCCGATCCTTCAATAAAGACGGCGTCGTGCCGCCCTTGAGGACGTGATCAAACCATTGATAGCGCAGCTCGTGGAGATCAACGAGAGCGGCCGAATCCACTTGATAACCCTGCAACACGGCCAACGGTCCACGCTGCATCACGGCGTCGTCGTAGGGTCCAATGACCAGAGTATGATCGGCGTGCGGATTGTATCGATGGTGCTGCGTGAAATAGTACAGAGCGCCCATTTCACTTCCTGCGTAGTAGCCGGTGGTCGTCAGCACCGGGATGTTGATGTGTGCGAATTGTTCTCCGTAGGGGATCATTTCTTGCCAGTAACGGTCGTAGCTCGGGTGATTCAGCCAGCGGATGAAGATCGGGTTGGGCTTTCCATATAAGCGGCCCATATCGCGATATCGCCTTCCGCTGATGTACCACTTCTGATCGAGCGCGTGCCACAGGGCATCGTCGTAGTAGTCCCCTTGATCCGAAGACTGGGAATTGGTCACGTAAGAAGACCATCGGTACGCGGAGTTTTGAAAGACGTTGCCCCCCATCGGCATATCGATCCCCGGAGCGCTGGCCGCCGACGTGGCAATGGCTTTGAGTGCGGGCGGCAAATGTTTCGCCGCCGCCCATGAGGCAAAGCCGCTATAGCCGTCACCGTACATGCCCACGCGGCCATCGCTCCAGGATTGCTTGGCAATCCAGCCGATGACGGTGCGCGCATCATCGCCGTCGTACTGATAGGGAACCACTTGACGCGGAGTCGTATGCGTTCCTCGGGCGTAGGCCACTACCCCGACGTAGCCGTGCGCGGCGCATTCCTTGGCGTAGTTTCGTGAATCATAAATCGTGAACTCGAGCAGCGTCGGAAGCGGTTTCGAGGGGCTCTTCGGGCGAACCAACACGGCGGCAAGGGTCACCCCGTCGCGAGTCTCGATCTGAACTTCGTTGTCGAAGGTGTAGCGGCGGCGATCCTCCTCGCCATTGAGCGAATCCACCAATGGGCCGAAAGCCCGGTAAGCGTCGAAGGAGAGGTAGGCCCGAATCAGCTCCACGGCATCTGATTGCCCAATGCTGTCTTCAGCCCGCTGCCGGTCGAAGAGATTTTGTAAAGCGTCCCGAAACACCGCCGGAGAAGTCCCCAGCCATTCGGCGACGGAGTACGCGTCCTGGTCATTGAGACGAGGAATCACCTCTGCGTACGACTTCGTAAATCCTTCCGCGAATGAAACCCGATTTTCCGCTTCGATGGCCCTCGCGTGCGCATACATGTCGTATATCAAGTCACGGCCCACCGGGCGGCCGGCATCCAAGAGCCGCCGCCGGTCGCGCAGTGATTGCCGCGAAATGTATGCGGCCACGTAGTTGCCAGCGACCATTTGAAGTGCGGAAAGATTCGCAAGATAACGGTCAGGATCTGATTCCTGATAGATGGGAAGGAGGCGATCGGCCAAATCTCGCATGATTGCCGGTGTCGTGGCATCCCCCGTCGATGAGGGAGGGTGAAATTCGAAGCTCGACGCGGCGGCCCGCGAGCATGAAATCGCCGCAAACAAGAGGAAGAACAGACGGCTCGCCATCCGCTTCGCAGCACTTCTTCCGGTCGATATCGGCGTTTTCCTCATTGTCGATTTCCGCGATCGGTCGAGACCGTCGCATTCTTCTGGACGCGGGGGGCCTTGACGAGATGCAAGACGCGTGTGAACAGAGTATGCGCCTGAGCAGGGCCGCCGATGTGGATGACTCCGATCCGCTGAAGTTCGTTGGTGAAGACATCCATGACCAGCTCGAGGACATCGTCGTCGAGGGAGCCGAACGTGCCGTCAATGAGCACCCAAGGAGGATTCTGCAGCAAGATGCGGGCAATCGCGAGGCAAAGTTGCTCGTCTTGACTCAATTCCCGGTCCCAACGGCGAGTCGTATCGAGCAACGGCGCGAGACGTTCGAGACCCAGCCGGTAGAGCGCACGTGTGAAAGCGCTCTCGCCGAAGCTCTCGGCCTTCAATGGATAGGCAAGGACTTCGCGTAACGTTCCGCGCGGCAGATAGGGCGTGCCGCGCGGCAGGTAAAATATCTGTTCGCCCATCGGACGCGTGATGCGCCCGGCGCCCCAGGGCCACAGGCCTGCCATTGCCCGAAAAAGCTGCGTTTTACCGGTTCCCGGCGCACACAGAACGAGGACGCGCTCGCCGCTGTTCACGACCACTTTCGTTTCCTTGAGCATATCGGCGTTAGCGGCGGAAATGATCTCGAGGTTATCGAATGAAATCGAACCCGGATCGCCCTCGGTGTAGACAATACGGCTTTCAAACCCGCGCGGTTCATGGGTGGCGATCAACGCCTGGCGGAAATTCGCGACTCGAAGCAAGCTCGCGCGCCAATCGGCGATGGCGCTGAAATTGTCGATGAACCAGCGCAGCGACGACTGCGCCTGGGTGAAAGCGCCGGCCGCCATCATGAGACCGCCGAAAGAGACTTTCCCACTGAAGTACAAGGGCGCCGCGACGAGTATGGGAGCGACTATCGTCACCCAACCAAAGCCGGCCGTGATCCACGTGAGATTGGCGTGACCCATGACGATGCGGCGAGTCGCGGCAAGCACATCGCCGAGATGAAGGGCAATGCGGCGTTTCTCGTCGGCCTCGCCGGCGGCCAAGGAAATGTCATCAACGTGCTCGTTGACGCGCACCAGCGAGAAGCGCAGATCGGCCTCGCGCGCGTAGCGCTCCGCGTTGCGGCCGATGAGGCTTCGCCCGATCCAGTAGCTTAGAAGAGAGCCCGCGCTGGCGTAGATGATTGCCGCCCAGACCATGAAGCCCGGTACTGTATAATCCCGGTCGCCGACGCGGAAAATGAAGTCGTTGGACAGAACCCAGAGCACGCCCGCGAAAGTAAGGAACAAGATCGAAGCTTGGAGCAGTCCGACGCCGAGATCGGCGGAGAGCTCGCAGAGCTTGCGTGTGTCTTCGTGTATGCGTTGATCCGGATTGACGCCCATCTGCCCCGCATTGGCGAGCCAAAACGCTCGGCGCGGCAGCATCCAGTCTTGGAGCAGACTGAGCACGAGCCCCTCGCGTAGCCTGAGCTCCAAGGTTTCCACCAGCCACCGCTGCGCCACGTTGAGAGCGAGGAGAAATCCGGCGATCAGGAAGAAGACACCGAGCTGGTAAAGAAAGTCGCGCAAGTCGCGGCGCGACAACGCATCAAAAAAAGGCTTGTTCCAGCCGTTGAGGCGAATCTGCCCATAGGCCGTGGCAGCGACGACAAGAACGGTAACGGCCACCAACACCACGACTCTCTTGCCCACCGGTGAGCCGAAGATGGTGCGGATGATCAGTCCCATTTGGCGCGCGACGCCCATATGGGCGGCCTCACCCTCGCTAAAGGTGCCGGAGATTTCTCGTGAGGGTTGTTTTTCCGTGCTCATTTCTCTGTGGTGCAGGTGACTGCGGCCGCAGGACCATCTGACCCATGATCCCGCCGTCGATCTCAAATCGCAACGTGTTTGCATCCACGCTGCGCAATGAATGATTGAGGTCGCCGTAAATAGTCGGCATTCTGTACACTTTCACGCTGGCCCCTTCGAGCCATTCGTGTGCGAGACCCGCCGCCAATATCAGCCTCTGATCGGCTTTTCGCTCATGAGCGATGAGCTTGCGCACGCAGGATCACGCATAACGTCATTTGGCATATAGGGAACAATGGGTTAGCTCCCCGGCGTCCTTCCGGCATCGCTTTGCCGCAGCCTGTCAGCGATACCTTGGGGCTTTACGTAATGGAGTCCTACGGCATGTGGGGCGGGTGGCCCTCTGCCGCGAAGACAACCTAACGAGCATGCTTCCTACTTATCGAAATGCCTCCCATGCAGCAGATACTGCTCGGGAGCATGGAATACCTCAAGGCAGGAATAATCATGAATACCCCAATGACCGGCGAGCCGCGACAGTTGACCACTCCAAATATCGCGCTTTCCGCGGACACTCCACCGCCGTCGGCGCGCGACGCTGATATGCCTGTTTTCGCGGTAAACACCGACGGCGTGATTCGAACGACATCGGAAAAAACCCTCGCCCCGCTATTTACGCAGCACGCGGCGACGGATTTTCGCTCGCGTTGGGACGTTGTACAAAAAGGCTTCGTTGATGATCCAGAGGAAGCCGTCCGCGCGGGCGATGAACTCGTCACCCAGGTCATCAAGAGTTTGTCGGATTCGTTTTCCGAGCAACGCTCTGTGCTCGAAGGCGATATGAAGACAGAAAAGGCATCAACCGAGAATCGGCGACTGGCTTTTCGACGCTACCGGTCCTTCTTTGAGCGCTTGCTGTCGATTTGATGCATCCCTGCCATGCGAGGTTCGCGATGGACATCGAAACGCGACTGCGCAAGTTGGAATCCCGCTATCGCTCGGCGCTGAGCGCGACGGTCGGCGCCAAAGCGAATTATCTGGCACTCGCAGGCGAACCCTGCGCCACACCCGCTGCCATCGAACGAGCCAAATCGATCTGGCAGCAGCTCGATTCACGGAAGCGAACAATCGCTGCGCAAATGGGTGAACTCGAAGCACTCGAGGATGCAACCGGTTGGCGCCCGCCAACGGCGGAAAAATCCTTGTCCCGACGCAAGCATAAAGCCGATCCGCCGCTTCCACGTGCGTTCCAGTACAGACTGACTCTCGGGCCCATCGTCGGATCGGGACCGTAACCCGGAATCGGTACTGCTATCAAGCGGGCCGAGCGAGGCAATAGAGCGTTCCGATCCCGCCAGACCCTCAGCACACCATCAACGGGTTCGCGATCGATGGAAGCTGGGACAGAATTCCCGCGCCGGGACACGCGCGGCCTCCGCCGAAGTCCAGCCAGCGATGGCACGAGAGGCCGTGCGAGCCGATGGTCTCGCCGCGGCTCTCCGAAACGAACGCGTTCGAAAAATTGCATACGGATCGCGTAATGCGATCCCATGATTCCACTTTGCAAATGTGGCCGGTCGCCAAGGACCGCGGGACGGCGAAGGACCTGCAGACCCACGCGAACAATTGTTTGACGGCGGATAGCTGCGGCAGCGTCATCGTCGCGATGCCATCGTTGTCGATCTCGACGCTGATCCAAAATGGATTGCCCGCGCCCTGTGCGAAGGCGACGTGACTGGTCGGTATGAACTGCACGACGGTTCCGTCGCCGGAGATTGCGAAATGCGCGCTTGCGCCGTTGTCGTTCCAGGTTGGAACGCAGCGATTCTGCGCCACGCCATACGCGCTCGGACCGACACCGCCCGCAGTACAATGAACCGCAAGACCGTGAACATTCGCGAGTTTACCGCCGTAACAGCCCACATCGAGCGACCGCATCGCGATCATGCCTTTCTGCTCCAACGCGAGATACGGAACGGCAGCCGGATACAGGAACCGATTATCGACGCTTTGATCCCCTTGCTTGTAGCGGGCCGTCCAACTTTCGATGGCGACCACGCCTTCGTGCCGAGTCAGGCCGCCCGCGGCGGTGGCCGCGAGAAACGTGTTTGCCGCCGTTACCTGATCCGCCGGCAACCCGGCGGGCGGAGCCGGCACCGTTCTCGTTTGCACGACGTCCATCGCAAAGTTCATACGCGCGATATTTGGACCGCCCCAATTACCGAACTGTGGCTGTCGCAAGCGCAACTCGCGCAACATCGGTGCATCGAGAGCATTCAGTGCCCGCAACATCCCGAACATGTCCATGCCGTTCAAGAGATTGAAGGCCTCTTGGAATCGGGTCCCGCTCGCAACCGCCTGAAAGAATTGCTGGGTGATGTCTGCCATGTTCAAACACCTCGCGCGCTAAGCCGCATAGCAACGGCGGCATCCCCAATCTTACTCCTCAGCAGCGCAGGAATTTGATCCCTGGATTCCCTTTTCGCTGCCATCGCGTCTCCGGGTGTTAGTAGCTGATGA
>Ga0116134_1000966_pt1 | contig 14702 bp, 13 predicted proteins | sample June2015DPH_19_5_FD_89737 | JGI IMG/M metagenome (GOLD analysis project Ga0116134, IMG submission 89737) | Peatland microbial communities from SPRUCE experiment site at the Marcell Experimental Forest, Minnesota, USA - June2015DPH_19_40 | ecosystem: Environmental > Terrestrial > Soil > Wetlands...
GTTTGCGGACATGGGCATTGAATGTCACCGTCCGCTCGGTGCGTTTTATGCATTCCCCAGCGTGGCAAAGTTCGGCATGAAGTCGAAGGACTTTGCGTTGAAGTTGCTGCACGAGGAAAAAGTGGCGGCGGTGCCGGGCACCGCTTTCGGCGAATGCGGCGAAGGCTTCATCCGCTGCGCCTACGCGACCAGCATGGAAAATCTCAAGGAAGCGATGATCCGGCTCAAAAAGTTTATTGCGAAGCGGTGACTTGTCGGAAGCGCGTTACGACGCGCAAGGCATATCTCTAACCCATTTACAGCGTGATGGTTAACAAAACTTTGTCCCACGTGGGACAAAGTTTTGTCATGTATCTTCACTGCAAATAGCAAGGCCAGCTCTACGTTGTGGCTTCTCCCGCTTCAAGCCGCGCGCCTCGCCACGCGGTATTCCTGCGCTTTGATTTCCTTGGGAACGCCAATGATCACAGGGGAAAACTTTCGTTGGCGTCGGTTGAAGATGTTGCGGTTGGCGAAATCGGCGCAATATTCGAGTCTGCCACCGACTTTGCTCCTTTAGCAGAGATTGGTTGTTGCGGCGCTTCGATATCAAGAGACTTCGCAGCAGTGTGAACCTCTTCAATTGCGCCCGACGGCTCTTTGGCTTCATCCTCGTCCTTCGTTCCCGGCGGTTCGTCACTTTTCGAGAACGAGGAGGCCCCGTCTTCGCTGTGCTGCGCCGCGGCAGGCGACGAGGACGATGAAGACTCAGTGGTTGGTGGCGCGGCGATTTCGAGCCGGGCGTGGGCGCGATTGACCAGCGCAAGCATCGTCACGGACGCGGCGGCCTGCCGCTCGGCTTCCTCGATGCGCGCAAATTCGCCGTAAACTTCCGCACGCACTGGTTCGTTTTGCGAGGGCAGTTCCTGTCCGCCGCCGGTGCGCATGGCGTGCAGAATGTGGTGGGCGTTGATGGCATCCAGCGGACGTGCGGGGGCGTAGGCGGATTCGGCGCCGGCGATTTCAGTGACGAGCCGCGCGGCGAGGAGCGTTTGCAAAACCTGTTGCGCGAGTTTGGTCGGGATGCCCAATTCAGTGGAAATTTCCTGGATGGTGACCGGCGGCAGACAGCGTTGAAAGCGCTGGCCGATGCACGTCATCAGCCGGAGCGCGACGAATTCGCACCCGCGCTGGTTCACGTTTTCGGCGAGTTTGTCCTGCAGATACGCGTGGCGGTTTTGGAACGCGTAGGCGACCTGTGCGCCGAAGAGCAGAATCAACCAGGAAAAATAAAGCCCGATCATGAATATGGGCACAAGGCCGAGGCTGCCGTAAATCTTGCTGTTGGAAACGACGCGGGAAACGTAGAGGAAGCCGAAGATGTTGTTCAAATGCCACAACGACCCGCCCACGACACCGCCGACAAACGCCGCGGCGAAACGGACCCGGGTGTTCGGTACAAGCTGATAAACCAGCGCGAAGGTCAGCCACAAAATCACGAGTGGCAGAAGCTGGAAAATCAGGCCGCCAATGAACGGCGTTTGGGCAACGAGATTTCTGGAGGTTTGCAGGTGCGAGCCGCCGGTCAACCCCAGCGCCGCGATAATGGCGAGCGGACCAAGCGTGATGGTCGTCCAATAAAGCACGACCCGAAGCAGCCAGTTCCGTCCGCGGGTCACGCCCCAGATGTCGTTGAACGTGTCTTCGATGTTCGCGAGCATCTGAATGGCCACATAGACCAGCAACAACATGCCGATCACGCCGAGTGTGCGGCTGCGGGTGTTCTGGATGAATTTATGAATATATTGGGCAGCTTCCTTTTGCGCGACGGCCACCCGCGTGTCGCCACCGGAATCGCCCGCGCCGGCCGCGACAACATTGGTTTCTGCGACGGCATTGGCTGGCGTCAATGCCACCGGCATGCCGGGGCTGAGATTGAGTGAAACCGCCTGGTCGTTGGTGTTGAGCGTTGCGGGCGGCATGACGTCGGAGACCAATTTGTCAATCGCCTGGTAGATTTTTTCCTCGCCTTCGTTTTTGAGCAGGCTGCTGGTGACGCTGATGGCCACCGCGAGCAACGGGATGAGCGCCAGCAACGTCGCATAGGACAACGCCGCCGCGCGGACGGGACAGCGGTTGTGCACGAAACTCCTGATGACCAGCGCGCAAAGGTGCGCGAACCGCTCAAGCCGGCTCAGTTCGCTTTCCGCGCCGGAGTAAACGCCGGTCAAAACCTTAACGAGACGTGAGAACGGCTTTATCGCCATGGTGCGGCGTCACGCTAACAAACCCACCCGCCAAGTCAACCGGCGCGCGAATCCGCCTTCATTAAAATTCCGGCGCGATAAATCCGCTTTATTGCCGCGGCAAAATCCGCACAATGTCCGCGCATGCATCCGTAGCTCAATTGGATAGAGCTTCTGACTTCGGATCAGATGGTTGCAGGTTCGAGTCCTGCCGGATGCGCCATAAAAATCGGTGTCGGATCAACTCATGAAACAACCCGGCAAACCCGGCTTCGCTTGCGCTCTTTTTCTGATATTTTTGGCGGAGCGACACTTTCGGCTGCGGCAACCAACGACGCGCTGGCGAGGCCTGCACTTACTTCCAAAACCCGTCCGTGGATCTATTAGTGGTGGATGGGCAGCGCGGTGGACAAGACGAATCTCACCCGCGGATTGCAGCGTTTCGTCAACCGCAATCACCGGTCGTTCGACGCGGCAGATTGGCCGTTGGCAAAATCAGGATTGCTTGGCCGGGGACTTTGACGACGGTGGTGCTTGAGCGACCGGGGTCAGCGGCGGACTGACTTCTCAAACCACGCGCGCACTTCTGCGTCGAGCCGCTTCAAGTCCGGGCGCGTGTTCGCGGCGGCGACGGCGTCGGTCCATTCCTGGTTCAAATCGCCAAGTTCGACATTCGAGCCGACGCGGACAAAAAGCGGCATTTGATGCAAGCCCGCGTTGACGGTGATGGTCTGGCCGCCGGCGTAAATTTTTTCAGGATTCCACGCGTCGCGCCATTGGCTGATGGATGGCAGATAAACCTCCTGCTTTCGTTGGTTTCTTTGCCAGATGGGCGAGACCAGAATGTCCGGGCCGTAAAGATACGTCCACCAGTTCGACCACGCGGCAGGCGCCTTCGGTTCGACCAAAAACAGCGGGCGCACGATCGGCATGCCGGTTTCGTGGGCGACTTTCGCCTGTTCAAAACTGTAATCGGCCAGCCGGGTGTGCAGTCGCGCATAAAACCGCCAGATGGCAATCAATTCCGCGTCATAACTTGGCGGGTTGTGAAAATTCCAGAACGCGCGATTTGTTGTCGGCCCGACTTCCATGATGGGCGTGAAGCAACTAAAGCCGAGCCAGCGCCCGCAGACTTCCGTGTCCATGGATTGCTCGCGGTAGCCGCAGGTGTCCGAGCCCCAGTTGGGGTAACCCATCACGGCGGCGCGTTGCACGGCGATGATTTCGGCGCGCAAACCTTCCTGCGTGCCGCCGATGTCGCCACCCCCAAAAACCGCGCAAGCCGAACTGCCGGTGTAAGCCGCGCGCGGCATGCAGACGAAATCATCACGATATTGTCTGGCGACGTCATAAGCCGCCTGCACATATATCACCGGATAGGCGTTGCGATTTTCACGAACGCTGCGGCCATCGAAAACACGGTAGGGCCCATTTTCAGGAATGTTTTCCTCGCTCCGGTCCAATTTGAAACCCGCGGCGCCGAGTTTCAACAGTTTGGCAACGCCGTCCTGCCAGTATTTTTTGGCCTCGGGATTGGTGAAATCCGCCAGGGGATAATTGCTCTTGGCCGGCTTTTGGCCGGCGCTGGCCAGCGTCCAGCCCCGGGCGAGCGCGTTCGTTTCCATTTGCCCCTGAAAAAACGGGCCAATCCACAGGAACATCTGCACGTTTTGCCCGTTGAGCCACTTGATGGATTCGGCAAAATTCGGCAAACGGTTGGTATCAATCTCGAAATCATCGTAACCCTCCCGGCCGGGGCCCCACGGACGGTCCATCCAGTAAATGCTAAGGGGAATACCGTAGGCCTTCATCATCAACACATCCTCCATGAACTCGGAATTGAACGGACCCGTGACGGGCGTGCCGTCATAATAATTTGTCCGTTGCGTGTTTTCGTCGCGCCAGCGCCAGGTGCCATACATCCATTTGGGCGGCAGGAACGGCGGTCCGGCGTCGAGCGCGTGCGCGCGGACGAGTATGGCGGGATTATCGGCGGTATAGATTTTTGCCTCGAACGACGGGCCTTCAAATTCAATCTTTACCCGGTTGGAAACGCTCGCGCAAAAATCAAAACGGCCCGGCCAGTTTCCCTTCACAAAAACCGCATAGCCGCGCGACGAAAGGTAAAACGGCGCGTAAACCGACAACGTCGGCTTGACAATCATGTCCACGGTCTCGCCGCGCAGGTTCATGGCGGCGGTGATGTTCGTCGCCCACGAAGCCTGCTGCGGGCCGTCCACGACGCGCTCCATCAGGCCGGTGAAGTATTCCTTCGGCGCGGCGTTCACGGCCAATCCCCACCTGACGATGTCCGCGTCCGGCGTTGCGGAAAATCGGACGGAGAAATCGTTGCCATCCGGTTTCACAGAGATTTTCACCATCCGCCCGTCGGGCATATTGGTTTCCGCCTGCTGGCCTGGACCATCTGGTGTCCTGGTGAAAGGAATGGGCGGGAGTGGCGTCCGGCCGCTTGCCGTTTCATAAAACAGCCCGTCCATCTTGACCGGGCAAATCCGGGAAAGCGTCGTGGTCCGGGTGGAAGTGCAACCAGCGAGCAGAATGGACGCAAACAGAACCGGCAACAGTGGAAGAGCGAGTTTTCGTTTCATGAACACGGTCTAATTACGGCGAAATCCGGCACCACGCAATGCTGAAGGCGGAACTCCAAACCAGCGGGCACAACTTGACACCCGCACCATTTTTCTCCCTCGCCTCCCTCAAGGAGGAGAGGGCCGGGGCGAGGAGCCAATGTTTACGAACACGAACCCCTCGCCCCAGCCCTCGCCCCTTTGGACGAGGAGAGGGAGTTATTCCCATTCGATGCGGGTATTTAGATGCACCCAAACCAGCCGGTGCCGATTGTGAACAAGTATTTTTTGTGCTTCGCCCCGCAGCCGCTACGATGACGCCATGCCCAACGCCTATAACCAGCTTCTCGACGCGACGATTCAACATCTGGAAGATTTGCAATCGCGCGGCGTGCGCCACGTGGCCGTCGCGCCGGAAACCCTCCACGCCCTGGCACAGCCGATTGTAGGTAGGGACGCCCCGCCGGGGCGTCCGGAAAAAGTTTCACCTCGCAAATCGGACGAGCCGGCGGCTCGTCCCTACCAAAAAACAATTTCAGCGCCGGTTGCCGAGCAGGAGACGTTGCTCGCCTTGCCCGGCGAAACCGTGCCGACCACACCGCTGGATCCGCAGGCGAAGACGGCCGCCTTTGCCGCGTTGCGTGAACGCGCGCTGGCCTGCGTGAAATGCCCGCATCTCGCATCGTCGCGCAAAAACGTCGCGTTCGGCGTCGGCAGCATTGACGCGCAACTCATGTTCATCGGCGAGGCGCCGGGGGCGGATGAAGACGAACAGGGCGAACCGTTCGTCGGCAAGGCCGGCCAGTTGCTCACAAAAATCATCCAGGCAACGGGCTTGAGCCGTGCGGACGTTTACATCGCCAACATCTTGAAATGCCGGCCCGACACGCCCGGCCAGACCGCCGGCAACCGAAAACCCACCAGCGACGAAATGGCCACGTGCATTCCGTATCTGCACGAGCAGATTGATTTGATCCGGCCCAAGGTCATCGTGGCGCTGGGCGCGACGGCGGTGGAAGGGCTGCTGGGCAAGACCCTCGGCATCACGAAGCTGCGCGGCACTTGGAAGACGTATCGCGGCACACCGCTGATGCCGACGTATCATCCGGCGTATCTGTTGCGCAACCAGGCGATGAGCGAAAAGCGCAAGGTCTGGGAAGACATGCTGGCCGTGATGGAAAAGCTCGGAATGCCCATCAGTGAAAAGCAGCGGAATTATTTTTTGAAAGGCTAAACTCGCTTGCTCCCGATTTGCTTTCCGCTATAACCAGCGCCCGATGCTTAAATCAATTTTCCAACCGCTCATCGCGTGGTACCTGGCCGCGCTCAAAACCGCCGGCTTTCCGGTCATCGTGCTGTTGATGACGATGGAAAGTTCCGTGCTGCCGCTGCCGAGCGAGGTCATCATTCCCCCCGCTGCGCATCTCGCGGACACGGGACAAATTCCACTCGGCTTCGCGGGCATTGTCCTCGCGGGCATGCTCGGTTCGTGGCTCGGAGCGACCATCGTGTATTGGCTGGCGCGAGTCGCTGGCCGTCCGCTTGTCGTCCGTTACGGCCGTTTTGTGCTGTTTCCGCCGGAAAAACTGGAAAAGGCCGAACGCTGGTCGGCGCATTACGGCGCGATGGGGGTGTTCATCGCACGGTTGCTGCCGGGTGCGCGGCAACTTGTCGGTATTCCCGCCGGAATAGCGCGGATGGATTACAAATTATTCTCCGTTTTTACCCTGCTCGGCTCGGGCATCTGGTGCTCGGTGTTGTGCTGGCTCGGTGTCAAAATCGGGGCCGACATCAGCAAAGGCGAAATGCACCGCGTCATGGCTTGGGTCGGCGGCGCGGCGCTCGTGCTCGGCGGACTTTATTATTTCTTCGTCCACCGGCACATGGTGAAGAAGTCCGAAGTCGGAAGTCCGAAGTCCGAATAAAATCCAGCCGTGGCTGCCTCGGCTCCTACTTGATGAGCTGGAAGCTGAACGGATACTTGTAATCCTCGCCGTTGTTGGCCTTGATGCCCGCGATGATGACGAGGATCAGATAGGCAAGGCCAATCAATGGAAACAGCAAGGACATGAGCATGCCGAGATGGATGAACGACAACACAACAGACGCGATCATGCCGGCGACATACACCAGAAGCACTGTGATTTGAAAATTCAATGCGGTCTTGCCGTGGACCTCCACGGATGGGAATTCGTTCTTCTTGATTTGCCAGATCAGCAGTGTGCAAAGGCACGGAATACACGGAACCAGACCGCCGAGGTGGCACAACATGTTCCACATGCGGGCCTGACTTTCGTTGGAACCGGGAGTGGGCGCGGGTTGGTTGGGTGGAGGTATCTGGGCCGGAGGTATTTGATTTTCTGACATAGATTTCCTTTCTTGGATTTGCCCGCTTATTACGCCGATTTGATTCGACGCGCAAGAATGAACTTTACCGTAAAATCTCTTTGCGCCTTGGCGGCTTTGCGTTGAAATTCCTTCGTGCCTGTGACTGAAGCCATCCGCATAAAACTGGGCGTCCTGCCGCACAAACCGGGCATCTACCTGATGAAGGACCGGTTCGGCACGGTCATTTACGTCGGCAAGGCGCGCGATCTGCGCAAGCGCGTGAGCCAGTATTTCCATCCGTCGCGCCGCCTGGGCTGGGACCTGAAATTCAACGCACTCGTCGAGGCCATCCATGATTTTGACATCCACGTCGTGCGTAGCGAGCCGGAGGCGTTCCTGCTCGAAGGCAAGCTCATCAAGGAATTTCACCCGCGCTACAACATCAGTTTCCGCGACGACAAACGGTTCCTGATGCTCAAGGTCAATCTCAACGACCCGATCCCCAACTTCACCTTCACCCGGCTGAAAAAGGACGACGGCGCGCGCTATTTCGGACCGTTTTCGAATTCGGGCGCGCTGCGCAACACGCTCGCGCTGGTGCGGCGGCAGTTCAATCTGCGCGGCTGCCGCGTGTTCACGCCGGGCGAGGCCGACTACAAGCATTGCCTCTATGCGCACCTCAAACACTGCACCGCGCCGTGCATCGGCAATGTGACGCGCGAACAGTATTTGGAACAGGTCCGCGCCGCGTGCGATTTCATCGAAGGCCAGTGCCACGAAATGAAGGAACAACTCGAAATCGAAATGCGAAAGGCCGCCACCGCGCAGGATTACGAGAAGGCCGCCGACCTGCGCGACCTCATCCGCGACTTGAAGGAAACGACGAAGAAGGAACGAAAGTTTGAGCGTGTGCCCTACACGTTGCCGTTGGCGGCTGATCCGCAACGCGATCTCACGGAACTGGCGAAGGCTCTGGGCCTGCGCGAACCAACGCGGCGCATTGAAGGCTTCGATATTTCGAACATCAGCGGCACATTCGCCGTCGCGTCGCTCGTGAGTTTCAAAAATGGCCGGCCTGACCGTGCGAATTACCGCCGGTTCAAAATCAAAACCGTCGAAGGCCAGGACGATTTTGCGGGCATGGCGGAGGTGGTGAAGCGGCGATATTCGCGGTTGTTGCGTGAAGGTAACGCAGCGCAGGCGTCCCGCCTGCCAAAGCACGGGAGAGAAACAGGGGCAGGAAGCAGGCGGGACGCCTGCGCTACATTGCCCGATCTCATCCTGATTGATGGCGGCAAGGGACAGTTGAACGCCGCGTGCGGGGAATTGAAAAAACTCGGCCTCGAAAAAATCCCAGTGATCGGGCTGGCGAAGGAGTTCGAGGAAATTTATGTGCCAGGCGAAAGCAAACCGCTGCGGCTGGGCCTCAATCATCCGGCGGTGAAACTGCTCCAGCGCGTGCGCGACGAATGCCATCGCGTGGCGAATTCATACAACGCGCAACTTCGCATCAAACGCATTTCGGAGAGCGTGCTCGACGAATTTCCCGGCATCGGCGGGCGGCGCAAGCAGGCGTTGCTGAAAAAATTCGGTTCGGTGCAGCGGCTGCGGACGGCGACGGTGGAACAAATCGCCGCCGTGCCGGGTTTTGGCGGGAAAGCGGCGGAAGAATTGAAAAAGTTTCTGGAGGCGCGGTCAGCTCTGACTGGCTGACAAATCTGCCATCGCAGTTTTTTTCAAAGCGGCTTTTTCCAGTCCGCCAATGAAGCCAAATAGAATTCCAGCCGGTGGCAGCATGATCCAAAGAGGTCCCCCGTCGAATTTGGGAAGCATGAAGAGGAATCCAACCGGCCCGGTGATGTAGCAAAAAAACCACGCCCACAAAAGCCCCACCAGCCTGCCATTTGAAGTGCAAATCAGGGCCTTCACTTTCCGGCTCAAGATGACAGGACCGTGGCCGAATAGCCCGATCCCCGCGAGCAAAATCATCACGGCAACGGCCGCCAGCCCGGACATTTGCTGCGCGGCGGTTATTTCCGAAAAACGTCCAATTTTCAAAAGGAGGCAAGTTGTCCAGAACAACGATTCCACACCCAAGCAGGCAACCATGACGATCCGGCATTGTTTCAACTGGTTTGCGGCCTTCGTTGCGTCAACTTTCTCAAATTCACTTTTTAGCATATTCGCCTTTCCGATGTCTTGAATTGCGTCTTCAAAAGCCCGTTGTGCGTTCAATCCCGATTTCATCTGCCGCTCGATGTCTTCACGCAAATGAATCTCCAGCTCTTCCAGCGGCACGGGAGATTGGATGCCGGCCGCCAGCATCTGCCGCCGCCAGTCCACGATGGAGGTTTCGAGGTCAAACATATTGTTCCTTTCGCAGCCCGGCCAAAACGGCATGGACCAGTGACCATTGTTCGTGGTGATTGGCCATCGCCGCCTTGCCGTCTTTTTTGAGCGAGTAGTATTTCCGCTTCCGCCCGGTTTCGCTTTCGCCCCAGCGCGATTTGATCAAGCCCCGGTGTGCCATCCGGTGCAACACCGGATAGAGCATTCCGTCCGTCCATTGGAGCTTGCCGTCGGAACGGACTTTGACCTCCTGAATGATGGCGTAGCCGTAGCTCTCGCCCCGGGAAAGCAGTGACAAAATCAACGGCTCCGCCGACGCGGCGACCAGTTCTTTGCGAATCATAGAGACACGATACATAGAGTTTATATGTATGTCAAGCAGGGAAAATTGATTGAAAAGAAATTCGTGCCAATCCGTGGAATTCGTGTCTTTATTTCCGCATGAACATTCAAATGGCCATTCTCTGCGATGCCGCGACCGAGGACCACGGCAAGCTCAATCTCCTCGGCGCGTTCGACACGATTTACGCGCCGCAATTGCCAGCCGTGCACCCGCAATGCGCCGTCGCGTTGCGGGTCACGTTCAACGCCGGCGACGAGGGCACGCGCAAGCTCAAGCTGAACTTTGTCAACGCCGACGGCCACGCTATCATGCCGCCCATCGAAATCCCGGTGGTGGTGGCGCTGCCGGACGACGTGCATTTTCTCACGCGCAATTTCATCGTGAACATCCAGCAGTTGAAATTCGCCGAGGCGGGGTTGTATTCCGTGGATGTCCGGCTGGACGATAAATCGCAGGCGGGCATTCCGCTTTTGGTAAAACTCCTGCCGCAAGCGGTGGCATGAAGAAATGCAGAAGGCAGAATGAAGAAAATATTTGCGCACACCTGTTCTTTGCATGGCCGGGTTTCTGCACTCTCCCTTCTTCATTCGGCCTTTGAATAGAAACGACTTTGGGCTTTGAACTCCGCGCGCGGGCCGCCATATTTCCGCGCATGGCAAATTCAAGCAACGAAACGGTCCTGCAACTTGAACTGCCCGGCGTCAAAAAGCTCAAGAGCGGCAAGGTGCGCGAAGTTTTCGACCTCGGCGACCGCCTGTTGTTCGTCGCCACCGACCGCCTCTCGGCGTTCGATGTCATCATGCCCAACGGCATCCCGCGCAAGGGCGAGGTGCTCACGCAGATTTCGTATTTCTGGTTCGCGCAGACCGAATCGTTCCAGCCGAACCATTTGCTCTCCCGCGCCGGCGACGTGTTCGGTGTCCCGGCTTTAGCCAGCCTGCCCGCCGCCCTGAAAACCCGGCTTGCGCGCCGCTCGATGATCGTGAAAAAGGCGAAGCCGCTCGCCATCGAATGCGTCGTGCGCGGCTACCTTGCTGGTTCGGGTTGGAAGGAATACCAGAAATCGCAAACTGTCTGCGGCATCAAGCTGCCACCCGGCTTGAAGGAATCTTCCGAACTGCCCGAACCAATTTTCACGCCGGCCACGAAGGCCGATACCGGCCATGACGAAAACATTTCATTCGCGGAAGCGGCGAAAATTGTCGGCGACGACATCGCCGGGCAGGCGCGCGCGGCGAGCCTGAAAATTTACAATTCGGCGCGCGATTACGCCCGCCAGCGCGGCATCATCATCGCCGACACGAAATTTGAGTTCGGTTTGGACAATGGCAAATTGATCCTGATTGACGAAGTACTGACGCCCGACTCCTCGCGTTTCTGGCCCGCCGACCAGTATCAACCTGGCCGCGGCCAGCCGAGTTTCGACAAGCAATTCGTCCGCGACTACCTCGAAACACTCAACTGGAACAAAACGCCGCCCGGCCCGGGGTTGCCGCCCGATGTCGTCGCCAAAACCAGCGCGACCTATTTAGAGGCTTATGAGCGATTGACAGGGAAAAAGCTTTGATTCGTAGCGGCGGTCGGCAGACCGCCGGAGACTTTCCTTGATCAGCCGGAGTATTTGCGGCTTTCTGCCGAAAGCCGCTATGTTGGCTGGAATTCACAAGCCGGAGGCCTGTGCCACATTTTGAACCATGCAAACTTTGGCCGAAGATTTTTTGCAATACCTGCGGCATGAGCGCGGGCAGGCGGAGCACACCCAGAAAACCTACGCCGCACTGCTCGGCAAATTCATCGCTTGGGCGACAAAGCAAAACCTGACCGATTGGAAATCGGTCGAGTTGAAGCATCTCATGGCGTTCCTGCAACACGAACGCGCCCGTCCGCTGGCCGATGAGCCGAAGGAGTCCATCAAGCGCCTCAGCAGTGAGAGTGTTTACCTGGAAATCGCCGCGCTGCGGGCGTTTTATCGCTTTGCCGAGACGGAAAAGCTTTTGCCGGTCAACGTCGCGGAAAATTTGTCGCTGCCACGACGCTGGCAGCGGTTGCCCAAGGCGCTGACAAATGACGAAATAAAAAAATTGCTCGAACCGGAAAAAACCGAAACACCCGAAAGTTTATGCGATCAGGCCGTGCTCGAACTCGCCTATGCCTCCGGCTTGCGGCTCGCGGAATTGCGCAACCTCCGCCTCGAACAGCTCCATCTCGATGCCGGCTTTATCAACGTCATCGGCAAAGGCAACAAGGAGCGTGTTGTGCCGGTCGGGAAAATAGCCGTGGAGGCGTTGAACCGGTACATCGAAGCCGGAAGGCCCAAGCTGGTCACGCCGAAATCACCGGCGAATGTTTTTTTGACGAAACGCGGAACGCCATTTGCGGCGGTGACGCTATGGTTGCACATCAAGCAGCGTGTTCGTCGCGCCGGGGTTTCACGCAACATCACGCCGCACATGCTGCGGCACAGTTTCGCCACGCATTTGTTGGAGCACGGGGCCGACCTGCGGGTGATTCAGGAACTGCTCGGCCACGCGAACATCAGCACGACGGAAATTTACACACACGTCACCGGCAACCGGTTGCGGGACATCCACAGGAAATTTCACCCGCGGGCGTAAAGTAGCGCAGGCGTCCCGCCTGAGAATGGCTTCGTCGGGGTGGATTCAAAAGTGCAGCCGGGACGGCTGCGCTACTTTATTCAAAATCGTAAACCACCACCTTTTTAACCAGCCGCTTCACGTATTTTTTAGGCGAATTTTCAGTTTCCATTCGCAGCGGGCGGAGTAAATTCGTGCCATGAACGTACGGCTGAACGCGTTGTTTGCCACCGCAGTGTTTGGCTGTTTGGTCACGGCCGGTGGCGCGGACAAACCCGACCCCCCAAAAGTTATGAGCCTCCAAATCACCAGCACCGCCTTTTCCGAAGGTCAACCGATTCCGGCAAAATATTCCTGTGAAGGCAGCGACATTTCGCCGCCGCTCAAGTGGACGAACGTGCCTGCAAACACGAAGAGCTTCGCACTCGTCGCCGACGATCCCGATGCGCCCGTCGGCACGTGGGTGCATTGGGTGCTTTACGATTTGCCGCCGAACACGACCGAACTTCCGGAAGACGTGGCGAAAACCCAGTTCATTGCCAACGGCGCGAAGCAGGGATTGAACAGTTGGCCGCGCCTGGGTTATGGCGGGCCATGTCCGCCGCCCGGCAAACCACATCGCTATTTCTTCAAACTCTACGCGCTCAACGCGATGCTCGACCTGAAACCCGGCCTGACGAAAAAGGATTTGCTCAAGGTGATGGAAGGCCAGGTCCTCGCGGAAGGGCAGTTGATGGGGACGTATCAGCGAAAATAAGTGTCAAGTGCCATGTGCCAAGTGTCATGTGCTGCGCACGGTTGCCTGGCAAAACTTGACACCTGACACTTGACACGTGGCCCCTCTTTTTGTGTTAGTTTCCGGCCGCTATGAGCAAAACCGCATTACTGTTTGCCGGACAGGGCGCGCAGGCCGTCGGCATGGGCAAAGACCTCGCTGAAAAATTTCCGTCGGCCAAAGCCTGGTTCGACCGGGCCAACGCCGCGCTTGGCTACGACCTCACCGCGATTTGTTTCAACGGCCCGGAACCCGAACTCACCAAAACCGAAAACGCACAGCCGGGAATTTTTCTGGTGAGTTGGGTCGCGTTTCAGTTGCTCAAGGAACAGGCACCATCGCTCAAATTTGACGCCGCCGCCGGTTTGTCGCTCGGCGAATTCACGGCACTGACGGCGGCGGGGGCAATGAGCTTCGAGGACGGCCTGCGCGTCGTCCGCCAGCGCGGACGGTTCATGCAGGGGGCTTGCGAAGCCACGCGCGGCGGCATGGCGGCGGTCATCGGTTTGGATGAAGCGCCCACGCGCGAGGTTTGTGCTGAAGCGGGCGTGGTGCTGGCGAATCTGAATTGTCCCGGCCAGATCGTCATTTCCGGTGAGGTGGACAAAATCACCAAAGCCGTTGAACTGGCCAAAGCCAAAGGCGCCAAGCGCGCCATTGCCCTGCCGGTGGCCGGCGCGTATCACTCGCTGCTCATGGCCGGCGCGCAACCGAAACTGCGGGCCGAACTGGCCAAGGTGAAATTGTCACCACCGGTTGTGCCGGTGATTTCCAACGTCACGGGGCAGCCGCACGGCGTCGAGGCGGATATTTCCGCACGGCTGGTCGAACAGGTGACGTCGCCGGTGCTCTGGGAAAAAGCCATGCGTTACCTGCTGGCGCAAGGTTTCACGCGGTTCATCGAACTTGGCCCGGGCACGGCGTTGAGCGGTTTCATGAAACGCATTGATAAAAGCGCGCAGATGCTCAACGTGGCGGACGTGGCGAGCCTGGAAGCGACGGTTAAAGTGCTGGTGTAGCACCTGCGTCCCGCGGGTGGTGTTGGGCGTCCCGCCCGGCGCAAGTTTTTCGCAAAGGTTCAGGCGGGACGCCTGAACCGACCCGCCAGAGGCGGGTGCTACCGACAGCCTTCGTCCCGTCAAATTTTTCGTGTGCATTTGGGCTGATTCGCGGTTAAACAATGGCCGCCATGAAACAACTTGAGAATCAAATCGCCGTGGTCACCGGCGCGGGCCGGGGCATTGGCCGCGCCATCGCGTTGAAATTCGCCGCCCAGGGAGCCGACATCGCGGCTGTGGACCTGAAAACCGATTTTGTGCAGGAAACGGTCGAAGAAGTGCGCAAGCTCGGGCGCAAAACCTGGGCGGTGGCCGCCAACGTGGCCGAGGCCGCCAGCGTCGAGGCCGCCGCCGAGCAGATTTTGAAGGAGGCCGGCCGCGTGGACATCCTCGTGAACAACGCCGGCATCACCAAGGACGGCCTGCTCATGCGCATGAGCGA
>Ga0116134_1000968_pt1 | contig 14696 bp, 14 predicted proteins | sample June2015DPH_19_5_FD_89737 | JGI IMG/M metagenome (GOLD analysis project Ga0116134, IMG submission 89737) | Peatland microbial communities from SPRUCE experiment site at the Marcell Experimental Forest, Minnesota, USA - June2015DPH_19_40 | ecosystem: Environmental > Terrestrial > Soil > Wetlands...
CCAAACTCGGCCAGTGGTTCATCCCCGAGCTCGAGCGCATCCAGCGCAAGTACCCGCAACGCCTCGGGTGTTGCTGGGGCAAAGGCATGGTTGCCGGTATCCAGGTTGTCAAGCCCGGTACTCGCGAACCAGACGCAGAGACAGCCACAAAAATCAATGTTGCGTGTTTCCACAAAGGGTTGCTTATGTTCGCTCCGGTTGGCGTGGCCGGCGAGTGTGTCAAGATCGCTCCTCCGCTAGTCATCGGCGAAGCGGCGCTACGCGAATCGCTCCGTGTATTTGAGGAAGCCGTGGACGAAGTGATGGCCAGCTAGAATGAATGACGGGTGGACGTCATAAGCGGATATATTTTCAGGTAAAATGGCTGCGATGCGGGAGGACCTGAAGATGGCAAACGCGCACACCAATTTAGGAATCAATTGGCTGGCCTGCGAGCTGATCGAAGCCGTCCCCGGCAAGGCATCAGGAAGACCCGTCGTGCGCGGCACGCGCATTATGCCCGACCCCATTGTGAATAGCTACGAACTGGGCGACAGCATCGAGGAAATCCATGAAGGGTTTCCCACTCTTTCCATTTTCTAGGTCAAACGGCTGGTGGACTTTGAGAGACGATAAAAAGACTGGTTAAGGTATATCGTCTTCCACATCTCAAAATCGAGATGTGGGCCACCCGTCTTTAGCATTTGACTACAACGGATTGTCAACCACCAGCAGGGCAATTATTCACGACAAAACGAACGCCACCTTCTCTGGAAGGCGCTTCAGAGCCACCTAATGTAAATTTGCCGATCATCCGGTCATTGCACATCCAGTAGCTCAGGCTCTTATTTCCGATGCTGATATTGCAGTATGCGGCATAACTGGAATCATGACCGCCTATTGGAAAATAAACGTTGATCACATGTTCGCAGCTCGTAATCCGCCCTGTGAAGCCGAGGCGGTTCAACTCATTCTGAAACGATTGGATAATTGCACCGACCTCTGTTTTATCGACAACATCCACTACCCTCCTTGGAGTTCGATACGAATCAACATTAGTAGCCTGAGCATATGCCACTGTGAAAGTCAGAAGACAAATGCTGCAAAGAATCAGAATTGAGCGCGACAATCTAAGCATGATTCAGCCCTCCGTTCATCGCCGCGGTCACCACAAGTCTGGAATTTCAGACCTGGGAAACCAACTTACCACTGTTCACTGCCTCAATCGATTTTGATTTTGCGGAGGAGGCGGAAGTCGGAGAGCATTTTTCCGGTTCCCAACACTACCGAGGCCAGCGGATCGTCGGCTACGGAGACGGGAAGGCCGGTTTCCTCGCGGATGCGCTTATCAAGATTTTTGAGCAATGCGCCGCCGCCGGTGAGGACGATGCCACGGTCGCTGATATCGGCGGAGAGTTCGGGAGGGGTACGCTCCAGGGCCACCCGGATGGCGTTCATGATGACGGCGATGCACTCGCCGAGAGATTCGCGGATTTCACTGTCGTCGATGGTGATAGTCTTGGGCACGCCCTCGATCAGGTTGCGGCCCTTGATCTCCATGCTGAGCGGCTTATCCAGCGGGAAGGCCGAGCCGATCTCGATCTTGATATGCTCGGCGGTGCGCTCGCCGATGAGCAGGTTGTACTTGCGCTTGAGGTAGTTGGTGATGGCTTCGTCCATCTGGTTGCCGGCCATTCGCACGGAGCGCGAATAGACGATGCCTGCGAGCGAAATGACCGCAATATCCGTGGTGCCGCCACCGATGTCGACGACCATGTTGCCGGAGGGCTCGGTGATGGGCAGGCCGGCGCCGATGGCCGCGACCATGGCCTGTTCCACGAGATAGACTTCACTAGCCTTGGCGCGGTAGGCGGAGTCCTCGACGGCCCGCTTTTCAACCTGCGTGATCTCAGAAGGCACACCGATGACGATGCGGGGATGGACCAGCATCTTGCGGTTGTGAGCCTTCTGGATGAAGTAGTTGAGCATCTTTTCGGTGACCTTGAAGTCGGCGATGACGCCGTCCTTCATCGGCTTTATGGCCACGATGTTGCCGGGCGTGCGTCCCAGCATCTCCTTGGCCTCTTTGCCCACAGCCTCCACCTCGCCGGTGTTCTTGTTAAGCGCGACGATGGAGGGCTCGTTGACAACGATGCCTTTGCCGCGCGCGTACACCAGCGTGTTGGCCGTCCCGAGATCGATCGCGAGGTCGCTCGAAAACATGCTGAAGAGCGAACGCAGATTATGCGAACGCGATGAGCCGTTATGAAACCCGTTGTTTGACATGGCAATACTTCTCTCTCTCGGGAATTCGTCTCACCACCGAAACCTGGGCCTTCCTTAGTTTCCGTGTGAGTCGCTGTACCCTAGCTTCCTCTATTATTCTACGTTTCTTCTATTCTACTTCTATGTTCAGAGAACTGGTTGTCATCTGGGCAACCGGTTGTTCCGAACATCATTCCGAAATGTTTCCAAACCTCGGATCCTTTACTGAATTACCACTTTCTCCTGGTGGGTGTTCACCCCGCCTTTGGAATTCTGCGCCGTGACCGTGACCAGACTTTCGCCGTTCGGCAAGGGCGGCGTGAAATAGTGGAACGAGCCATCGTCGCCGACGATCGGCACTTCCCTGCCGTTCACCATGACGCGCGCTCCCGCCTCGGTCTTGCCCGTCACTTCGATCACGTGCCCGTGCTGGATCAGAGGATCGATTTCGAGCGCCAGTTCGATTTTTTCCTTCGCCTTGACAATGATGGTAAAGCGATTCTTTTCGCTTTCCACCGATTCCGTGCCGGCCGCATCGTAGGACTGGATCGACCAATAGTAAGCGCCGACCGGCAGACCGGTCACCACTACACTCGGCGTCTCCACCTTGCGGTCCAATAACACTGACGAAAAATATGGGTTGTGCGAGATCCGCAGCCGGTATCCGGCGGCGTTCGCCATGGGCGTCCAGGCAAACTCCACTTCCCTCGACTTCTCCCCGGCGTTGATGAAAACCGGCATCATGTTGCCCGGAGTAATGGGCGCTGGCGGACCGATTTCCGTCGCCCTTTCCATGGTCTTCGAGGCGCTCTGAAAATTGACCTTTTCCCACGGCAACAGGTGAGCCACTTCTCCATTGCGTTCGACTTCGCCGCTGCCTTTCTTCACCAGAATTTCGTGCTGATCGCCCTTGGGATTATTGTGCACCATGGCCGCCGAATCGGGTGCCAGTGAAGCCTTCGCACCGGCAACAATCACCTGGGACTTCGAACCCTGAACATAAGTCGCGGTAGTCAGATCGACGGTGCCGGTCGTGACCGCCACCGACACGTTGGTCTGTTGCTGATCGTTGGCCGAGTTCTCTTCGATGACGATCAGCGAATCCTGTTTCACGGTGTAGTTGGTACCGTCGTTGAAAACAATCTTGGCCATGCCTTCGGCGCCGGTCTGCACCACGTCGCCCTTTTCCAGCGGGACGTTGTAGTCGGCGTTGATCCAACTGTTGCCGTTGCCTTTCCTTACCCGGATCGTGCCATCGAGCACGGTGAAGTGCGCCTGCTGCGCGACCGCGGCTGACGGCCCCTTGAGCGGAGGCGCGAGTCCCGCAACTTTTTCGAGCAAGCCGCTGGAGAGTTGCCCCGCCGCCTTCACCGTCGAGTCGGTAAATTTCGGAAACGCCACGTGCATGACGGCGAAAAAGATCAGAGCCACACCCAGCAGTGCCATGAGCACGCTGCGGTACGTCACCGTCTTCCACGCAACGTAGAGTCCCGGCTTATTCTTATTCGACACGAGCCCGTGCCAACCTCATCGCAAATTCTGAGAATGCTGGATATCTATCGTGCTGTGACCATCATATCCCCGCTGGTATGGGTATTAAACTTGGGTCAGGGGTCGAAAGGGTTACGAAAGTGACCACGCGGAGCTACGAGCAGACAGTGCCCAGGGTGGATTCGAAACCACAGGCCGTACCTCGCTTGCCCGTCTTCACCCAGGGCGTTAGCATGAGGTGTTCCGCACTACTCCCAGGAGGCTTCTATGGCTACCGACACCCTGACCAGCCCGGCAATCGCGGGCGGCACCACCAAGACCAGAGTTTTCAAGAATTACATTGACGGCGAGTGGGTCGAATCCGTCAGCGGACGGACTTTCGAAGACCGCAATCCCGCCGACACGCGCGAAGTCGTCGCCATTTTCCAGCGCTCGAACAAGGCCGACGTGGACGCAGCCGTGGATGCGGCCAAGCGCGCGTTTGCCAAGTGGCGCCTGGTGCCCGCGCCTCGCCGCGCCGAGATGGTCTTCCGCGCCGCCGAGATTCTGATCGAGCGCAAAGAAGAACACGCTCGCGACATGACCCGCGAAATGGGCAAGGTTCTGAAAGAAACCCGCGGCGATGTGCAGGAAGCGATTGACGCCGCCTACTACAACGCCGGCGAAGGCCGCCGCCTGTTCGGCCCGACTGTGCCTTCGGAACTGCCCAACAAATTCGCCATGGCCGTCCGCCAGCCGATCGGCGTCTGCGGCATGATCACGCCCTGGAATTTCCCCATGGCCATCTCTTCGTGGAAGCTGCTGCCCGCCGTGGTCTGCGGCAATACCTGTGTGATCAAGCCGGCGCAGGACACCCCGCTCTCGACCTTCAATCTCGTGCAGGCGCTCACCGATGCTGGCATCCCGAAAGGCGTCATCAACATCGTGACCGGCTTCGGCTCGGAGGTCGGCACGCCGCTGACCGAGCACCCGGTGGTCCGCGCCATCTCGCTCACCGGCTCTTCGGAGGTTGGCAGAATCGTCGGCGCGACGGCGGCCAAGAGCTTCAAGCATTGTTCGCTCGAACTCGGCGGCAAGAATCCGATGATCGTGCTCGACGACGCGAACCTTGACCTCGCCATCGAAGGCGGACTCTGGGGTGCGTTCGGCACCACCGGACAACGCTGCACCGCGACCAGCCGCATCATCGTGCAGAAAGGCGTCTATAGCGAGTTTGTCGATCACTTTGTCGCGCGCGCCAAGAACATCAAGGTCGGTAACGGTCTCGACGAAACGGTCGAGATGGGTCCGGCGGTGAACGAGAACCAGCTCAAGACCGATCTGGATTACATCGAGATCGGAAAAACCGAAGGCGCAAAATTAGTGACCGGCGGCAATCGGCTCGACCAGGGCGAATACCAGCATGGCTGGTTTATCGAACCGACTGTATTCATCGACGTCGATCCCAAGATGCGAATTGCGCAGGAAGAAATCTTCGGGCCGGTGGTTTCGATCATCCCCTGCGACGGCCTCGAAGATGCCATCGCGATCGCCAATAACATCGAGTACGGTCTGTCGTCGTCGCTCTACACCAAGGACGTCAACAAAGCCTTCGCCGCGGTCCGCGACCTCGAAGCCGGCATCACCTACATCAACGCCCCGACCATCGGCGCGGAAGTCCATTTGCCCTTCGGCGGCACCAAGGCCACCGGCAACGGCCATCGCGAGGGCGGCATCGGCGCGATTGATTTCTACACCGAGTGGAAAGCCGTGTACGTGGATTACTCCGACAAACTGCAGAAGGCGCAGATCGATCGAGCGGAGTAAGGCAGTCTACCGCCGAGACGCAGAGTGCGCCGAGAATTTTTCAAGGGCTCGTCCTCGGCGACCTCAGCGTCTCGACGGTGATTGATTTTTTGGCCGTCTCCATCAGTGACCTTGCTGCTCGATCCTCGAAACGTTTACCGTAAATGGTCAGGGTCTTATGCGTTTCTTCGGCCCTCCCAGCGGGTACAGATTGACCCACGATCTCGGTGACGGTTCCCCGATCAGGCGCGACAATCGGAAGCGGCTCACATGGGCGATGCCATCACTGGCGAGTCTGGCACTGCTGGTCTTCTGCCTGGCGCTCGCTTCGGTTGCTCTCGCACAAGCGCAGTCTGACGGGCACTCCAGTCGCAGGGTCATGCGAAACGCAAACCCCGAGTATCCCGCAGTCCTGAAAAGCAAAGGAATCGGCGGTGTAGTTCGCCTGAATGCAATGGTGTTGGCGAACGGAACCGTTGCCAACGTCCAGATCCTGGGCGGCAATCCGATTCTCGCCGCCAGCGCAGTCAACGCCGTGATGAAGTGGAAATACGCCCGCGCCCCCTCGGCGAGCAACGAGATCGTCACGTTCGAGTTCAACCCCCACTGAACTGCCACTCATCCCGAATATGCGGGGATTCACGTCGGCTGGCCGGGATTTTCTCTGCGCCCTCGCGCCCTCTGCGATTAGAATTCCTTTATGCCCGTTACTCAGCTCCGCGAAATTATCCCTGCATCCCGTTTGGAAAACGTCCGCTACGCCATTCGTGACCTGGCCTGCATCGCCGACGAGGTCGCCCGGCAGGGACACAAAATTCTGCCGCTCAACATCGGCGACCCGCTCAACTTTGATTTCCAGACGCCTGCGCACATGATTGAAGCCGTCTATCAGGCAATGCGCGACGGCAAGAATGGATATTCTCCTTCATCCGGCATCCCGCCGGCGCTCGACGCGATTCGCGGCGAGGCGGCGCGCAAGGGCATCACCAACATTCAGGATGTCTTCGTCACCTCGGGGGTCAGCGAGACGGTGGACATCTGCCTGACCGCGCTGCTCAATCCGGGCGACAACCTGCTCACTCCCTGCCCCGACTATCCGCTCTACTCCGCCGTTCTGGCGAAGCTTGAAATCGGACTGAACACTTATTACCTGAACGAAGAAGACGGCTGGCAACCCGATCTCGACGACATCAGGAAAAAGATCACGCCGCGGACGCGCGGAATTGTGTTGATCAATCCCAACAACCCGACCGGCTCGGTCTATACGCGCAAGACGCTCGAGCACATTGCCGAGCTGGCGCGCCGCCACAACCTGATCGTTTTTGCCGATGAGATTTACGACAAGCTGATTATGGACGATGACCCGCATGATGCCATGGCCGCGGTCGCGCCCGATGTGCCGGTCATTACTTTCGGCGGACTCTCCAAGAACTACCTCGCCCCTGGATGGCGCATCGGATGGGGCATTGCCAGCGGCGAAGGTTGCGTCATCAAGCCGTATCTCGAAGGCGTAAACAAGTTGTTGCGGGCGCGCCTCTGCGCCAACCATCCCGAGCAGTACGCCATCAAGGCTGCGCTCGAAGGCCCGCAGGATCACCTTGTCGAAGTGAAAAGCAAGCTGCGCAGCCGCCGCGATCTGACTATGAAGTGGTGCGCCGAAACTCCACGTGTAAGTTGTGTGGCGCCGCGCGGAGCTTTCTACGCCTATCCAAGCATCGACATCCCGGAAGGGGACCACATCTTCGTCACCGAACTGATTCGTCAGAAGTATGTGACGGTCGTACACGGCTCCGGCTTCGGCCAGCGACCGGGGACGAAGCATTTCCGCATCGTTTTCCTGCCCGAAGAAAAAACGCTGACCGCCGCGTACTCGGCAATTGGTGATTTCATGCGCGAGCGCTACGCGTAGAAGGTTCTTTCTCTGTAGAGACGGGGCTTGCCCCGTCTCAGACGCGGCAAGCCGCGTCTCTACGGGAAAACATTTCCTGCCGAGCCTAATAAACTCCCGGAATCAACGCCGGCACTCTGCGCACATACTCTTCGAACTCGGAGCCAAAGGCCTCGCGCAGCAACCGCTCTTCACTGCGAATGCGGATGCAGGTTCCGGGAATAAATAACACGATCGCAACCAGCAGCGGGATCCATTGCGTCACGGCCAGTCCCGTAGCCACGAGCAGGCCAAACATGCCCGTGTAGATGGGGTTTCTCACGAAGCGATAAGGGCCGTCCTGAATGAGCGTGTGGCCCTCCACCAGGCGCGCCGTCAAAGCCCACTGTTTTCCCAAACGCCGCGCGGCCGCGTTTACCAGCCACGTTGAAGCGACTGCAATAGCCACGGCGAGCCCCGCCAATCCCCATTGCACCAGCGGCGGCCCGGACATGATCGGGGAGAAATGTTTCTGCTGCAAGGGAAAAGACCAGACGCAGAGATAGGCTGCGGCTTGCAGCAACATTCCAATGAGCGATGTCCGATCGCGCTTCGCCTCGCGGGCGCGGGGCGGACGCTTCCTCAGCCAGAATGTGAGGGCAAATATCCACCAGCACACGATGACCGCGTAGAACGCCGCTCTGGCGGCCACATGCGATGTTTCTGAGATTCCCACTTCCTTTACCCTGCCCGTCAATGGATCTCGTGGAACTTTCGTAACTCTACACTGACTCAACCTATTTCCTATACTTATAGCAATACCCATTACGGAAAAACCACCAATGCGTCGAACGATTCTATTTGCAATTCTCGTGCTGTGGGGCACGATCGCCTTAGCGCAGAGCACCTCGCCAGAAGCTCTGTACGACCGTGGAATCGACGCCATTACCGGCGTTGGGCCGTCGGAAAATGACTCGCTGGGAGTTGACTATTTTCGGCGCTCCGCCGACCTTGGCTACGGACCAGCGCAGATCGCACTGGCTTACTATTACGAGACCGGAACCGGGGTCGTGGGCAGCCAAAGCCAAGCCATCGACCTGTATCGCAAGGCTGCGCAACAAGGCGATCCGCTAGCAGGTTGGCTCGTCGGACGACACTACTTCCTCGGCAACGGCGTACCGCGCGATCTCGACGTGGCCCAGAAATGGCTCAAGCTGTCCGCCGATCAGAACAACGCTTTCGGCGCCTACTACCTGGGCCGTTTGATGGCGGATCGAGATTACACCAAGGCTCCGAAGCTCTATAAGATTGCCGCCGATCAGGGCCTTCCCCAGGCACAATACTTCTACGCCAAAGCGCTGAAAGATGGGCGCGGCATTCCGCAGGACCGCCTCACTGCCTACGTCTGGTACACCATTGCAGCCGACGCCGGTTATGCTGCCGCGGGCGCGGGCCTCGGCGAACTCGAAAGCGGCGGCGATCTCACGACGGATCAGATCACGCAAGCGAAAGCGAAAGCTCGCGACCTGGAACAAGTCGTAATCCGCGCCGTCGCGGCCCGCGGATGCTCCGGATGGGACGGAGAGTTTGACGAGTTCCCCGCCCCCGCCTCCACCGAAACTACAGCGCTTCTGCCACTAGTTGCGCTCTCTTGACCTGACTCCAATTATGTAGCATAATATTGTCATGTTTGGAGACATTGCCCTCGCCGCGTCCAGCGTGGTCCACCTTCACGGCGTAGCCTGGGATCAGCCTGCCGACCTCTCCAGCCGGGCAGTGCAGGAGAAGCTGAGCCCGGTCGCCATCCGCGCATTTTTCCGCCTGGCATCCCACTGGAAGCTGCGCGACGAGGACGCCCGGGGTTTGATCGGCGGCATCTCGAACGGCTCGTTCTATCAGCTCAAACGCAGCGCCGCCAAAACGTCGGACGCCAAGACTCTGGATCAAGACAAGCTCACGCGTGTATCCCTGCTCGTGGGCATCTTTAAGGCCCTCAATATCCTCTATGGTACGAAGCTGGCCGATGCCTGGATCCAGCTGCCGAACACAAATCCCGTGTTCGGTGGTCAGACGCCGCTGGCCTATATGTTAAAGGGCGGAATGCCCTCGATGCTGCGCGTTCGCCAACTGCTGGACGCGCGCCGCGGCGGGCTCTAGTGTCGCCCAGGAACGTATTCCCGAAAACCACGGCCATCTCCGAGGACGATACGCACCGTCTCATTCCCCATCGCTTTTATGAGGAGGGCGAAAGCGTGTTGTCGCGGCTCGGACTTCCACCGGCGCAAATGGAGCACCTGTTCCAACTCGACGACGCCACCAACGGGCGGCTGGCGGGCGAGGCCAACCTGCTCCCTGGAATCACGGTGCACGAATTGGTTTTCGCAGTGCCCCACTATCACATCGTGAACGCTGCCTTTACTCATGCACGGCCGGGAGGCAGCCGCTTCAACGGAGCCGACCGCGGCGCCTGGTATGCCGGCTTCTCACTGCAGACCGCACAAGCCGAGGTCGCCTTCCATTATGGCGAGGGATTGCGCGAAGTGAACTGGCAGGAAGAGGAAACCGTCGATTACCGCGAGTACCTCGCTGATTTTCGCGCCGAGTTCCACGATCTTCGTAATGACCCTGCTTACAAAAAATACCTGCAGCCCGACAGCTATCGCGCATCCCAGCAACTCGCCCGCCGCCTGCTCGATCAAGGATCGGCAGGAGCTGTCTATCCCAGCGTTCGCCACGCCGCGGGCACCTGCATTGCCTGCTTCCGTCCCGCGCTGGTGGGGAACGTGCGAGAAGGAGCGCGGGTCACCTTCACGTTCCCCGATGCATTTCACGCGCCCAAGGTGAAGGTGTCGCGCTAGGACCAGCCGCCTGTAGAGACGGGGCTTGCCCCGTCTTGCCGGCGTCGCCTGGGGACACGGAGGCGCGGCAAGCCGCGTCTCTACGGGAAATAACGCGCCCCTCGTAGGAGCCGGGCGCCTCTACACCATCTCGGTGCCCCACAGATCGTGCAGGTGTACGATCCCCAGCAATCGCCGCTCTCCATCCACAACGACGAGCGCAGTAATCTTCATCTCTTCCATGCGCGCCAGCGCAGTGGCGGCGAACTCATGTGGTCCGATGGTCTTCGGAGTCCGCGTCATCGAATCCTCAGCCGTCAGGTCAAGCGCATCTTTGCCGCGCTGCTCCAGCAACCGCCGCAGATCGCCATCGCTGATCACTCCCAGCAAACGATCGCCGAGCAAAGGATCGCCCTCGACCACCGCCGTCATTCCCAGCTTCTTGCGCGACATTTCGTAAATCACGTCCGGCATCTTCGTTTGCGCCGTCACCCGCGGGACCGCGTCTCCCGAATGCATCAACGATTCGACCCGCGCCAGCCGTTTGCCCAGCTTTCCACCGGGATGCAGGTTGGCAAAATCTTCTTCCTTGAATCCGCGTTTTTCCGAAAGCGCAACCGCCAGCGCATCGCCCAAAGCAAGCATGGTCGTGGTGGAAGCGGTAGGAGCGAGCCCCAGCGAACAAGCTTCCTTCGAGATCGAACAGTCCAAAGCCACGTCAGCAGCGGAAGCGAGTGTAAAAGTCCGTGTGGAGCGGGCGCCCCCGCCCGCTAGGTGTTCTGCCATGTCGTCGCAAGTCATGCTGATCAGCGGCACCTGCAACCGCTTGATCGTCGCCACCAACTGCAGAATTTCTTCCGTCTGGCCGCTGGCCGAGAGCGCCAGCACGACATCGCCGCGCACGATCATCCCCAAATCGCCATGCAGCGCCTCCACCGGATGCAGGTAGAGCGCCGGCGAGCCGGTTGAACTTAACGTAGCCGCGATCTTGCGAGCAATCAGCCCGCTCTTCCCCATCCCGGTCACGACCACACGGCCACGGCAGCCGAACATCAGTTCCAGCGCCTGGTTAAAGTCCGCGGCCATTGGACCCGCCAGCCGGTCCGCCAGCGCCCGCAACGCCTCCGCCTCGATGCGAACCACATTTTCGCCCACGTGTTTCATGAAGGAGAAATGTTAGCAGAAGCAGCGGAGCATCGGGTGATCGGGCCATCGGGTCATCTCAAGCCCGCGCCGCCGCTAATCCACCAGCCATTTCTCAATTGTCATACCGGTCCATTACTCCCCTCACCGGCCATCGCACTGACGCGGCGGGGTGTATGATCGAGTCGCATTCTACCCAAGCACTTCTTCGTCGGAGGCCACCGTGCAGCGACGAGTGCCGATGCTGCTGCTCTTATTAGTTTCCGTGGTCGTCCCGGCCTCCGCACAAACCAGGAACGAAGAGCCGCCCATTCGTCCGGTGGACGGGGCCGGCATCTTTCGAAATTCTTGCGCGGCTTGCCACGGACTCGATGGGCAAGGCAATGGCCCGGCGTCCAAGGCACTGAAGCGGGAACTTCCCGACCTGACCAGACTTTCGCAGCACAATGGCGGCGCTTTTCCTGCCATTCATGTGCGAACCATCATCATGTTTGGCACCGACGATGTCATCGCCGCACACGGCTCCAAGGAGATGCCGATTTGGGGGCCGATTTTCCACCAGATAGAATTTGATCAGGACTTGGGCAATGTGCGGCTGGAAAATATAACCAAGTATTTAGAATCCATTCAGCGGAAGTAAAGAGCAGATCGTAATGGGCTGGATAACCCGCAGATTCTGCCGAAAAAATCGCGGCTTCGGTAATAACCTGGTGGCGCGTGAGATTGCCTGGTAACGACAGTTACGCATGTAATCGTGCCGACGCGCCCTCCTCGGTGTCCAATACCGGTATGCGCTCCATCCTTAGTGCCATAATCCTTGTTGCCGGTTTTTCGGGTCTAGCCGTCGCACAGAATACGCCAGAACCTGCCATTCAAGTGGAGCTGGAGCATCAGAATCCGCTGCACTTGCGAGTGACACTGAGGTCTGCGGCTACGACTACTGCGACGTTCTATCAAGCGAATTTGCCGTGGGGTAACAGATACAGCATGGTCTTCGCCGCCCTGAGACCCAACGGAGAACCCGTCGATTTGGTATTCCCTGTTGATGACCCCGGACCCACCAAGGTCTCCGTGAAACCACGGGAGGTGCTGACAGGTAACATTGATTTGCGGTATGTCATCCGAGACCCGAATGCGATGAAGAAAACGGACGTACTCTTGTTTTGGGCATATAAGTCCCCAGACGAGCTGCATATTCCACGCTGGTCAGGCGGGTTGGTCCTTATCCCCCGGCAAAAGTAGCGGACGAGAATTCAACGATTCATGGTTGGCGATTGGCGATAAGTCTCAATTACACCAACAACTCAGCCAGCCCGATCAGAAGTGATCGTCCGCCGCGTGGCCCGGGTGTTCCAGTGCTCGCGCCTGGATGGCGCGGTCCCACGGTCCACCCTGCCAGTTATCTTTCTTGCGCTCCGTTGGGATCCACGGCGGCAGCGTCATCAACAGCCGGCGACTGAGCGCATGCACATAGGGTTCGTAGAGAGCCCGAAGCTCAGCTAAACAGCCGGGCGCATCGGCCTTATCGTTCGGCGTAACGCCCAGCGTCACGCCCAGCGTCACGCCGCGACCTGCCAGTTCCGTTCGCAGCCGGGTTCGATCCTCTGCCGTGAGCCGATCGACATCATGTGGACTGTATTCCGCCTTCACCACCTGCGCTAGATCGACGACGGCGTGCCGCGCCATGGCGAACGTGAGCTTCGCCTGGTCCGGGTGAATGCCGTCCACACCGTTCATAACCAACGACGTGACATCGAGCATGACCGTCACCGCGCTCAACCAGGATTGATTCGTATGCTGCGACCGGAAGAAAACCAGCGCGGGATAGGAAATGTGACTCGACAGGAGTTCGGCGCACCAGCGCTCCCAGTCGCGAAAAATTTCGTCGAGCACCGTCTGCTCGGGACAGCAACCCAACCGGCCCAGAAACTCGGCGGCGCTCGGCGGCGACCCGGCGCGCGCATCCAGCAGCGAAATCTCAGTCTCGCGCGCGGCAAACGAATTGTAGATAACCGGCAGATATCCGATCACGACTCCAAGGAACGCGAAGCCCATGCCCGCTTCCATCACGGCGAGGGCGCGGGCGGCAGCGTTGTTGGGCGTGATATCCCCGTAGCCCAGCGTGAAAAAAGTTTCGCCGCTCAGGTAGACCACTTTCCCGAACGTGATTTTTTCATTAGCCAGCGTCAGATGTTCGCCCAGTCCGTACTGCACGCAGGCGAATCCAAAAATCAGGCCGAGCGCCCAAAAACCCATCAGCGGGATCAGCGACAGCGGCCCAAAATAAGCCATGAAGCCCTCGCGCCGGTTCGGGGATTTGATGTGCCGCCCAATTCTGGTCCAGAGGCCCCAGGTATTCCGGTAGAACCAGCCGGTGATGCGAAAGGCCCGTTTGATGCGCCGCGGTAAAACCACGGTCTCAAACGCATCCATGAGGATGATGAAGATAAGAACAATGCCGCAGATCGATGCCAACCAATGCATACGCGATGAGGTTCAGATGAAGCGGAAATGGTAGCAGATTCAGAAATGACGTGGATGACGCTACGGCGTGCTGTGCGCCGTCTCAATTGCCTTCTTCACCGCCTGCAATTCTTTCAGCACGCCGCGCAGGTTTCGCGAGTCGAGCGCGTTCGCGCCGTCGCTTTTCGCTTCTTTCGGATTGTCGTGGACTTCCATGAACACGCCGTCCACGCCCGCCGCCACTGCCGCGCGCGCCAACACCGGGATAAACTCCGGCTGGCCTCCGCTCACCGCGGGCTGATCGTCATCGCCGTGCGAAGCGGAGGGCAACTGCACCGAATGGGTCGCGTCAAACACCACCGGCGCGAACTTGCGCATGATGGCCAGCGAGCGCATGTCCACCACCAGATTGTTGTAGCCGAAACTCGAACCACGCTCGGTCACAAACACCTGGCTATTCCCGGCATCGCGGCACTTGGCTACAGCGTGCTTCATGTCCCAGGGCGAAACGAACTGCCCCTTCTTGATGTTCACCGGACGTCCGCTGAGCGCCGCCGCCACGATCAGATCAGTCTGCCGGCAGAGGAATGCCGGAATCTGCAGCACGTCCACCACCTCGGCGACGGCAGCCACGTCGGACGCCTGATGCACATCGGTCAGCACCGGAATGTGCACTTCATCTTTGACTTTCTGCAGGATGCGCAGGCCTTCCTTCACACCCGGCCCGCGATAGCTGCGAATCGACGTGCGGTTCGCTTTGTCGTACGACGCTTTGAAGATGAACGGAAAATTCAGCGATCGAACCACGCCCTTGATGATCTCCGCCATGCGCAGGGCGTGCTCTTCACTCTCAATCACACAAGGCC